>OGFF01003712.1_pt1 | contig 10953 bp, 9 predicted proteins | sample 1570751 | NCBI WGS metagenome assembly OGFF01 (sample SAMEA2581951, study PRJEB24529) | metagenome | biome: Human gut stool | place: China | collected 2011 | reverse complement strand
GAATTCGCGTGGGCGCGCCGCACGGACTCCGCCGGGGTATTCCCTGCCCCACGCTGCTCATGCTCCAGGACGGGTACTGCGGCAACTCCCCCTCCGCTGCCGAAAAATCCGTTAAGGAATCCGCACAGCATTCCCTCAAAAAAACGTTTCATGACATCACCCCGGATTAGTTTGCGCGCAGCATAACGGAATATTTCCGGGAATTTCAGGCATAAAAAAACCGGGGCTGTGTAAGCCCCGGCGGTTCAGTTTACTGACTGATTATAGAATCAATTACAGGCGAATACTCCTGGCTGAGCTGGGTGAAGGAATCACCGTGGAACATCGGGTCGAAGAGTATTTTGTTGCAGATGGTGGTGAGGTCGTCAGAGAATCCCCAGCAGTCGTCGAAGGTGAAGCTGAACTTGGTGGGGTCCATCATATCCTGCCAGAGGTCGTACTGCTTCTCGTCCCAGACAAGCGCCCACTTCTGGTAGCCGGCGTACTTGCCCTCGGTGTAATAGACCGGCTCGAGATACGGCTTCCTTCTTCTTGTTGGCGATGATGTTCTCGTCAGTTTCGTATACGCGGTTGAGGTTTATCCAGTCAACGGCGCCCTTCTTGTTCTTTGCACCCTTTGCCACAAGGTAGCCGAAGGTGTCGTAGGCAATGCTGTATTCATCGGACTGCGGATCTCTCGGGAACGGAACAAAGGCGAAGTCAGACACGGTGTTGCAGATATCGTCCTCAACGCCGGACTTGTTCTGCACCTGAGCAGCTGCCGCACCGTAAGTCCACTCGGGATTCATTCCCAGGAAGAGGACGCGGTCGGAGTTGTCAGCCCACAGCTGCGGAGATACCCAGTCACCAAGCTCACCCTGGTGTGTGAGTCCGTTTCTGTAGAGGTCTGCGCAGAAATCCATCGCACGGGTAACATTTACGTCGCCGATGTTGTTCTTTACAGAGCCGTCCGGCTGTACCTTTACAAGGGAGGTTCCGGTGGTGGCGATGAAGCTCATTCCGCCCTCGCCGGCATATCCGATGTGATTCTCGTCTGCATTACACCAGTCGATGAGCAGCTTCTTGAAGGTATCCCAGGTCCAGTTGTTGTTCATGTAGAGGTCGTAGGGATCATCGAGAGCATACTCCTCAATAGACTTCTTATTGTAGTTCAGCGCGAAGTTCGTGGTTATGCGGTAAGGATAATAGTAGTGAACTCCCTTGTATGTGAAGTTCTCCGCGATGTTCTTCATTCCGGACCACAACGGATCGTCAAGGTCAATGTCGTTATCCAGGGATTCGTACATGTTCTTGCTCATGCCGGTGGGGAATGAACGCCACTCGTATCTTACGATGTCGGGGGAATCGTCGGAAGATATCATGGTAGCCAGCTTCTCAAAATAAGCGGAGCCGCTGGTGGTCTGCACATAATCTATGGAGCCGCCGTAAAGTTCGCTGGTGAAAATCTTGTACTGCTCGGAGGCGCTTCCGTCAGTCTGGAGATCGTAGTAACCCAGCCACACGATCTTTCCGCTGTTTCCGTCCGGGGTGTATGCGGTGGTTCCTATTTCCTTTACGCCGGCATCGGTGGCGGCATTTTCGTCAGGGTCAGTGGTGACCACTGTCGTGGCGGAAGTGGTCGCGCTGGGTCCGTTGGTCGGTGCGGAAGCATTTCCGGAACCGATAGGATCCTCAGAATCGCACGCTGTGATTGCTGTCATCATTGCTGCAAGCAGGATACAGCTGGTGATTTTTTTTGTCAGTTTCATATTTCCTCCTGATAGCTTGCGTACACAATACGCGAAGTGTGTCTTAAATATTGTACCACACTTTCTTCAGAAATGCAAGACAAATTCTTATATAAAAGACCACCGCCAGAAAGCCGGTGGCCTTTTTTTATTTGCAGTTCAGTTCTATGTACTTCACCAGCAGCTCGGTTGTCGCGTCCAGCCCCAGTTTGGAGGAGTTGACGGTGATATCGTAGCTTCTGGAATCGCCCCACTTGTTATCACTGTGTGTGTTGTGGAAATACTTGCGGCGCTTGTCCGCCTGCTCAAGTCGGTTCTTAGCCTTTTCCGGGGAAATATTCTCGCGTTCTGCCGTGTGCTGAATCTTGGAATCCATGTCGCCGAGAATGAATATACGCACCAGCGCAGGATTCTCACGCAGCACCCAGTCCGCGCATCTGCCGATCACGACGAAGCTCTCACCGGCGTCACCCTTTTTCTTGATGTAGTCGAACTGCATCTGCGCAACGATCTCCTCAGGAGAGTTGCTGAATCCGTTGACAGACCTTGAAAAAAGATAGTTCCTCGCGCTCTCATCGTATTTGCGGAGATAATCCTCGCTTGTGTTGTTCTGCTTCGCTATGTCCGCAAGAATATTGCTGTCCAGCAGAGGAAGTCCGAAATGCTTGGCAAGATTTGCGGCTACGATGTGTCCACCGCTTCCGAATTCGCGTCCTACAGAGATAATGATCTGCTTTTCCATGGAAATGACCTCCTTTATATATTGGGAAATGCCCTTTTTCTCTATCTTTAATTTTAGCACAAATCTCGTCTGATTGCAATATTTGTCCGTTAATTTTTTCAAGAAAGTGACATTAATATACAATATTTGAGCAAAATAACGAACAGGTAGTATTCCCGGAACCCCACCTAAAAGCGGAGTTCCGGATACTCAGCCGAACTGTGCCTGTGTCAGAAGGTCAGAGTCCAAGCTCAGCGCTGTATCTGACAAAGATCATCACTGTGCAGATTGCGAGAACGATCACAGTCGCAGGTACGCACGCCTTGAGGTACTTGCCCCAGCTGATCGGGTGACCGTGCTTTGCAGCAACGGAAGTTCCGACTACGTTGGCAGAAGCACCGATCGGTGTCGCGCTTCCGCCGATGTCGGTACCCAGGGACAGGGACCATGCGAGCACTGAAAGATATGCAGGATCCAATGCGCCAGTCGCGGAGGCGAGATCCTTGATGATGGGAACCATTGTGGCTGCAAACGGGATATTATCAACAACGGAGCTTGCGATAGCAGACAGCCAGATGATGATGATAACAACCAGAATAACATTACCGCCGCTTATGGTCTGAATGAAGTTTGCAACGATCTCAAGGATTCCGGTCTGCTCAAGTCCGCCGACAACGATGAAAAGTCCGACGAAGAACAGCAGGGTCTTGTAGTCCACCTTCTTGAGCAGTTCAAGAGCGCTCTTACCGGAGGTGATGAGCGTTGCAAGGGCGATAACACCGCCGATGAAAGCTACTGTAAGTCCGGTCTGCGCGTGAGTAACGAGCAGCACAACAGCCACCATGAAAATAACAACGCTGATGATGAAGCTGCGCTTGTCAGTTATTGCCTCACGGGGAGCAGGGATAGTTGATGTATCAATCTGGTTCTTTCCGGCTTCCTTCAGGTCCTTGCGGAAAATAATGAAGAAGTAGATAACAACGAACACGAGAGCGATCGCAGCGATCACGCCGGTGTTTGTAAGGAAGTCTGCGAAAGAATAACCAAGGGAGGTTCCTACAATAATGTTTGGCGGATCACCGCACATTGTTGCCGAGCCGCCGAGATTTGCACAGAATATCTCGGAAAGAATCATGGGTATCGGGTTGAACTTAAGCAGCTGAGCCAGCTCAACTGTTACTGCTGCAAGGAAGAGTATAACAGTGATACTGTCGATGAACATGGACAGCACCGCAGACATCAGCATAAATGTGATGAACAGCGGAACGACTTTATACTTTACCAGTTTTGCAAGTGTCATACACAGCCATCTGAAGAAGCCTGCCTTTGCCATGCCCTCTACCATTATCATCATGCCTGCAATGAAAATGATAGTCGCCCAGTTGATACCGGAAGAGCTTTCCTCAGAAGCCCCGTACCAGAAGCCCTGGGTGAATATGTTGCCGATGTTGAGCGTCTGCCAGATGGCATTCATATCCTTCATGCAGATTCCGAACACCAGGACAAGGGTCGCAAGTCCGCAGCAGAGGGTCACTATGTGACGCTCTATCTTGTCCATGATGATCAGCACGAACATCACCACGAAAATCAGCACTGCAACGATTTTTGCGAGCAGCCCGGTGTCATCGCCGCTGATGCCGGTGAATATGCCGAATACCAGCAGGACCGTTCCGACTGCACTCATTCCCATCGCAGCATGACGTGTCAGCTTGTCCATCGCCGACATGATGAACATGACGATGAATACGACAGCAGCAAGCGTTGTTGCTATTAGCATTGAGTTACCTCCGTTCGTAAAGCGCTCTGTTTTCCTGCGCTTTGTTTTTCTCCTCCACATAGAAAATCTCCCCTGGACCGCATTTCTGCGGACTTCTCACGGGAGAGTCGATTTTTATGTGCCTCATCATTCTAACACAATACTGCACAAATGTCAAGAGTGTTGTCGCTTTTTTTGATTATTTGATGATTTTAACGAATAAACATTGTTTACCTTGTATCATTTTTTAGTCAGATGTGACAAAGAATACATTGATGAGATGTCGTGGCGAAATAGGTGAAATATCACAATATACATATTTAAATAAATAGGATAAATACGCTGTTTAACGTATTGACTTTTATTGCACAATAGTCTATAATATTTTCATAGACGAAGGAGGTCATTATGGCTCAGTTAAGTATAAAGTACTACTCCCAGGCGCTCAACAGGAATATCCGCTTTGAAATGTATATTCCAAATGACAAACCCCGGGAAGACACGCAGAAAATGCGAACCTTGTTCCTCCTGCACGGCTACACAGGCGACGCAGGAAACTGGATACCGGAAGATCTTATGCAGAAATACAATTTTGCGGTAATCGCCCCAAACGGTGAAAACGGATTCTGGCTGGACGGTCTTTCCACCACAAGAAAATACTGCACATTCGTGGGAGCCGAACTGGTAGACTACGTCCGCAGAACGTTCCGGCTGGCGCTATCCCCGGAGGACACTTACATCATGGGACTATCCATGGGTGGATTCGGCGCGCTGCATACCGCTTTTGCATTCCCAGATAATTTTGGAAAGGTCGCTGCAATGTCCTCAGCGCTGATAGTCCATGAGATTGCCGGAATGAAGCCCGGCGAGGACAACGGAACAGCAAACTACGATTATTATCACGAATGCTTCGGCGACCTTGATTCAGTCCTTGAAAGCGACAGCAATCCCGAAGTACTGGTGAAGCGCCTGCATGACAGCGGCAAGAAAATACCGGAAATATTAATGTCCTGTGGAACGGAGGATTTCCTGCTGGAACACAACCGGCAATTCCACAGATTCCTCGCAGAAGAGGGTATCGCCCACACATACCTTGAAAGCAGCGGCAGCCACGACATGGATTTCTGGAACGAATACACGCGCAGATTCATCGACTCAATGTTTGCAGACTGAATATCAACTCTAAAAAACGATGGCGTAATCAGCCACCGTTTTTTATTTTTTGTCATGCTTCTTTATCTTTATCTCCGGGATAGCAAGGTTGTCATACACTACTTCTCCGCCATTTTCGGGCTCCTCCGTGTTGTCGTCTTCGGAGGGCTTCCGGGAATTCACATGTATCTCCGGAAAGGCAAGATTTTCCGAGAAATAGTCCAGTTTCTGATTTTTGTCTTTCATAATTACCTCCGGTGAAAATGTCAATTAAGGAAATTGATAAAGAACGTTATAACCAGGCTGTTGATAAAATCTGCAAACATACTGCCGACAATGGGGACCAGCAGATACGCCTTTACAGATGGCGCGAACTTCTCCGTTATCGCCTGCATATTCGCCATTGCGTTTGGAGTCGCGCCCATACCGAAGCCGCACACTCCTGCGGACAGGACCGCGGCGTCATAATCCCTGCCCATAACATTGAACACGACGAAGTAGGAGAATATCGCCATTATGATAACCTGCGCGATGAGCAGAACAACCAGAGGAAGCGCCAACTCCGCAAGCTGCCACAGTTTCAGCGTGATCATCGCGATTCCCAGGAAGAGGGACAGACAGATTCCGCCGATATCGTTAATTTCACCCATATGGATATGGAACTTCCCGGTGTACTCGTCGATATTACGCATGAACGCAGCAACTATCATAGAGCCTATGTAAATCGGGAACGTCATTCCGGTCAGGGAAAGCGCCCAGGAAACTACCGTACCGATTCCCATAGCTATCGCTATCTGATATGCCGCCGGAGCGTACATGCTCACGGAGCGGTGGTGCTTCTGCTCTTCCTCTTCAAGGAGTGTTGCGTCCTCGGCGACTATTCCGTCCATCAGCTTTTTTTTCAGAATAAGCCGCCGCGCGATCGGTCCGCCCATCAGGGAACCTATCACAAGTCCGAATGTCGCCGCCGCAGTACAGAAAGTGGTCGCGCCCTCTATTCCAAAATCCTCAAGAACTGGTCCAAAGGCTCCGGAAGTACCATGTCCGCCGACCATCGGAATAGACCCGGTGCACATGCCGATAAGCGGACTTATGTCCAGCAGCCCGGACAGACCTACCGCCGTCAGATTCTGCACGACTATCAGCACGAAAAGGCACACCAGGAATACCAGCAGGCTCAGTCCGCCGGCACGCAGCACCTTGATATTCGCCTGGAATCCCACCGAGGTGAAGAACATCACCATGCATACGTTCTTCAGCGTTTCATCAAAGTTGAACTCCACTACGCCGAACACATACAGCAGACAGGAAATCACCGCAAAAACAATTCCTCCCACCACCGGCGAGGGAATGCAGAATGTTTCCAGGAATCGTATCCTCTTTTTCAGGAATCCGCCCAGGAACAGCACTCCCACCGACATGGCAAGGGTCTGATACATGTCTATATTCAATACCTGCAAGAAAAAGCCTCCTCAATCCGCCCGGGTGTCGTATGCGATCCCGGTGCCCGCCGCCTGGTCCGTGCTGACCGTCACACCGGCACCACGGTAGTATTCCGCCGCACCGTCGTGGAATCTGCATGGGATACCCGTCACGGCAAAGTCGATATCCGGCTCGGGAACCGACACGGAATAGCGTATCTGCGTGCTGCTGTCAAAAAGCAGCCGGGTGATCTCCTCCACCTGCGCCGCGCTGACGCCCTCGGAGGCGGTCAGGACTGCCTTGACGCCCACCGTGGGTACGTCCTCTTCCTGACCATGATATGTACCTGCCGGAATTGTCATGCTGTAATAGCCGTCGTAAATGTTCGTCATTGAGGAAACCGTACGCTCGTCCAGCGGCAGGATACGAATATCCACGCTTTCAGCAAGCTCACTTACGACCGTGGAGGGCGCACCCAGGATAACGAACAGCGCGTCAATATCGCCGCCCTCAAGCGCCGCAGCGGATTCCGCATAGGACATGTTCACCGTTTCGACCGACGTGTAGGGAATCCCGGCTGACAGGAGCATGTATTCCGCATTCCGCGCAACTCCGGAGCCGTCCTCGCCGATGGACATTTTCTTCCCTCTGAGGTCCGCCAGCGACTCAATTCCGGAATCACTCCGCACGATTATCTGGAACGCCTCGTAGTAGAGTCCGGCGACCGCGCGCACCACGGATACCGGGGAGCCTTCGAAATCCCCAGTGCCGTAAGCGGCTTCCGCCAGGATATCGCTCTGCACGATAGCCAGGTCAAGAAATCCTTCCTTCATCAGCCGCATGTTCGCCATGGAGCCCTCGGTCTTTTTCACGGTGACGCCGGCTTCGTCAAGCTCATGCAGCGTCGTACCGTAGGCGTAATATATCCCACCGGGATTTCCCGTGCCGAGTCTTAACTCGGACCTTTCGCCGCAGGACGTGAGCACAGTCATTCCCATAAGCGCGGCAACAGCGGAGATCAGTATTTTCTTAAAACGCATATATTCCGCCTTTCACTTCAATTAATGTATGGTCATCTCTAACTATATTTTAACATATGTCCGGGGCTATTTCAACCCTTTTAAATTGCCATTGCTGTAATTTTATTCTTTTTATAGAATATTACTATCTGCGCAGCCGGATAATTAGTTGAATCAAATATAACAACCGCAATTAAAACAATGTCGAACTTTGTGCAAAGATAACAAATTGAAGAATAAGAGTTGTATTTTGGTTGAAATACAAAATATCATGTGCTATAATAAATATGAAGTATATAAAGGAGCGTGAAAGGTATGACTGAAAAGCTAATTCATCTTGATATTGTATCACTCATTTTTCTTACAATCATCCTCATTTCTCAGCTGTCAAGAAAAATGTACAAAGGATCAACGAACAAGTTTTTCCTATCGCTTTTAATTCTTACAATGCTCAGCGCGCACACAGATATATGGAGTGTTGTGCTTGACAACATTAACTATCCCGATATAGGACTGCGCATGGCGGTGCACTCCGTTGATCTGCTGGTTTATAACGCTATACCGCCTTTTTTCCTGATGTATGTTATCAGCCTGACCTGCGCATGGTCCAAGCTTACTTCGAACAAGCCTGCCATCGTCATTCTTATCGTCCCCTATTTGGCGGACATCGTTGCAACGGTAGTGAATCTGTTCAACGGGTGCATTTTCAGCATTGACGATGGAATATACCACACAAATGCCATGGCATGGATCCCCTACTGCACCGCTGGAATATACATAATAATCAGCGTGATCTATCTTGTGCAATTCCGCAGACTGTTCCAGCTGCGAAAAGCGCTTGCGCTTCTTTGCATGATACCGCTGATGGGGGCTATAGTAATAATGCAGATGCTTACGCCAAATATGGTGGTAATGGTGTTCACGAACACCATCGGGCTTACCCTTATATCAGTAATGATACAGCGCCCAGAGGAGGTTGTAGACAACTTTACCGGACTGAACAAATACAACGCATATGCGGAGGATATCCGCAAGAACTACATGATGAAAAACCGAATGGGCGTTATCATGATAAACATAGAAAACTACAGTTCACTATGCAAGATACTTGGATATGACCGGAACAACGAACTTTTGAAAATGGTTTCAAAGACCATTGCTGAATGCATTAATCAGACAAAATCACATGGCACACCATACTACCTTGATCAGGGAAGATTCAGGGTAGTCATCAACATTTACAATCTGAATTTGATGAACCATACGGCAGACCTTATAAATGAGAGACTCCGTAAACCCATACAGATCGGAAAAACCGACCTGAATCTGATTCCATACATCTGTGTTGTGAACTGTCCCGAGGACATACAGAACTTCAAAGCGCTGATGTCGTTCGGCGTTGATTTCCACACAAAGCTCCCCTACCGCGGCGAGGTAATTCATGCGAACGACAGCTCCGTAAAACGCATGGTTTCCCTGCTGACGGACGTTGACGACATCATTGAACGCGCGTTCGCAAACCACAGCTTCCATGTATACTACCAGCCGATATACTCCATCGAAAAGAATAAGTTCGTATCTGCTGAGGCTCTGCTCAGGCTCATCGACGAGAAGGAGGGCTTCATTTCACCGGAGGTGTTCATTCCGGCGGCGGAAAAGAGCGGCGCAATACACAAAATCGGCGATTTTGTCATGGAAGAAGTTTGCAAGTTCATTGCCAGCGACGAATACAAGAAGCTGGGACTGGAATACATTGAGGTCAACCTCTCCGTTTCCCAGTGCATGCGCCACGGACTTGCCGAGCACCTCCTCGGAATAATGAAGAAGTACGGCGTATCCTCCGACCAGGTTAATCTGGAGATCACCGAAACCGCCGCAAGCTACGACCAGAACGTGATGACAGAGAATCTGTCTGAACTCAGTGCCGCAGGGATCAGCTTCTCGCTCGATGACTACGGCACGGGTTACTCCAACATGTACCGTATTGCGGCGCTTCCGCTGAAGATAGTCAAGCTTGACAAGTCTTTTGTAAACAACCAGAACGCCAAGATGTGGACTATCCTCCAAAACACCGTCAGAATGATAAAGGATCTCAACATGGAGATCGTTGTGGAAGGAATCGAAACCAAGGACATGGTAAAGAAATTCTCCGACCTGCACTGCGACTTCATTCAGGGATTCTACTTCTCAAAGCCCGTTCCCCGGGAGGAATTCGTTCAGTTCATCAAGCGGAATAACGATCTGGCTTAATGTATAAAAAGAAAAGGGACTGCCGAAAAGATACTTTTTCAGCAGTCCCTTTGTGTTATTTCAGATGGTATTTTCCGTCCGGCATAAGCTTGATGATGTCCGCCAGTTCAAGGTCCATCAGCACCTCTGCGGCCTCCGCATAGGATATGCCGGAAATCGCAATTACCTCGTCCGCGGATTGCGCTGCGGATTCGACAATTTTTGCAACGCTGACCTGCAATTCCGTCAGTCCGGACAGCTTCTCTTCGGAAAGCTTCGGGGATTCCTCAGCCGTAGCTACATCGGCAGGCTGTGTGGATTTTACTGGATCCGCCGGCGGCGCCGCTTTTGTCACCCTGGGAGCCGCGGGTCTTTCCGCAGGCTTGCTGCGCGGCTTCTTCTGAGGATTACGGTGCTGACGCTCGCTGGAATCGTCAATGCCTATCCGGCTGAGGTAATGATACATGTACTCGTTCACAATATCCAGGTAGTCGAACACCGGTATCGCGCCGTCCCGGAGGAACGGAACCACCCCGGCGCACCACTCCTGCGTTATGTCCGTAGGCGGAACACAGAACAGATCCCTGCCCTGATCCACCGCGTGGTTCGCAGTAAGCAGGCAGCCGCTCCTTGTGGAGGCTTCCACCACCAGGGTGCCGAGTCCCAGTCCGGAGATTATACGGTTGCGGTCGCGGAAATACCGCGCTTCCACGCCGGCGTGCGGCAGCAATTCGGACACCAGCGCTCCGCCGCCCTCGATAATGCGCTGCTTCAGTCCGGCGTTATCCGGTGGGTAGTTCACAAGCTGTCCGCAGGCGAGTACTCCGACTGTGGGCACTCCGGCGTTGACAGCGCTGGTATGGGCAACCGTATCTATTCCGAGCGCAAGTCCGCTGACCAGTACGGTGCCGAGTCTGACAAGGTCGC
>OGFF01003703.1_pt1 | contig 10981 bp, 5 predicted proteins | sample 1570751 | NCBI WGS metagenome assembly OGFF01 (sample SAMEA2581951, study PRJEB24529) | metagenome | biome: Human gut stool | place: China | collected 2011 | reverse complement strand
CTAAGATAACATACAATTCTCCCGTAACACTTACATTTGCACTGCTGGCGCTGGGGGCAACTCTGCTTATTCAGTTTATCGGTCAGAGCGCCGCTGTGAGGTTCTTTTCGGTTTACCGTGCTCCGCTGACCGACCCGCTTTTTTATCTGCGAATGTTCACCCATGTGCTGGGCCATTCGGATATGTCCCACTTTATGGGCAATTTCACCGTAATACTGCTGGTAGGACCTATGCTGGAAGAAAAATACGGCGGAAAGCGCCTGCTGATAATGATAATCTTCACAGCGTTCATTACGGGACTTATCAACGTTATCTTCTTCCCCGGGATGGCTCTTCTGGGGGCAAGCGGAATTGCGTTTATGATGATACTTCTCAGTTCCTTTGCCAACAGCGGCAGCGGCGAGATACCTCTCACACTTATCTGCGTGGCTGTGCTTTATCTGGGAACGGAAGTGCTGAACGGTCTGTTTGCTCACGATAACATCTCCCAGATGGCACATATCATCGGAGGAGTGTGCGGCTGTGCCTTTGGCTGGCTCATCTGCAATAAAAAGGCGTAATATATTGTCGAAAATAATAAAAATCAAGCTTATTATGGTGCTGACTTTGAATAAAATAACGGAATAATTGCGCGCCTGATTTAAATTTTTTAAAATCTATAGACATTTATCCGGCGGTGTGGTATAATTAAATGTAATTATCCTGTGGGAGATTGCACGGCATACGGTGCATTGTCCCTCAAAGTCAACGAAAGGATAGGTTAGTTCAAATGGCAAGATTTAATATAAAGAAAATTACCGCAGTTGCTGCGGCTGCCGCTGTTATGTCCTCCATGACAGCCTGCGGCGAAAATACCACATGGGGCGCTACCATTGACGGCAGCGATATCCCTGCTGGTATCTTCATCTATTACCTCCAGTCCGCTTACTACAGCGCACAGTCCAAGCTCAATGAGGAAAATTCCGCATCAAGCGATGCTGTAGCTTCCGCTGACGGCACAACAACTACCGCTGCCGTTTTCAGCTCTCAGATCGACGGCAAGGATGCTAAGACATGGATATATGACGAGGCTACCAAGTCCATGCAGGAATATGCGGCTATCGAAGCAAAGTTCACCGAGCTGGGTCTTACCATTACAGCCGATGAAAAGGACGCTGCAAAGGTTTACTGCGACCAGACCTGGGACTATGCAGGCGAGTATTACACCAAAATGGGTATCAGCGAAAAGTCATTTACCTCCCTTTATCTCAATTCTCAGAAGAGGGACAAGGTGTTCAAGACCATCTACTCCGAGGGCGGCGAATATGCTGTTTCCGATGACGAGATAAAGACATATCTTGATGAAAACTATGCAATGATAAACTACATTGCTATGGAGCTGAAGGACGGTTCGGGCAATCTGCTCAAGTCCGACGGCAAGGCTGAGATTATGTCCATGGCTGAGAGCTATGTTGAGCGTTACAAGAATGGCGAGGATTTCGATGCCCTTAATGCTGAATATACCGCATATTATGACAACCTCAAGGCAGAAGCCGAGGCTGCTGCCGCAGAAGAAGCTGCCAATGCAGCCGCTGACGAAGCAGAGACCGAGACTTCTACCGCTGAGGTAACTCCTTCCGATGCAGAGGCTGCTCTGGAGGATAATGCCGACGAGATCACCGATTCTGCCGAGACCGCAGAAGATGCAACAGAGGTTTCCACTGAGGACACTGCCGAAGCTGATGAGACCGCTGATACCGCAAAGGAAACAGCCGAAGCCGACATCACAACAGAGGAAGCTGCCGAGACAACAGAAACTTCCGCCGATGCTTCCGCAGAGGAGACTACCGATTCAGGCGAGCAGATCTCTTCCAACAAGACCGTTATTGAAAAGAGCGGCACAACTCCCGATTCCGCAGTTGTTTCCAAGGTGTTTGACGAGATGCAGAAGGGTGATATCCAGATCATCGAATCCTCCGACAGCGAAACATATTACATTGTCCTCAAGATGGACGTTCTCGAAACTGACGAGTACTTCCTCAGTGCAAAGGATTCGCTCCTTTACGAGATGAAGTCCGAGGATTTTGACGCTCTCATCACTCAGTGGACTGAGGCTCAGAACGTTGTAAAAAATCAGGACGCTTATAAGAGATACGACCCCAAGAAGCTTTTTGACCAGAACTGATATTGCAAAAAAACTTATCCCGTGACCCGAAAGGGCTGCGGGATTTTTTGTTTCTTCCTGTTGCATTTTGCGTTAAAAAGTGTATAATAGAATACAGGTATTAGTGTAAGCTAACCAAAGGAGGATAAACATATGAAATTCTATCGCTTTGGCAATGAAGATAAACCTGTTATAATGCTGCTTCCCGGAACCTGCTGCCACTGGAAAACATTTTCGGCTGTGATACCCTTGCTGAAAGATACTTTTCAGGTAGTTTGCATTTCATACGACGGCTTTGACGAAAATGAGCCTGATGCAATTTTCCCCACAATGACCGAGGAAACTGAAAAGATAGAAAGCTATATCAAAGCAAAATTCGGCGGACGTATATTTGCCGCTTACGGCTGCTCGCTGGGCGGAAGCTTTGTGGGGCTGCTTATCGGACGTGAAAAAATACATATCGATCACGGCTTTATAGGCTCTTCTGATCTTGACCAGGCAGGTATAGTGGGCGCACGTATCCAGTCAGCCATAGTCAAGCCTGTGCTCGGTAAGGCTGCCCATGACGGCAAGCTGCCCGAGTGGATGACAAATATGATGCTCAAAAAGGCAGAGGACCCCAAAGAGGCTGAAAAGAATATCAAGACCTTTGAGAAGCTGTTCGCAATCATAAGCTTTGCATCGGAAAAGAGCATTTACAACCAGTTCTACTCCGATCTGGTAACTCCCCTTAAAGACAATATCCGTGTGGGGGGCACGACTGTTCATATCTTCTACGCTCTGAAAATGGGTGAGAAGTATTTTGACCGATACAACAAGCATTTTCCCGATGCCGATATCGTGGCGAGGGACTACAGCCATGAGCAGCTTTTAATGAGCTATCCCGAGCAGTGGGCACAGGATATAAAGCGCTGCTGCGGACTGCCCTTTGATGAGGAAAAGGCTCTGCCTGAGTCATTGTCCTACAGACGTGGCAAGAAGCGCTTTTTCGACAGCCATCACTATGAGGAGGCAGTTGTAAAGGGCTGCAATTTCAAATATATGGACTGCGGAAAAGGGGACAAGACCATTGTTTTTCTTGTAGGCGGACTTGGCACCTCCGAGGCGGTGTATCCGTATGTAAGCGCTCTGGAGGGCAGATACAGGTTCATCACCTTTGACTATCCCTTTGAGTGCATGGATATGAAGTCATTGTGCGAGGCGATAATCGACCTGCTGGATTATCTTGATGTGGATAAGGCGGTTTGGATGGGAGCTTCATTCGGCGGGTACATGGCTCAGCTCCTTGCGTCCGAGTTTCCCGAAAGGACAGAGGCAATGTGCCTGTTCTCCACAGCGGCGCTTTCCGAAAGAACTGTCGGTGCACTGAGAAGCAAGTACAAGAACGCTGCTCCCATTGTCCTCAAGGCTATGGAAACCGTTCCTTACAGCATTGTAAGATCCTTTGAAATGAAGCAGAGCATGGGTCATGTTGAGGGGGCTTCTGCGGAAGAGGCTTATTATATGCGTGATATGTTCAACGATATCTACAGCGGCTATACATCTGAGTTTGATGTTCATATGACCCGCCTTGTGGCTGATGTTATAAACCGGCAGCCCTGCACAGCGGATAAATTCGCATACCTTAACGGAAGAGTGCTGCTGGTACTCCCCGAGGACGATGGCTTCTTTGACCGTGATATGCAGAATGACCTTATGGAAATGATGCCCTCACCTATGATCGGCCGTGTAAGCGGAGGTCATGCAGCTACCCTGATGCGTGTGGGGGATTATATAAAGTATGTTGACGAGTTTATGGAGAAGCTTGACTGATACTGTTTTCAGAAATGTTCTTGATTTTTTCACATCAAAGGGATATCATATGAATATACACTAACGGAAAACGGAGGATATGATATGCCATTTTCACCTCAGACCATAGATTTTCTCACCATGAACCGCCTGAATGACAGTAAGTTATGGTTCAACGAGCATAAGGACGACTACCGCAGATTTGTTGCGGAGCCGTTCAGGGAGTTCACCGAAAAGCTGCTGCCCGAAATGCAGAAAATAGACCCGCTCATCAACAGCGTGCGCATTTCAAGGATATACCGTGACGCAAGATATTCACGGGGAAAGTCGGTTTTCAGGGAGAATATGTGGTGTACTTTCGGCCGTACAAGGGAGCTTTATTACTCCCTGCCATGCTTTTATTTTGATATCTCGGCAAACGGCTTTGAGTACGGCTGCGGATTTTACGAGCCTGCCCGTGAGACCATGGATGCAATGCGTGAGATGATAAAAGGGGACAGTCCGCTTTATATCGCTGCTGCTGACGCTTTTTCTTCCCAAAGCGTTTTTGAGCTTTACGGAGATGTGTATAAGCGAAATCATTTCCCCGACCAGAGCGAGGAAAAATGCCTGTGGCTCAATCGGAAGAATATAGGTCTGACAGCTCTCAGCACCGACTGGTATATGCTGTTCAGCGACCGCCTTGCCGATAAGATAGCGGCAGATATCAGGCAAGTGATACCTGTTTACGATATGCTGCTTGCTGCCTGTGAGGCAGGCGCGAAAAAAGAGTGAAAAATGCGCTTCCCTGCGTGTGGGAAGCGCATTTTTATGAATATTGTTTTTATGACGACTTGTTAAGTTATGCAAAAGTACCAAAAGCAAACGGAAATATTTTTGTATAAAATACTCTAATAATTCGTTGACAGACGGTTTGTTTTTTGGTATAATGATTACAATTATAGGAAAAGTATGCCTGTATGCGCGTGCTTTTTTGGCAAAATACAAAGGGAGGAATCATTGCTGTGGAAACAATCAATTACAATCGCTTTAAAGAGTCCTGTGAGGAATTCAAGAGTGCGTTCAGTGAAAGCTTTTTCAGCAGCGGAAGGCTTTTCTGCCACCCTCTGCTCGATGGTGTGATCTATACGCCCTGTTCCCCTGAGGAGGCTAAAAGCAACAGTATGGATATCTGCCGCATGGCCGATATGCTGCTTATGTCCGCTGACGGAAAGGAATATCTTCCCTTCAAGATAGCAGAGGCAAGAAAGATAGCTGCCGAGAATGGAACTGTTTATATCTCAAACCTGCTTTTTAAAGAGACATTCATGGCTTATGACTGGATGATAGACGGCAAGCATGATACTCTTATTATCAGCGAGGAGCATATGAGAAAAGAGGGCAAGAACTATGCCCCCGTTACCCCGCTGACAAACGTTGTTCAGCCGTTCAAGAAGTTTACCAACCATTTTCTTTACAAGAAGGGCACTCTTGAAGAGCCTGCCGTTCTTGGCGATAAGGAGATAAAGGACAGACTTGACGCTCATTTAAAGGACGCTCTTTCCTCTTATGTGGGAACAGAGTATGTGGGCGAGCCTCAGTTTGATCTGTTTGACGGCAAGATAACCATGGACACCAACGAGTCAAGGTGCATGGAGCTTGACAAGGGCATAAAGCTTGCCGATGAATTTGAAAAGAGCATGGAACCCAATGTTTCTGCATTCAAGAGCGGCGGCATTGACTTTGACATGAAAAAATACATGGCGGCATTTTTTATGGCTGAGTCGGAAAAGTGCGGCATAAAGACCGAGGAAAAGGACTTTGCTTCCTGCGAGACCACCGAGGATATGGGCAAGGCTCTCAGAAAGCTTGTTTCCGAAAAGAACGGCTACGGCTTCAAATATACCGAGCCTGATGCCGAAAAGGCTGAAAAGCTGCTCAGGTCTGCAGAGCTTGGCTCTCCCGAGGGTGTAAAGGCTCAGGTATCCGAGCTGCTGAAGATCCGACCCGCATTTGCAAGCGTGTTCAATCTGGCAAGAGCAGCGTCTCCTGCTGATGCTGAGAATATCGAGACTATTTCCGATTACTGGTGCTCCTCAGCACTTTCGGCTGCCGAGCTGGGCGAGTATCTGGCAAAGGCATATGTTCCCGCTGACTGCCGCTCTGCTGACGGTAAGCTTTGCTGCGGCGGTGCAAAGGCTTCCGTTATCCTGGAGGACCTTAAAAATGCGGCTGCCAAGTATAAGCTGAAAAACGTTCCCGCTGCCGATGAGCTTGCTGCATACTGCGAAGAGTTCGAGAAGCAGTCACGCACATACAACGGCACCGTTTTTGCCACTAAGGAAGAAATGGAAAAGGCTGTCAAGAATGAAAAGGAGCTGGCTGACCTTTGCGCAGACCTTTCCGCTCTTGATGAAGCTGAGCTGAAAAAGCTCCGTACATATATCTACGACATGAAGCTTGACAAGAAGACCACAGGCAAGTACCTGCTCAAGATCAAGCTTGCTCTCAACGACTGCGAGAAAAATCAGCTTAAGCTTCTCTGCACAGGCGTTTCTCTCAAAAATTACGACGAGCTGGCTGCTCTCAAGAAGAAGATCAAGGAGGGCAGCTTTGACGAAGTTGTGGCAGCTCCTTACCTTGCCGAGATCAATGACGGTATGCTCAGCGCACAGCTCCGTGAGCTTACCGATATGTTCAAGACCATTCCCGATGCTGCCGCTGCCGACAAGCTGGAAAAGGATCTGGCTTCCGACAGGTTTGACAAGATGTTCAAGAGGCACTTCACTGCAAAGATTGCTTCCGCAAGGGACGGCTTTGCGAGAACTCAGATAAGCGAGATATGCAAGGATATCGAGACCGCTGCCGAGAAGGCTCTGGAGGATATCTCCAAGAAGCTTGATGAAATAAAGTGCGGCGATGCGCTTAAAGCACCTTTCAGAAAGCAGATATCCCAGCGCTTTGAAGTTCTTGAAAAGCAGGCTGCCGACAAGGAATTTGAGGGCATTGCAACTGCCGACAAGGCTAAGCTTGACAAGATGAGAGAAGTCATCAAGTCGGGCAGATTCAAGGCTGCGCTTACCGACAAGTACGCTGCTGACATTGAGAAGAGAGCCGTTGAGCTTGAAAATGCAGAGTTTGTTAAGAAGTGCGAGACCATTCCTCAGATGGACGCAAAGGCTCTGGCAGAGATCATCGTTCAGCTGGAAAGCGAAAAGTATCCCGAGGATATCGTCAAGAAGTATATGCCCATGACTGCCGAAAGAGAAAAGACACTCAAAAAGGAAGAGCTTGCTCAGATGTGCAAGGATATCGCTTCCATGGACTTTGCAAAGCTCGATGCTCTTGAAGCAAAGCTGAAGGACGAAAAGTATGCTCCCGATATGACCGCAGGCTACTTTGATTCCATAAAGGCAAGAAGAAAGGCTCTTTACAATGCCGAAGCAGACGGTCTCTGCAAGAACATCGGCAATATGCAGAAGCCTGAGCTTGCACAGCTCACCGAAAAGCTCAAAAACGAAAAGTATGATCCCGAATATACCAAGAAGTATTTTGACGAGATCGACAAGCGCTTCAACAAGATCGAGACCGACAAGCTTGACAGTATGTGCAAGAATATCGAAAAGCTCAAAAAGCCCGAGCTTGAAAAGCTCACTGCCGATATCAGCGCACTGGGACTGCGCAAGGAGAATGCCGCTCCTTATCTGGAAAAGATAAGAAAGCAGGAGATATCCCTCATCAAGTCCCAGCTTGAAAGTCTCTGCAAGAATATCCCCAATACTCCAAGAAAGGAACTTTCCAAGCTCAGAGAAGCCCTTACAGGCGACGATTTTGACAAGGAGCTTACCGCAAAATATATCGAGCAGATCGACAAGCGCACTGCCGAGCTTATCAAGAAGGAGCTTGCAGACCTTTGCAGCAACATTGCAGGTTCGCCCAAGGATAAGCTTATGAAAATGAAGCTCACCATCAGCGAAACTCCCGAATATGCCGAGGCTGGCAAGCCTTATGTTGAGCAGATCGAGAGCCGTCTCAAAGCTATTGACAAGGCTGAGTTTGATAAGCAGATGGCTTCCATCGACAAGCTTGACCGTGAAGCTCTTGAAAAGTTTGAGGAAGACCTTGAAAACCGCAAGCCTTCTCTTGATCCCAAGCTCTATGAGGCATCTGCCGCTAAGTGCAGGGAGAGGGGAGAGAAGCTTGAAAAGGCTGAGCTTGACAAGCTGACCGAAAATATCAAGAATGAAGATGTAAAGAAGCTCAACGAGATAAAGGATAAGATCCTCGAGGGCGACTTTACTCCCGAATATACATTCCCGTACATCAAGCGCCTTGACGATGAGATCAATGACCGCCACGTTAAGTATTTTACAAAGCTTACCGAAAATATCAACGGTATGTCCCGTGCAGAGCTTATCGTTCTCCTTGAAAAGATCAACAAGAACGAGGCACACTGCCCCGATGATATGCTCCAGCGCTACATCGGCAAGGTAAACTCCAAGATAAGAGAGGCAGACAGCAATATTCTTGCCCAGAAGTGCAGAAACCTTGGCACAACTACCGAGCATCAGAGCTTCGAACTTATCAAGGACATTAACGAGATGGATATCGACCCCGAGACCAAGAAGCGTTTCATCACTCAGGTTGAGCTGCACATCACTCACCTTAAGACTATTGAGCGTGACGGATACGTTGAAAAGCTCAAAACTCTCATGGCCGACAACAGTGTGACCGAGGCTCAGTTCTATGTTTCCGGCATTTCCAAGGCATTTGAAAGCTCCTTTATCAAAATACAGAACACATATGCAAGCACAGAGCAGTTTGAACTTCCTCTGCTGATACATATGGTGACAATGGGCGTTCCCGAGGATTCATTCCTGCTCACCCTTGACCAGCTCTATTATCAGGGCAAGAACGGTCTGGGACATATCCCCGTAGATCAGATCGAGCGCTTTGAGGTGAAGAAGTCACTGTTTGCAGCTACTCTCCATGTTGTTGAGAAGAGCGGCAAATCCAGCGAGCTTCCCTGCGGAATCAAGAAGAATCTTGATAACCCTGTTAAGATGCTCAACGGAATACTGGGCGTTATCCAGAAGGATAAGGCTGCCGCAAAGCTGAGAGAAGCTGAGGACATCAAGGCTGCCGAGGAAGCAAAGCTCAAAGAGCTTGAAGAAGAGCGCCTTGCTATCGAGGCTGCAAGAGCTAAGGCAGAAGCTGCCGAAAAGGCTCCCGCACCCGTGCCTGCGCCTGTTCCTGCACCTATTCCTGCACCTGCTGCCGCTGCTGAAAAGGCTCCTGCCGCAAAGCCTGTTGATGCAGGACTTGAAAAGATAAAGCCCATCAAGCCTATTGAAGTGGTCGTATCCGCTGCTCATACCGAGGCACCCAAGCCCGTAGCTGCAGCGCCTGCAAAGCCTGTTGAAGCTCCAAAGGCTGCACCTGCGGCCGCTCCTGTAAAGCCTGTGGAGGCACCTAAGCCTGTGGAAGCGCCTAAGCCCGCTGCACCTGTTAAGCCTGCAGAGGCTCCCAAGGCTGCACCTGCAGCTCCTATTAAGCCTGCTGAGGCATCCAAGCCTGTGGAAGCACCTAAGCCTGCACCTGCGCTCGCAGCTGTTAAGCCTGTGGAGGCACCTAAGCCTGTGGAGGCACCTAAGCCTGCCGAGGCTCCTAAGGCTGTCGCTCCTGCTCCCGCAAAGCCTGCGGAAGCACCCAAGCCCGCTCCTGCACCTGCCGCATCTGCTCCCGTTGAGGCTCACAAGCCCAAGATCAGATTCTGCGACCAGTGCGGCGCAAAGATCACCAGCGAAACTGCAAAGTTCTGCGCTGAGTGCGGCAACAAGCTTATAAAGTAATCTCTGATCAGAACCGTCGGTCAACCGGCGGTTCTGTCTTTTGAAGTGAAAGGACCTTTTATGACAAGAAAAACTTTCCGAAAGATATTTTCCATACTGCCAAAGCCTCTGTGCGAGCTGTGCATGAAGTTTGAAAATGTGATAATATATGTGTTTTACGGCGTGCTCACAACGCTTATAAACTATGTCTCACATTTCGGACTCAGGCTTGCGTTAACTGACTTTTCGGGCGTGGATACCCACAGCTTTTCGGCGGTCATGGCGGCAATGGAAAATTCGGCGGTATCATCTGCGGGGGCGGCTACATTCTCATGGGTGGTTTCGATGCTTTTTGCGTTTTTCACCAATAAATTCTTCGTGTTTGAGGCACACGACACCACTGCGAAAGCATATGTGAAGGAGCTGCTTTCATTTGCAGGAGGAAGACTTTTCTCATACGGCTGCGAGGTTATTATAATGTTCGCATTCGTCGATGTTATGCGCTTCAACGAGCTGGTGGTAAAGCTCCTGTGCGGCATACTTGTTATGATACTCAACTACTTTCTCAGCAAGCTTATCGTGTTCAGAAAGAAGAGCGCCGATGGGGACAAAACTGCCTGAAAATGCTCATTTTATGCGAAAAACGGGATATTATGACTGAAAATCATGCTATATGCCCCCGTATATAGGGGGGCATATCATTTTTGTAATGTTAAATGCCAAATTAACATAAAAAAACACTTGACAAATCAGGACGTATATTGTATTATATAAGTAATAAGAAGTATTGCAGCCGTGCGGACCATGCAGGGCAACAAACCTTGCGGTTTTTTTATGCGCAGTGAATAACCACTCAAACGGTATAGTTTGTTGGAATGTGCATAAGTAATGCGGATTTTACAGAAATTTTCGGTAAAATTTACATAGCGTGACGGAGCAACTGCGTATTTCATCTCACAGCACTACAAGGCTTTGTGCTGCATAAAGCGGCGCAAAAGATTGAAGGAGGAAAATATACTATGAGTCAAATGCCACAGGAATGGGAAGGTTTCGTAGGCGGTCACTGGACCAAGGAAATCAATGTCCGTGAGTTCATCCAGAAGAACTACACACCTTATTACGGCGATGAAAGCTTCCTCGCCGGCCCTACAGAAGCTACCAAGAAGCTCTGGGCTGACGTTATGGAGCTTGCAAAGAAGGAAAGAGAAGCAGGCGGCGTTCTCGATATGGATACAAA
>OGFF01003702.1_pt1 | contig 10983 bp, 9 predicted proteins | sample 1570751 | NCBI WGS metagenome assembly OGFF01 (sample SAMEA2581951, study PRJEB24529) | metagenome | biome: Human gut stool | place: China | collected 2011 | reverse complement strand
AAGAAGCTAAAAGCATCTTACAAATTTTATGATTCATTTACTATTCCAGCCAATACATATACAGGCCAAACCAAAGATGTTTCAACACTTTGTGTTAAGTCAGTATTGTTAGCCAGAGATGACATGTCAGAAGACACTGTAAAAGAATTAACAGCCCTTCTTTTTAAGCACGCAAAAGATTTCCAGTATTCACTACAGGCTGATTTGGATTTCAACGAAAGCGATGCTACAAAGGGTATAACAATTCCTTTCCATCCGGGAGCCTGTGCTTACTATAAGGAAAAAGGAATTACAGTTTCTTCAGAAGACAAGAATTAAAAAGAAAGGAAAAGTATATTGATAAATAACTTTCATAATGAATGTTATTACAGTATATTGGAATAAAATGAATATACAGTTAGATATGTATCAGACACTTGCCATAGCAGTTGTAGTGTTGATACTTGGACAATTTTTAAAAAGCAAAATTGATTTTCTTGAAAAATTTTGTATTCCTGCACCGGTTGTAGGTGGTTTACTTTTTGCAATATTCACCTGCATCTGTTATGCAACAGGTTTAGCAGAATTTTCATTTGACGATACTTTAAGAGAAGTTTGCATGGTATTTTTCTTTACATCTGTAGGTTTTCAGGCAAACTTAAAAGTTTTAAAAAGTGGCGGAAAGTCTTTAATAATTTTCCTGGCACTTGTTGTTTTACTTATTATTTTTCAGAACGGTTTGGCCGTTGGGGTATCAAAATTATTAGGACTTGATCCATTAATTGGTTTGTGTACAGGTTCTATACCAATGGTTGGTGGGCATGGTACTGCCGGTGCCTTTGGACCGGTTCTTGAAGATTTCAACATTTCAGGTGCCACAACAATTTGTACAGCTGCTGCCACATTCGGTCTTATTGCCGGAAGTTTGGTTGGTGGTCCAATTGGTAGAAAACTTATTGAAAAGAAAAACCTTATGAATACAGTTACAACAGAAGATGACAGCCTGTTAGTTGAAGACGAAATCAAGCATGAGAGACATACAAACATGTATGCCGCAGCAGTTTTCCAAACTATTTTAGCTGTTGGTCTTGGAACTATTTTCTCTTGGTTACTCACAAAAACAGGTATGACATTCCCAATTTATATTGGTGCAATGCTTGCTGCCGCTCTTATTAGAAACTTAAGCGAATACTCAGGAAAATTCACAATTCACATGGGTGAAATTAATGACCTTGGTGGTATTTGTCTTTCATTATTTTTAGGTATAGCAATGATTACTTTGAAGTTATGGCAATTAGCTGACCTTGCGCTACCTTTAATTATTCTTTTAGGTGCACAGCTTGTACTTATTTTCTTTTTCACATACTTTGTTGTTTTCAATGTTATGGGAAGAGATTACGATGCAGCAGTTTTATCTGCCGGTACATGTGGGTTCGGTATGGGTGCCACACCTAATGCCATGGCAAACATGCAGGCTATTTGCGACAGATATGCTCCATCAATTAAGGCATACCTTTTAATTCCTTTAATAGGAAGTTTATTTGCAGACTTTATTAACAGTTTAGTTATTACATTCTTTATTAATTTTGTTTAATTTTATCGGAGGAAAAAGTCATGAAAAAAGATAACGACAACAAAGGAAAGATTAACCTGTCATTTGATAATTTAGCAATTCCTGAAGTTCACTTACACAGAACTCACAAGGGCAATGCAAATGCAGATACAAATAACGAAAACACTGTAAAAAAATCAGTGGATTCACAATCAGTTGAAGGTAATGAGTCAACAGATTCAAAAAAGAAAAAACCATCAATTAGTTTTGATTCAGTTGCAATTCCTGAAATTCATATAAAAAATAAATAACGATAAATCTTATTTCGTAAAACTGTTGATTTAATAGTAGTATTTTGCTATTATGTCATAGGATTATATAAGTTCATAATACGGTTGAACGTTTCTACTAACTGCCTCAAATAGTTTGCTATAATCTCTTTATTAGTGTAACTATTTGTAGCAGTTTTTTTGTGCCCTGTACTAAGGAGGGACCCGTTCTTTTAGAATGGGAGGATACCTTAGTGCTTGTACTAAGGAGGGACCCGTTCTTTTAGAATGGGAGGATACCTTAGTGCTTGTGCGCAAGTAGGTAATCAATTCTCTTCGAGAATTGGTTACATTATAAGGAGGATTTTTAATGAAGAAATATGATGTAATTATTATTGGTGCTGGTCCCGGCGGTATTTTTGCAACTTACGAGTTGTCAAAGAAAATGCCCAACCTATCCATAGCAGTTTTTGAAGCAGGTCACAAGCTCTCCGGAAGAAAATGCCCTATCGACGGAGACAAAATACCTAACTGTATTCAGTGTAAAAGCTGTTCAATTATGAGTGGTTTCGGTGGTGCCGGTGCTTTCTCTGATGGTAAGTATAATATTACCAACGATTTTGGTGGTACACTTTACGAGCACATTGGTAAAAAACACGCCATTGAATTAATGGAATATGTAGATGAAATTAATATGAAATATGGCGGTGAAGGTACTAAGTTATACTCAACTGCCGGCACAGGTTTCAAGAAAATCTGCATGCAGAATAAATTAAAACTTCTTGATGCATCAGTACGTCATCTTGGAACTGATATTAATTATATTGTTTTGGAAAATATTTATAAAGAACTTGAAGATAAAGCAGATTTCTATTTTGATACTCCTGTTACCTCTATAGAGCATTTAGATGATGGATATTTAGTTCATACAAAAGACGAAACTTTCCACAGTGAAAAATGTGTTGTTTCTGTAGGCCGTAGCGGAAGTAAATGGATGGAACATGTTTGTAATGAAATGGATATTCCAACTAAGTCAAATCGTGTAGATATCGGTGTTCGTGTGGAACTTCCTGCTGTTATTTTCTCTCATTTAACAGATGAATTATACGAAAGTAAAATTGTTTACCGTACACAGCAGTTTGAAGATAATGTTCGTACATTCTGTATGAATCCACATGGTATTGTTGTTAATGAAAACACTAATGGTATTGTAACTGTAAACGGTCACAGCTACGAGGGTGAAGAAATGCAAACAGAAAACACTAACTTTGCCTTACTTGTAGCAAAGCATTTCTCTGAGCCATTTAAGGACAGTAACGGATATGGCGAAAGCATTGCCCGCCTTTCAAACATGCTTGGTGGTGGAGTAATTGTTCAGCGTTTCGGTGATTTAGTTAGAGGACGTAGAAGTACCGAAAACAGAATTGAGGAAGGTCTTGTAACTCCTACTCTTGCTGCAACTCCAGGTGATCTTAGCTTGGTTTTACCAAAGCGTATTTTAGATGGTATTATTGAAATGATTTATGCCCTTGATAAAATTGCTCCCGGTACAGCAAATGACGATACTTTGTTATATGGTGTTGAAGTAAAATTCTACAATATGGAAGTAGACATCAACGACCATCTTGAAAGTAAATATGACGGCTTATACATTATTGGGGATGGCAGTGGTGTTACACATTCACTTTCACATGCCTCAGCAAGCGGTGTATTTGTTGCAAGAGATATTTGCGATAAAGTACAGGCTTAATAAACAAAAAGTACAACTATTTATGAGTTCAGCCATTCCTTGGCAAATCATGTTTCATAAATAGTTGTACTTTTATTTTTAATTATCTTTCAATTATTACAAATTTATTTTTTAACCATTTTCCGGCTCTGTCTGATTTTGATTTTCAACATTTGCGATTTGACTTACTTTTATCCCAAAATTTTCTTTAAGTCTTCTTCCGGTGTGCTAATTGGTGATATATTGTAATTGTCTACAAGTATTTTCAACACGTTAGGAGAAATAAATGCCGGCAATGTTGGTCCCAGAAAAATATCTTTTATACCCAAATGAAGCAATGTTAGTAAGATACAAACTGCCTTTTGCTCATACCATGACAATACCATTGACAATGGCAATTCATTAACATCACATTCAAAAGCTTCTGCTAATGCTATTGCTACCTTAATTGCAGAATAGGCATCATTACACTGACCCATATCCATTATTCTTGGTAGCCCATCTATGTCACCTAAATCTAAATCGTTAAATCTGTATTTTCCACAAGCTAATGTCAAAATAATTGAATCCTTAGGTGTTTGTTTTACAAAATCTGTATAATAATTTCTACCAACTTTTGCACCATCACAACCACCTACCAAGAAAAAGTGACTGATTTTACCCTGCTTAACACCGTCAATTACCTTGTCAGCAACTGATAAAACAGTGTTGTGAGCAAATCCTGTTGTTACGAATTCACCGCCATTTATACCTGTCATTTTGTGGTCTTCACTATAGCCACCTAGTTCCAGAGCCTTCTCAATTACAGGTGTAAAATCTTTATCTTCACCAACGTGTACCATTTCTGGATATGACACAACCTCTGTTGTAAACACTCTGTCCCTGTAGCTTTCCTTAACAGGCATAAGGCAGTTGGTTGTAAATAAAATTGGTCCCGGTACATTATCAAACTCTTTCTGCTGGTTCTGCCATGCTGTACCAAAGTTTCCTTTTAAGTGGCTGTACTTTTTAAGTTCAGGATAACCATGTGCCGGTAACATTTCGCCATGAGTATAAATATTGATTCCCTTGCCTTCGGTCTGCTTAAGCAATAATTCTAAGTCTTTTAAATCGTGACCTGATATTATTATAAATGGACCGGCTTCAATTGTTAGTGGTACCTTTGTAGGAACCGGAGAACCATATGCACTTGTATTTGCCTTGTCCAAAAGTTCCATACATTTTAAATTAACTTCTCCAACTTTCAATACTGTTTCTAACAACTTGTCCCCTTCTAAGTCATAGCTTATTACTGATAAAGCTCTGTAGAAAAAGTCGTTTACTTCCTTATCTTCCATCCCAAACATTAATGCATGATATGCGTATGCTGCCATACCTCTAATTCCAAACAATATAAGGGATTTTAATGAGCGAATGTCTTCATCTGCATTCCATAATTCTTCCATATTGTAATCATCTGTATTTCCACATCTGGCTACACAGGTGGCACATCCTGGTACAATTCTGTCTTTTTCCTGATGAACTTTTTCAATCATTTCCTCTAAAGTATTGTCATTAAAGTTTACATTTGTAACTGTTGTAAATAAACCTTCGAAAATACAGACAGAATTATTATCGAAGGTTTAAATAAACCTTCGATAATAATTCTGTCTGTATTTTCTGTTTTCTGATTATTGCCGCATGCCTTTGCCAAGCCAATCAAAGAACCTGTCAATTGGTCCTGCAAGTTGGCTGTGTTGGCTGTTTTACCGCAAACCCCAATGTTCTTTGTGCAACCACTACACCCTGCTGTCTGCTCACACTGAAAGCAGAACATACTATTTAGGTTTTCTAAATTTGTTTTTGTATTACTCATTTTTCTCATTCTCCTGTTTTTAATTATATTTTTATTATTTTCTTTTTTTGTTATTATTTCTTTAGTTAAACAAATTGTGTATTCAACTTATTACACAATTTGAAATTTATCTGTTTTTATTTCTTATACGCAATTTAAGATTTTCCTGTTTTTATTACTAACATATGATTTTTAATTTTCTTATTTTTATTATGTGCATACAATTTTATACGCAGCTGATTTAAGTTTTCATTAAGAAATTTTAATCAAGTATTTCTCCATTAATTGATACTGTTACAACTCTCCATGGAATGAATTTCCCACTGTTTTGAAGAGCATTTTTTGCAGCCATTTCCAAGCCACCACAACATGGAACCTCCATTCTAATAATGGTTACTTCCTGAATATTATTTTGTTTAATTATCTCTGTAAGCTTTTCGCTATAATCCACCTCATCAAGTTTCGGACAGCCAATGAGAGTTATTTTTCCTTTCATAAACTCTTCATGAATGTTAGCGTAAGCATAGGCTGTACAATCCGCTGCGATTAAAAGTTTTGCGCCGTCAAAATATGGGGCATTAATAGGAACCAGCTTAATCTGACATGGCCACTGTCCTAGTCTTGACTGTTGCTTTCCGTAAGAAGTGACAATTTCTTCGTTATTTTCATTATTGTTCAATTCTCTCATTCTGCTTCCGGGACAGCCACTGTGTTTCTCAGATTGAACTTTTTCTGTATTACTATGATTCAAAACTTTCATTCTACTACCAGGGCAACCACTTTGGTTTTCAGACTGTTCTGTTTTTTTCTTCTTCATATTTTCCATAACTGCCTCATGGTCATAAGCCTTTGCCTCGCGCTCTACAAATGTTATGGCACCTGTTGGACATGATGGTAGGCAATCCCCCAATCCGTCACAGTAATCATCTCTAAGCAGTTTTGCCTTTCCATTAACCATGCCAATTGCACCTTCGTGACAGGCTGTAGCACAGGCTCCGCATCCATTACATTTTTCCTCATCAATGTGTATAATCTTTCTAATCATTACAACCTCCTAATATAATTTGTAATTTTTAATCCTTATTTTGCAATTAAACTTTTCTCACAAGCTCCTACGCAAATTTGAATTTCCATAAGCAATTTGTTTTGCGTTCTTTTTATTTTTGTTTTAATGTATTTGTTGCTTTACAATGGTTATTATATTAGAATGAAATTATTATTTACGTTGTTATAACCACGTTTTTTAAACTTTTTTTAAAAGGATTTATTATATGAAATTATCTAATTTAAAATTTTTAAACGATATATCAAAATTAAAATTTTTCAAAAATGTCACTATTGACGAGTTGCAGGAATTAAACAATCTTGGGGCTTTTTCTGAAAAGTTTTTTCCTAAAGGCAATATTATTTTTCACACCGGCGATGTTGTTTCAAGAATGGGAATTGTAGTAAAAGGACAGGTTTTTATTGAAAGTAATGATTTGTGGGGCAATCGTAGTATTCTTAGTGTTGTTGAAAAAGGACAGGCTTTTGCAGAATCATACGGATACACAAAATCTCCTATGTTAGTAGATGCCGTAGCTGCCGAAAATTCTACTGTTGTATTTTTTAATTTGAACGTATTGCTGGAAGAAATTTATCAGTCTTACTCATGGCAGTTTACAATCCAAAAAAATCTTCTGTTAATTGCTACAAACAAAAATATTATTTTATCAAATAGAAGTTTTTGTACTGCACCTAAAACCATACGGGAAAGACTTTCAATCTACTTTTCCCAACAGGTTATGATTAACAAAAGTAATGAATTTTCAATTCCATTTAACAGGCAACAGCTTGCTGATTTTCTTAATTTGGATAGAAGTGCCTTGTCTAAGGAGCTTTGTAAGATGAGAGATGAAGGTATGATTGAATTTCATAAAAATCAATTTAAACTAAAGGAATAAGACTGCCACTAATTGGCAGCCCTTATTCTTTTAATTTTCATTATGTTATGTATTATCTACTGTAACTATAGCTATATTTCTTATACTATTCTATTCTTCAATTACTGCTGTGGCAATTGCATTTGGTTCCACTTCCATTTCTGCGCAATAACCATTTAATCTCAAGTATGCAGGAATTTTTTCTTCTGTTCTGTTAAGCATTACTACTGCAATCTTATTATCTTTCTTAAACGCAGTAACATCTAACCTGTCTGTATATTTTGTAAATCCAATTCTTACTGCACCTTTTTCAATAAAATGGCTAAAATGCCACAAGTGACCACATATATTACTTTCAATTAACTTCTTATTTTTTGTGTCATATAAATATGGTGCGTCACAGAAATTCCCTACGTGATTTGGTCCACCTATTTCATCTAACACAATGTTCCAGTCTAAAAATGTGTTCATGCCATTATTGAAGTTTCCTATAATATCATGAGCATACTTTTGCGCATTTTTCAAATAATCTGTTGCTGCAAATTTGCTGTATTCAATACAAGCCTCGGATAAAAGTAACTTCTTATTTGGAAACTTTTCTTTAATCATCTGCAAAGCTTCAAAATGATCACCGCTGTACCAATGGAACGCGATTCCAGCAACCATATGGTCTGTTTCTTCATCAATAATTGTATTAGCCCATTCAAAAGCTCGCTCTTTATTATGATCCCAAATATAGATTTCAATATCATCTAACTTATGTTCCACTAATGCCGGCCACATATATTTTTTCAAAAATTCTTTCTGCTCCTGCGCTGTATATATACATGAGTCCCAGGTTTGGACAGCCTTAGGTTCATTTTGCATTGTAAGCTTTGTTACTTTATAGCCTCTGCTTCTGTACTCTTCAATGTATCTGCAAATATAATCTGCCCAACGTTTTGTATATTCCTTTTTTAGCTTGCCACCATAATTTCTGTCTCCATTTGTTTTCATATAAACCGGTGGGCTCCATGGTGATAACATAATTTCAATCTTTTCTTCATACTTCTCTTCCACATCATCTAACAGCGGTATAATATATTTTTCTACCCTCTCAAAGGAGAACTTATTAAAGTTCTCATCTGCTTCATCTGAATCAGCCTCGTAATGCTCCAAAGAGAAATCACAACTGTCAATTGGAATTCGAACTAAATCATATTTCATGTTATCTTTTCCAAAATAGTTTAATATCATTTCTTTCTTCTGTTCATCATCCATTAATGAATAAACATATCCTGCTGAATCTGTTAAAGCTCCACCGAATCCTTCTACCTGTTGGTACTCAACTTCAGGATATAAGTTAATTAATTCATTTTCCCTTTCATCATCTTTAATAAAAGTAATATTTTCATTTACTGTTTTCTTTACATTATCCTTATATGTAGTTGTTATTAAATTTAATTTCATAATTATCTCCGTTCCGTTATCTTAATTTCTATACAAGCCCCTCTCTTTTGCCAATTCTATACTGCTTTGGGGAAACACCTTTTATTTTCTTAAAGACTTTTGAGAAATATTTTTCATCATTAAATCCAACTTTGTATGCAATCTCATATGTTTTCAAATAATCCTGTTCCAAATAGCAACATGCCCTGTCCACACGAACAGTATTGATATAATCCACGAAACCACAATGTACGTTCTGATTAAATAAAGATGACAAATATCCTCCTGATATTCCAAGCTGTTCTGCCACTTCTGCAAGCGATAAATTTTCAGCATAGTTTTCAGCAATATATTCAAAAGCCTGATTTACTAAATGATTTGTCTGCTTCCCTTCTCCGGTTATCTTAATTTTTTCTTCTTTTCCAATATACTTATCTGCCAATCTGTTAAGACACTCTAAGATGTCTGTTGCTCTTGTAGGTTTAAGCAAATATTCTTTTGCTCCATACTTTAATGCCTGCTGTGCATACTTAAATTCATCATATCCACTTAGTATTATAATTACTGGATTAAGTCCTGCCTTTATAGCTTCTTTCATTACTTCAATTCCGTTTTTTAATGGCATCTGCACATCTAACAAAATCATATCCGGCTGAAACTTTAATACAGCGTCTATAGCTTCCTGTCCGTTTTCTGCCTCATATATTTTGTCAAACCTGTCTGTGTGCAACTGTAAGTATTTTACAACTCCTCGTCTTATTGTATCTTCATCATCAGCTACTAATAATTTTACTGACACTATACTTCCTCCCCTTCATAAGGCAATATCAAAATTACCGTTGTTCCAACTCCGATTTTACTATTAATTTCTAATTTAAAATTATCTCCATATTTTAATTCAAGTCTCTCTTTTATGTTTTTAATAGCATATCGACCAATTCTTTGCTTTGCATATTTGTCTGTTTCCTGTTTCCAGATTTCCTGTATCTGGTCCTTGCTCATTCCAATTCCCGTATCTTCTATTTCAAAATGTAAGAATTCTCCTTCTCTTTTTCCTGAAAGATTTAATTCACATGGTTTACTTACATTTTCAAAACCATGTACAATTGCATTTTCAACAAAAGGCTGAATAATAAGCTTTGGAATTTTTGCTTTATTAATGTTTTCATCAACACTAATGTTATAATTTAGTCGCTTTGAAAATCTCATTTTTTGAATTTGCAAATATCTGGCTACCAGTTCTATTTCCTGACCTACAGTTATTACACCTTGTCCTTTGCTTAAAACCAATTTGAACAACTGGGACAATGCGTAAACGCTTTCTGCTATATCATCATCTCCGGCTTCCGTTGCCTGCCAATACAATGAATCCAATGTGTTATACAAAAAATGGGGGTTGATTTGAGATTGTAGTGCTGCTAACTCACTTTCTTTTTCTTTCAGAGTTATTACATAGTTTTCGTTAATTAATTTTTCTATATCTCCAACCATTTTGTTAAAACACCTTGCCACTTCACCGATTTCATCACTTGTAGATACTTCCACCTGCTGATTAAAATCACCTTTGGCAAATTTTCTAATGGCTTCACTCACCTGTCTTAAAGGCTTTGTGAAAATATTAGAAATAATCACCAACAATGGCAATAGACCTGCAAGCATTCCAACTAAAAGTAAAATAGGCATGTATGCTATGTCATAAGCCTGCATCTGCATGCTATACTTTGGAACTACCTTACAGATAATACTTGAGTTTAATCCCATTTGACTACATATTATTTCATAATTCCTGTATGAAAAATGTTCTTCTCTAGTATTGTATTTCTGATTAACAAATTTCTTGCTTAATAGATATTTGTGTACATCTTTATTGATTTTTCCGGCACCGGCTATTTCACCACCGTTTTTGTCAATGACCACAATACCTGTCTCATCACCATCAACTATGCTTTCGCATAGTCTGGTGAAAGGCTCCTTATTAGTACCAATAACAAGGTAACCTAAATTTTTATTATGAGCAAGATCCACTATTTTTCTATACAATACGATCTTATCTGAACGATTGGTTGAAAAAGTATCTCCGTAACCTTTGCTGACACTTTTCCACATCATACCGTTTTCACATTTTGTAAAAGCATCTTTATATGTTTTTGTACTTTGTACTGTCTTTTTGTTAGCAATATATGAACTTCCATCCATACATCTTAAATATGATCTTATCCCATTTTCAGGATAGATAGCTACTGTACGAATGTTTCCTTTTATAGCCATCA
>OGFF01003696.1_pt1 | contig 11008 bp, 17 predicted proteins | sample 1570751 | NCBI WGS metagenome assembly OGFF01 (sample SAMEA2581951, study PRJEB24529) | metagenome | biome: Human gut stool | place: China | collected 2011 | reverse complement strand
TGGAAGAACAGCTTGCCGATGTCATGCGCGAAGCCGACAGGCGCGGCTACATCATCGTCAACTCCTGCATGGAGCAGAAGTACGGCACCGAGTTCTGGCGACCTGATTTGTTTGCCATGCTCACCGCTGTGCAACAGGGGCGTGTCAATGCCGTCATGGTGCAGAGCCTTGACCGTTTGAGCCACGACATTACAATCTTGTACCGCATCCTACGCTTTCTGCAAAATTACAGTGCCGTACTGATTACGACCGAAACCAATCTACAATATGAACTCTATCTGACAGGGTTGGAGAGTCGCATCCTGGCTCGTACCGCGCGAACCGGAAAAAGAGTGCCGTGGGAGGTGGCTGTCGATGCAAATTGACCCGTTTCCCGTAAGACTGGAACAGGAGCTGAAATATGCACTGGCCTATGCCGCGCTGGTATCCGCTGCCGCAAACGGAAGATTGCCTAGGGACATCTGCCAGCGCACGAATGTTGGTTATGCCCGGAAATGCGGCGTTTTGCGCCGAGAAGTTTAGTGGTTCTCGTGAATAGCTTTTGACCTGCCTTTCGAGTATGTTGTATGTGATAAAAAGAATGTCACAGCGTCAAATGCAAAGGAGAAAGTCATGCCACAAATAGCAGATAGAAAATCCATGGCGCGTTACATCTGTGTGGATAAAGGTGCAACCCACCCTGCATTGCAACGTGAAGAATTACCTAAACATATGGCGATTTATGCTGACTATGGCGTTACGGGTACGGATCTGCGCCAACGCCCGGAACTCAACCGATTGCTGACTGACTGCCGTGCAGGACGTGTCAACTGCATTGTGGTGCAGTCAACGACACATCTTGCCCGCCGTACAGCAGACCTGCTGACAATCCTGCAAGAATTGCAGAGCCTTGGTATAACAACTGATTTTGAAAAAGAGCGCTTCTCCACCAATTCTCCTACAGGGAAAAAGATGTTGGACACACTTCGCGCAATGAGTGCAAGCATTTAGGAGAACTCTCATGCCACAAGTCCAAGTTATCCAGCCAATCCAGCAACAACCGAAGCGTCTGCGCGTGGCGGCCTATGCCCGCGTCAGCAGCGATTCCGAGGATCAGCTAAACTCGCTGGCCGTGCAGGTGGATTACTACACCCACTTGATACAGGAAAACCCCAACTGGGAGTTCGCTGGAATTTACACTGATGAGGGTATCACCGGCACCAGCACGAAGCGTCGTGAGCAGTTCAACCGCCTGATGGACGACTGCCGTGCCGGACTGATTGACCGTGTGCTGGTTAAGTCGGCATCCCGCTTTGCCCGCAACACGGCGGATGCACTGTCATCGGTTCGTGAACTGAAAAGCCTTGGTGTGACGGTAGCCTTTGAAAAAGAGGGCTTCGATACCGAGACCTCCAACGGTGAAATGCTGCTGAGTATGATCTGCGCCGTGGCACAGGAGGAATCGCTGTCCATCTCACAGAATATGAAGTGGGGAATACACAAACGGATGCGTGCAGGTAACTATATCACCAACGCTACACCGTTTGGGTACACGCAAATCAATCACCAGCTCGTGCCAGAAAAAAATAACGCAATGATTGTCAACGATATTTTCAAAAGTTACCTGTCTGGAATGAGCATAAATGAAATTGCTGAGCATTTAAATACAATATATCCAAAAGAAAATAGCAAATGGAATCCCCGAACGATTCATGCAATCCTGCGTAATGAGAAATATATTGGAGACAGCTTGTATCAAAAAACCTACACAACGGATTCACTCCCATTGAAAAGGTATCTTAATACCGGTCAGCGCTCAAAATACTATGCGATGGAAACGCATGAAGGTATAATTTCTAAGACCGATTATGAAAAGGTACAGAACCTACTTGCAAAGAAAAGCATTACAGGGGAGATTGATAGAACTTGTGTATTTTCAAAGAAAATCTACTGCTCAATATGCGGCGCTATATGCTCTAGAAAAGGGCCGCCCACGCAAGGATTTGTATGGTGCTGCCGAACGCATTTGCAATCGAAAGCTCTTTGCCTACTCAAATCAATCCGTGAGGATGAACTCCAACAGGCGTTTTTGTCAATCTATAATCGACTGCAATGTAATCAGAAAACGATTCTGGAACCACTTGTGGATGACCTGCTTGGGTTACGGCATTTGCAAGAACAAAAATATAAAAAGCGCCTTGCACTTGGAGAAGATATTCAGCATCTTGCAAAACAGAAACACAATCTTACCAGAATCCATACACTAGGTTATATTGAGGAACCACAATTTATAGAGCGAAGTGCAGCCATTGAGCAGCAAATCAGGGAAAGGAAACAACAGCTCTCACGAAATGATATGTCTAACACATCGGAAAAAATTCTACAAAAAACAAGACTCATCCAGAAGAAACTTTCCAGTACACCGCCGCTGGAATTATTTGACGAGTCTGTCTTTAAAGAGCTTGTGAAAAAAGTGCTGATCAGCAATACGGCAATCCAATTCGAACTCATCAATGGCATGAAGTTATCAGAAAGCCGTGCAGCCACATGAAGAACAGGTACATTCCTTTCGGCTATCAGATTCAAAATGGAGATTCAGTCATCAACACGGAACAAGCCGCAACTGTACAACACATATTCTATGCGTATACCGAAGGACAGAGTTTTAAGGAAATTGCAGAATACTTGACCACAAGTGGCACAGCCTATCACTTTTCAGATAATAGCTGGAACAAAAATATCGTTGCCCGCATACTTGCAAATGAGATTTACTGTGGAGCCAAAGGATACCCAGCCATTATTTCAAAAGAAGTTTACAGCCAAGCTGCCAGCATCCGAAGCAATAAAACCGTAACATATTCAGCAGTGCTAAAACCATTTCGAAGCGATATGCAGTGTGCCTGCTGCGGTGAGCGCCTATACTGGCGACCTAGAACCCAACAATGGACTTGCCGACAGTGCGGAATGTGGTCAAAGCCGATGCAACCTGAAAACATGGCACAACAAATCGTGGATAGGTTATACCAAATCCAACAGCACCCGGAAATAATCCACAATCCAAAGGAACAATGCAACACCCGGTCAATAGAAGTTGCTCAGCTGGATCATGAGATTCACACAGCCCTTGCATTACCAGAGTTGGATGCAGATGCAATCATCGACAAAATTCTGCGCCGAGCAGAACTGCAATTTAATTACTGCGCAGCAGGGGATGACGATCCGACAACAATGCAAATCAAGCGCGCCTGCAAAGAATTCAAACCCACAGATACATTTCCAGAATCATTCTACAGCTCCATCGTCAGCAAAATCATCTTACACCTCGATACACATATCGACATCAAACTGCGAAACGGACAGACATTATAATAAGGAAGAGCACCATGAGCAACGCAAGAATCATCGAAATTCCAGCCACTAGACAGATACGCAGTGGGAAAAACAACACCATGCGAAAAATGCGAGTGGCGGCCTACTGCCGCGTCAGCACCGAGGAAGAAGAACAACAGGGAAGTTTTGAAACGCAGAAACTGTACTACACTGAGAAAATCAACTCAACCTCAGAATGGGAACTGGCCGGGATTTATGCCGACGACGGTATCTCCGGCATCCATACAAAAAAGCGTGACGGATTTAACCAGATGATTCAAGACTGCAAAAAGAAGAAAATCGACCTAATCCTTACAAAATCCATTTCGCGCTTCGCCCGCAACACGCTGGACAGCATCCAATATGTCCGAATGCTGAAAGCAATCGGCATTGCGGTGATTTTTGAAAAAGAAAACATCAACACGTCAACAATGAACTCCGAAATGATTCTGACGGTGCTGAGCGCCTTTGCACAGGCGGAAAGTGAGTCGATTTCGCAGAACGTAGCACGCGGTAAACGAATGGGGTTTAGGCAGGGAAAATTCCCGTTTCCCTATGGACAGATACTTGGCTACCGAAAAGGCTTGGATGGTAAACCAGAGGTAATCCCCGAAGAAGCCGAAGTGATTCGCATGATATTCAACAGCTATCTGCAAGGAGCCAGTCTACTGACCATTAAAAAGAAACTGGAAGCGGGCGGGGTTCTGACTGCAAGAGGAAACAAAAAGTGGTCGTCCGAGAGCGTACAGCGGATTCTCCAAAATGAGAAATACTGTGGCGATGTGCTGCTGCAAAAGACCTTTATCGAGGATGTACTGACAGGCGTTTCCAAGAAAAACACGGGTCAGTTGCCACAATACTACATTGAAAACAACCATGAAGGTATCGTCACCAAGCAGATGTTCCGTGAGGTGCAGGCTGAAATCGCCCGCCGCAATAGTAAGTCGGCAGCTAACCAACGCAAACGACACCAAGGCCGCTATAACAGCAAATATGCCTTATCCGAACGACTGGTCTGCGGAGACTGTGGCAGCCCTTATAAGCGGGTTACTTGGAACATCCACGGCAGAAAACAAATCGTTTGGAGATGCGTCAATCGACTCGAATACGGAACAAAATTTTGCAGTCATTCACCGTCAATCCCGGAAGAAGAATTGCATCAGGCTATTTTGAAAGCTGTGCAGAATTTGGCCGCAAACTTTACCGATGAAGTTGCTGCACAACTTGACGGTATTCTCCGTCAAATGAAAGCAGGAGAAAACTTGAAAGCCCAGCTTCAAAAGCAGCTAGAAAAAGCACAGCAAGAATTTGATCGTCTGCTTGAAATGTCACTGGAACTTGACGAGAGTACACCGTTCCTTGATGATAAGCTGAGAAAACTCAGCGGTAAAATCAAAATACTGAAAGCAAATATCGCAGAAAGTACGGATGGTAAGGGGGAGGACGAAGAAGCAACCAAACAGCTGACGGCGCAAGACCTTTTAATAAAGGAATACGATGACATCCTTACCGCAAGAATCATCGAAAAGGTTATTGTCCACTCACGGCAAGAAATCGAAATCTACTTTATCGGCGGTTATACCCAAAAGATTGACCTTATATAGAGCCATTCACTCATACACAAACGCCCGCACTGGCAAGTCGAAAACGCTTGCTGATGCGGGTATTACTTTTTGGGAAAGTGAGCTATTACACGATGGATACAGGATCACGGATCAAACTGGTACGCGAGCATCGCGGCCTTACACAACAAAAATTGGGTGAGATGCTCGGATACGGAAAGAGCAGCGCGAACCGCATTGCACAATATGAAATGGGGTATCGCAGCCCAAAGGCAAACCGTTTAAAAGAAATTGCAAAAGCCATGAACATCCGCGAAGAAATTTTTCTTATGCCGGACGAGACACCAATCGACCTGCTTCGAATTTTGATATGGTACGATTGGGAACATGAAGGTGTTTTGCAACTGGCAACGAGTAGAACGGCGAACACACCACCCGGAAAGACAGTCAGCCCGATAATTTATTCTGAACAACTTCCACTAAATAGATTGCTGCTTAATTGGGCTGACCAAAAGCATTCTCTTTCCGTAAGGAAAATAACGCGCGCCGACTATCTGGAATGGATGCTGCAATGGCCGCCACGATTGCCCTAAAAGAGCAAACAAAAAATCGGATGAATTTTGAGACAGGGTATCTTTTTTGTCACGTCGAGACAAACGAGAGCAAAACGAACACGAGACAACCATTAAAATGGTCGGTAATGTGTTCGTTTTGTTTTGTTCTATCCCCTCGCTGACTCATTGACAGCAAAAAGAGGGGCAATCGCAACAGGTGGAAAAGCTGCGATTGCCCCTCTTTTTTTGTTGTATAAATTGTAAAATTTTTGCGTTAGAATATACCGTTTCCACGCCAAATTCTACCATATTCCTTACAAACCCGTGAGGATTTGATAGAATACGACGTAAAGGAGATAGGTTCTATGATTAGAATTTTACTGTCCACCCGCCTTGGCGAAAGGAAGTGGACGCAAGCGGATCTCGTCCGAGAGACAGGAATCAGGGCTTCTACCATCAACGACCTGTACCACGAAATGACGGACCGGGTCAGTCTGGAGCAGCTCGACCAGATATGCAAAGCGCTGGACTGTGACATCAACGAGATTCTTGTGCGCGAGGAAAAGATAGACGAACGCACACGGCAGCGAATGGGCCCCGCCCCGGAGCGCCGCAAATAACCCTATCCCTTGCCCGGACTGCCATGCGGTTCGGGCTTTTCCTTTACACCTCGGTTCCGTCTGAAAAGCGGAATTTCAGTACCAGTTCTGCGCCGAGAGCGGATGCGATGCTTTCTAATTCCTCGTACTTGAACTTTCCTGTTTTCACACGCTGGTTGAATGCCTGCGGTGTCGTGCCTATCTTGCGGGCAAGCTCAGCCTCTGACATTTTGGCTACCGCCTCGCCCATTCTGATTTTTGTGGAGAAATCCATAGTTATCACCTCGCTATCATTATATAGGAAATCCTTTACCGCGTCAAGGGAAATGTTTAAAAAATAAAGGAAAATCTTAAAGAAAACCCTTGACAATATAAAGGAAATCCTGTATAATAAAGATGTTGAAAGGAGGTGAGACAACATGGACAAGCCCGAAACAAAAGAAGCCCTGAAAGAGCTTCTGGAAATCTTGGTCGAACATCCCGAACTGGCAGAACGGATCACGATCACGATTAAGCCCAGCAAGCTGATTCAGGGCAAGCCCACGGAACAGTAATTCCGTAGAAGAGGGGCGGCGGATGGAGCCGCCGCCCCCACTTCTTTGATTATACACACGGATAGCCGATAAAGCAAGGAGAAAATGATATGAATAAGATTCGCAGAAAGAATTTGCAGACCATCATTGACCGGCTGGAGGACATCAAGGCCGACCTCGAAGAAATCACCTACGAGGAAGAAGAATACCGCGACAATATCCCAGAAAATCTCCAGGGCAGTGAAAAGTACGAACGCGCTGATGAAGCGTGTGACAATCTGAACGATGCCGCCGACACGCTCAACGAGGTAATCGACAGCATCACGACCGCAATGGAATAAAAAAGAGTGGCCGCCCCGCTAAGAACGCCTCTCCGCACCGCAAATCAATAACGGCGAGCCGGGAGCCTTACCCCGGCCGCCCTCTATTTTATCAGAGTAAGGCAGAAAAGACAAGAGGGAAACAAAATGAAGTACATCGATATCAACCAGAAATTCACCGCTAAAGTCGCCGAGTATATCGCCAAGGGCTACACCATCAACACCGCCACGATGAGCGGCAGTCAGGGCGAGGTTGCCCATGTTGATTTAACGGACGGCAATCAGGTTGTCCGCGTCCTGCTGGACAGCTTCACCGAGTACGACAGCTTCAACAGCCTGTCCGGTCTGGAAATCGTTGTCGGCACTCCCGCAGATAAGGTCGTTCCCTACGACACCGCCCGCCACAATACTATCTGGAACAACCGACTTGAGGTCATCGAGAGTGAGCGCTTCTACGAAATCGGCTCCAGCAAGCGCCGCGGTAACACATTCTACGGCACGAAAGCAGAGGCAGAACAGGCCGAAGCCCTCAGCGTGGAACGCTACAAGGCAAAGAGCAAGACCAGCCCCTACATCGATCTGACTGACCGCTACCTCCCTCTGGCGGTCAGCATCGTCAAAAAGCGCACAGGCTGCACCCGCGTCCAGAAAGCCAATGTCCGCATCCACAAGGACAGCAAGGGCTATATCGTCAGCTATCGCAATGAACTTTACCGTCTGCACTAAGGGAGGCCACCACAATGATTACCATCCAGAACCAGAACTTCGGCGTTGAAATCGAACTCACCGGCATCACCCGTCAGGCAGCCGCACAGGTCATTGCCGACTACTACGGCACGATAGGCACCCGCTTTATGGGCACGGTCTACAAGACCTACGAAGCCGTAGACAACAAGGGCCGCCGCTGGAAGTGTATGCGGGATGCCTCCATCACCCCACAGCGCCGCGTGAACGGCCATGTTTTGGATGCCAATGACGAGTATAAATGCGAGGTTGTCACCCCGATTCTCCAGTATGAGGACATCCCGGATCTACAAGCCATCGTCCGCGCCCTCGTCAAAAAGGGCGCTATGGCAAATGCGTCCTGCGGCATCCATGTCCATGTTGACGGTGCCAACCATACGCCCGAAAGTCTTTCCCGCCTGCTGAATTTCGCCACAGGTCGGCAAGACCTGTTCTATGAATCCCTCCAGATTGGAGAACGTGCCGACCAATGGTGCCACAAGATCAGCCCGGAACTGTTCAAGGCAATGAAGAAGCAGGGCCGCAGCAGCCGTGCCGCAGCCGAGGAAATCTGGTACAGCTCCGTCAATGACGGGTACAGCGGCGGCATCAGCCACGGGCATTACAACCAGACGCGCTACCACGGCATCAACCTACACGCTTTCTTCACCAAGGGCACCGTGGAATTCCGCCTCTTCAACGGCACGACCCACGCGGGCCGTATCAAGGCCTACATCCAGTTCTGCTTGGCAATGAGCGCGTGGTCCATCAACTGCGATCACGACAACCTGCACTTCAAGTCCATTGCCGGGTACACTCAGCAGCAGAAACACGACCTGATGATGCGTGTCCTCACAAAGCGCCTTGGGATGCGCGGGCCGGAATTCAAGACAGCCCGCCTCCACCTCACCGCCGCTTTTGAGACAGCCCCCGCCGTGACCGCCGCCTAACATGATACAGCTGTGCTACCGGGCTATACGGGCGCTTGGGAGGAACAAACCATGACACCAGCAGAATACAGACAGCTTATCCGTACCGTTCGCAATGGCCCCTACCAGCTTGGAATTCGAATTGACGGCAAACTTCGTGAAGTGTACGAGTTCGCATCCAAGTCTGACCGGGAACGCTTCATCTTGAGTATCACCCCACCGCGTCCCGGCCAAGAGTTTGAAACATTGGACGCTATCTACTGATTATCGGAGGAAACCGCAATGACGCTGACCGACTTTTTACAGCCCCTCGACCTCGACACCCACATCCGCATGGCAGAGGCAGACGCCGACCTCATCTACTTCGGCCCGGCGGGCGACATGCCCCTGCCTGTCATGCAGCAGTACGAGGTCGCTGATTGCTGGTCGGAAACCTACCACTCCATCGGCGGCATCTGCGGTATCTCCATCATCGTCACAAAAATCAAGGAGGACTGATACCATGAAATTCACCAACGCCGAGCTCACCGCCCGCATGATCTCCGACCAGAAAAACGGCTGGCCGTTCTGCCCACGCTGCGGCAAGCTGCTCAAGATCGACCCACAGAGCCAGCGGGCCGCCTCCTCAAACGCATTGTCCAGAGAGGTAAGCGGTCTATATATCTGCGATGACTGCGGCTCTGACGAGGCTCTCCGCGCGTTTGCGGGCCTGCCCCTACCGCTGGAGGAGTGGGAGCAGACAAGCCTAATCAATAGCATGTACAAATAAACCACAAAAAGCCCCCCGGCGGGCTACCTGTTGCGGTAGTCAGCCGGGGGGCTCATTTTAATTATAAGGGTTCTGTTTGGGCTCTTCGTAGGTCATCGCCTGCGGGCTGTCGCCGATGCCCGCCGTGGTCGGGTCGGTCACAATGCCGAGGATCGACAGCACGGCAAACACCGCATTGACAACGGCAAGCAGTTTGTTGCCAAGATCACCGAGGTCGAGCGTGTAGCCGAACACGGCAGCCACGACCTGCACCAGCAGCAGTACAGCCGGGATCAGAGCCAGCCAGAACGCCTTGTTTTTGATACGGACGCGCCAGTTGATATTCATGTATATTTCTCCTTTGTGGAATGGTTCGCAGGGCAGCCCGGCCCATGCTCCAGAATCTGAATTCTGGTCTCATGGTCGTGCAGCTTGGAGTCCTGCATTTCTTCATGTTCCCACAGCCGCCTGTGGGATGCGTGGTTGCTCGCCGATACATCCGTCAGCTTTTCGTCCAAGGTGTCGAATTTGTCGTTGAGCTTGGTCAAGGTGGTGTTCAGTCGAATCATAGGAAGCTGATATTCCTCCGCAATCTCCCTGCAATAAGAGGTCATCAGTTCTTCGCCCAACTGGTCGCTGTTTTTGAAATGGACATAGGCGCGATAGCCAGTCGGGTCAAACCCTTTCCATCCTGTCAGGGCAGCGTTGGAAAGAATGATAGCGCAGGTATTCGCTTCTTTTTCATTTACGCTGTCCATAATGCCGGTAACGACATAATCACCATGAAAACTCTCTGTATCTAAGGTCACAGTGTCCCCGATCTTGGCATTGTTTCCATAGGTGGAAAGAAAGTATTCGCTTACAACAACTTCATTTGCTTTTTCAGGAACCCGGCCCTCTAACAACTCCATCTGCGCCTTGGTAATCTCCATCATTTGCGCGTCGCAATACACATAAGACGCATGATAGCCCTGTTCTGAAAGCTCCTCACCCAGCATATAGTAGCCGCCTACGCGCTCAAACTCCGGCAGTCCTTTCAGGGTTTCAATGTCGTTTTCCTCTACGCCCAGCCAGACCGCCTCATAAGTATCGACAACCTGATTGCGCTGCATTTGTGTCAGGGAGGTAGACACAATTCCCGTAAAGCAGATCAGAAATGCCGCCAGCGCAACGGCAATCACCACCATCAGATTCCGGCGCTTCTCGCTTTGCAAACTTTTCTTTGCCAGCTTCTTTGTAATGGCGCTGGTATCATTCTCAAAAGGCCATGTCATAGCCTGCCACCTCCTTACTCCACAATCTTGCCGTCCTCAATGCGGACAATCCGATCTGCAAGGCGGGCAATGTCGTCATTGTGCGTAATCATCACAACAGTTTGCCGGAACTCTGCACTGGTGCGCTTGATAAGCCCCAGCACCTCGGCGCTGGTCTTGCTGTCAAGGTTGCCGGTCGGCTCGTCGGCCAGCACAATAGCCGGTTTGGTAATCAGAGCGCGGGCAATCGCCACACGCTGCTGCTGTCCGCCGGATAGATTGTTCGGCATATTTTTCAGTTTATCTTCCAGCCCCAGTAGATGAACAATTTCGTCCAAAAACTTCTGATCCACCGTGTCCCCGTCCAACTCCACCGGCAGGACAATGTTCTCATACACATTCAGGATGGGAACAAGGTTATAGTTCTGGAAGATAAAGC
>OGFF01003693.1_pt1 | contig 11020 bp, 8 predicted proteins | sample 1570751 | NCBI WGS metagenome assembly OGFF01 (sample SAMEA2581951, study PRJEB24529) | metagenome | biome: Human gut stool | place: China | collected 2011 | reverse complement strand
GCTCCTGACGGAGGTTTGCGCTGCCGCAGTTCTTCTGGAAGCTGATGGCGGTCATCGCGCGCAGCATCTGGGTGATGCGGGCACCGTCCTCCTGCAGATCGGCCTGGGTATAGGTCTCGCCGGTAACAGCAGTCATAAAGTCTGCCTGCAAATCCAGGTCGCCGTGGTACTCGCGCTCCTTGGAGGGAGACTGGGTCATGGGCCACATCCAGTTGCACAGGGTGGCGGAGTCGTGGAAGTTCTTGTCGTTGACGCAGTATGCAGCCAGCTTTGCCTTGTTCTCGTTGATGGGAGTGTAGGCCTTGGCCTTATCGTAGCAGCCCTCGCCGAAGAAGTCCTCCATGACCTTCTTGGTCACCTCATAGGGAGCACCGGAACCGGTCTCGCAGACGATCTCGTGGATCATGCAGTCGCGGTTGTAGACGAGGTTGTACAGCATGCCCACCTGCCATGCCTCAGCAGGGCCGTGGTGGTTGGGGAAGCCGTTGTAGATCAGGTTGGAGTTGGTAGCGCCGTCGTCGCGGTCCAGCCAGCTCTTGGGCAGGCCGAACTTTTCCATCATGGCCAGCGTGCCCTTGGCGATGACGGACAGGTCGCCCTCGCCGTAAGCCATGCGGCGGATCAGCTCCACCTCCCAGCGGGGATCGCCGGCCTTCTCCCACTCCCAGGGCAGAGAGTCGTACTCGGCCTCGCTGATGTACTTGGTGGCCTCCTCGCGCGGCATCCGCAGGATCCACTGCAGATCGCGGTTCAGGTTGCCGTAGTTGTCCCACAGACCCATGTCGTCCACAGCATGAGACCATGCCAGATTGATGACCATGGTGCCGTCGCCCTCGTACTTGAAGTCGTGCACGCCGTCCGGGTAGACGCGGGTGCCGTACAGCACAGGCATACAGGTGTTGGAGTTGTGGGTGGGCAGATCGTAATCTGCCAGCGGATCCACATCATACTCCGTGTAGCAGCGGATGGGGCAGGAAGAGCAGCCGCCGTTCTTCACGGTGTACTCGGCAGCGGGAGCGCCAAAATCGAAGTAGCCCTTGAAGCAGCGCAGAGCCACCTTGTTGATATCGTTGTAGGGCTGCTCGCCGGTATCCACGGGGCCGCCGGGAGCCTTCTTCCACATACGGCCGGGAGCGCCGGACCAGCGGTTCTTGCCGGAGGTGGCGCTGTACTCTGCCCAGCTCTGGGGCTGTGCGGGCACGTTGTGGTTGTTGTTGCCGCCGATCAGGTTGCCCATCATGTAGTTGGACAGCTCCAGCACCTTCTTGGGGTCAGCCACCTTGACGCTGCCAGTGCCGCGGATGGCCAGGCCCTTCAGCTTCTTGTTGCCCATGGCAGCGCCCAGACCGGCACCGCCGGAGTTGCCGAAGCTGGTGTTCAGGGTGGAGTAATCCACCAGGTTCTCACCGGCGGGGCCGATGGAAGCAGTCTCGAACTCACGGCCGTTCTGCTCCACCATCCACTTATTGGCAGCAAAGGTACCCTTGCCCCAGATCTCGCTTGCGTCCTCCAGAGAGACCTCGCCGTCCTCGATGCGCAGGTAGACGGGCTTTTCGGAGATGCCGCTGACAACGATGCCGTCGTAACCGGCATACTTCAGCATGGAGCCGATGTGGCCGCCCATGTGTGCATCGATGATGGAGTGGCCCTTGGACCAGGTAGAACGGAAGGTCACGTTCATACGGCCGGAGCAGGGCACGCCGGCACCGGTCAGGGGGCCGACACCAAAGATGACCAGAGCCTTCTCGTCATAGGGGTCCAGCTCCATGGGAGCTTCCTCGTACATAATGCGGTAGGCCATGCCCATACCGCCGATATATTTATGGTATTTTGCGTCGTCCTGGGTGGTGATCTCACCGGTGGTCAGGTTGACGCGCAGGATCTTGCCTGCCCAGCCATAGGTTTCAGCCATTGTTGTTCCTCCTTACAGGTCCTTGTAAGCAGCCTGTGCTGCGCTGGTAACGGCATCCCAGTCCACGATGGACAGAGCGCCGGACGGGCAGCCCGCCACGCAGGCACCGCAGGCGATGCACTTGGAGGACTTGCCGGTCTCGGGGTTGACGGTGGGCATGTGCCAGGGGCAGGCCTCCACGCAGGCACCGCAGCCGATGCACTTGTCGGTATCGACCACGCGGATGCCCTGCTCATTAGTGATAATGGCCTTCTGGGGGCATGCATTGCCGCAGGCGGGATCCTCACACTGGCGGCAGGTATCCGGGAAGTAGACAAAGCAGTTGTCGGTGCCGGACAGCAGACCGTTGCCGTCGCCGTCCAGATTCAGGCGGCGCTGGATCTTGACACGGCTGATGTAGGAAGAGCACACACCGTCGTTGGTCAGGGTGCAGTTGATCTCGCACCGCTGGCAACCGGTGCACAGGTCAGCATTGACCACCAGCAGACCCTGGGGCAGTGCCCAGGTCGCCACAGCACCGGCGTCCACCTGCTTCTGAGAGCAGCCGAAGAGGGACAGCATAGATGCGGAAAGGGTGAGTCCTGCAAGGCTCTTGCCCGAGATCTTCATAAATTGACGGCGGGTCATGTCAGCCGTCAGAAAATCAGTTTTTGCCATAGGTTTCCATTCCTCCGTGAGGTCACTCTGCGCAGAGCACCTCGGTTACATAGAAATAAGAATTGTTGACGATGTCCGTGACCGCCGTGGATGTAATGGTTGCACCGGAAAGCGCATCCACCTGGGTCATGTCAGCGCTGACCGTGTCGGCCGCACTGCCCTGGGTGGTCAGATCAGCGGCCTGCAGCTTGTACTCGGCCTGCTTTTCAGCGGACCAGTCTGCATAAGGCACTGCCTGTTTCTCGCCGTCCTGCGCGCTCTTGCTCAGACACGCCGCGTACAGCTTGCGCCGTGCCACAGCCTCAGCACTGTTGTCCATCGGGGGAATGAGCGCGTCGTCCATCGGCTGGCCGTTCAGGGCCGAGAGGGTCAGCCCGGCTTCATACATCTTCCGGGTAGCCTCGGCCTCCGGGGAGGTATCGCCCGCACGCCATGCGGCGGGGTCGAAGGCCTCAGCGGGGGCAGCGTCGGTCTCGGCGCTGCCTGCGGCAGCAAAAGCCGTGCCGGTGGCCGGGTCGGTCACAGTGTAGCGCTTGCCTGCCAGCGTGAAGGGAGCTGCGCCCTGGTACTGGGCCGTGAACTCCGGGTTCACACACTGAGCACCCAGGCTGTCGGTCTCGGCCTGTGCCAGGATCTTCACATCCAGCACATTGCCGTCGCGGTCCAGCGTCACACCGGCCTGCACCTCGCTCTGGAAGCCCTGCTTGCTGCCCACCACATAATACGTGGTGTCATCCAGCTGGTACACCGCGCTCACACCATAGGTGGCAGCGTCGGCATCTGCCAGCGGCAGAGCCGTTCCGGCCACCGTGGTGCGGCTGTGCATCAGCCCGCCAAGGCCAAGCGCCATGGCAAGCGTTGCCGCACCCATGGCCGCATAGCCGGGCAGCCGCCTGCGCCACAAGGACTGCGGCGCATGATTTGCCTGCTTCAATTGTATCACCTGCCTGTTTGATTCAGCTGTGCCCGGAACTCCCGGGCACGAAAACAGCCGTTCCACCTGCTGCAACAGTGCGGAACGGTTTCTTCGTTATAAGAATAACATCTTTTCCACCGGTTAGTCAACGTATACGCACAAACAAAGCCCTACAATTTCTCTCAAGAGCGCTTGCCTCTTGGTGAAATCATTTCTTTTGCCGGATGAACAGTTTCAATCCATATTCCTCTGCCAGCTCCAGCGACTGTACCGTGGGCATACTCTTGCTCACCAGCGCGGGCACACCGGCCCGGATGGCCTTGCGCACCATATCCACCGGCACCCGGCCGCTGGTAAAAAGCACACACTCCGCCAGCGGCACACCCTCTGTCAGGGCGCAGCCCACGGCCTTGTCCAGCGCGTTGTGGCGGCCCAGATCCTCGCACCGGTACAAGATCCTGCCCGCGCGCAGCAGCAGGCAGCTGTGCACGGCATGGGTGGCACGGTAGAGCGGCAGGCCCTGCCCCATGGCATCGGCCAGCGCATCCACCCATGCGGCGGGGATCTCCCGCTGGGGGACCGGGGCCAGCGGCGGCAGCCGCACCGGGCTGGCCAGCGTCAGGTTATCGGTGCAGCAGCTGGGCACCTCCTGCCCGGCCTGTTCCGCTGCCGCCAGCGGGTGGCGCAGCTGAACGCTTATCTTGAGGCCCTGTGCGCAGACGGCCACCCGCTCCACCTCGTCAGCAGAGGTGATCCAGCCCTCGGTCAGCAGGCGGCCCAGCGCCAGCTGCGGCAGCAGCTCCGGCGTGCAGACCACCCGGAAGGCTGGCTGTTCGTTGACCAGAATGGCCGCGGCGTGCTCTGCCGCCAGTGTCCGCTCGGTGCCATCGGGCATCCGGACGCTCTCTGCCCCCGGTGCTGCACCGAATTGATCCATGATCTGCATTGGGTGTTCCTCCCCTGTCTGTTTTACTCTGCCCCTATTGTAACACGCTTTTGCTCCGCTGAAAAGCGCCTGTGTCCTCTGGAACAAACTGTCGATCCGTGTCGTTTCCATTTTTCCCGGCTTTGTGATATACTACTGTAAAATGACAGAACCATATCCCAGTACCGAGGTGGAATCTAAATTGAAGCATCTCCTCCGCTCCCTCACGCGGGCACGCCGGGCCTACAAGGACACCCGGAACCATGCCCTGACCCTGCTGCACCGGGCCTCCGCTGCCGTTCTGACAGCCGTGCTGGTGTACAAAGCCCTGACCTATCTTTTGTTTCTGCCCGCCATGAATGGCATCTGGTCGCTGACACTGCGCTGTTCGCCGGTGAACTACCTGACCAACAACAATGCGCATCAGATCTTTACTTCACCGACCATTTTAGGCGGGATCGTGCTCATCGTCCTTCTGGCGGCGTGCTGGAACCTGTACGGCTTTTCCATCCTCCTGCACGGGTTTGCGCTGGCCCGCCGGGGCGAAACACTGCGTCCTGTTTCCCTGTTCGTCCGGTCGCTGGGGGATATCCGCCATGTCCTGCTCCCCAAGAACTGGCCCATCCTGCTTTACTGCGCCCTGCTCATCCCCTTTACAGATGTATTCGTGACCTACAACTATATCTCTCAGCTGGCCGTGCCGGAGTACATCCTTGGGCTTGTCCGGGCAAAGCCGCTCTATCTGGTGCTTTTTCTTCTCATTCTGGGTGCGGCGTTCCTGTTCACCCTGCTCTGGGTCCTGGTGCTCCCCCTCTTTACGCTGGAACGCAAAAGCCTGTGGGAAGCCGTTCAGGAGAGCGCAGCCCATGTCAAAACACAGCTGCCCCGGCTGGCCGGTGTGCTGCTGCGGTGGAACCTCAGTGCGCTGGTCCGGTCTGTTCTGGTCTTTTTCGGAGCTTCCCTGCTGGTTTACAGTGTGGCGGCGCTGATCGGACTGCGGAGCACCCGCGCCATGCTGCTGCTCGCCCGTGCGCTGTATCTGGTGGAGATCCCCTTCTTCGGCTTTTTGCTGGATTGCAAGGTCACCACGGCCCAGTGCACCATCATCGCATTCCTCTACGATCGCTGCCGTGACTGCCCGCCGGAAAAGCTGCCGGAGGGCAAACCGCACCGCTTTGGCGGCTGGCCCCTGCTCACCGCTGCGGTGGCCGGAGTCACGCTGGTCACCGGGCTGATGGCAGTCTACCTCTACGCTCTGCCTCAGGACGATGCCCTGCTCACCGCCGTGGGCGGCGTGACCCCGCTGGTCACCTTCCACCGGGGCGACTGCACCGTGGCCCCGGAAAACACCCTTCCCGCCTTCCGGTCGGCCATCCTCAAGGGCGGCGACCGCATAGAGCTGGATGTGCAGATGACCAGCGACGGCGTGGTCGTGGTGACCCACGATTCAAACCTGAAACGCTGCACCGGCAGAAACGCAAAAGTCTATGATCTGACCTACGCCGAGGTGGCACAGCTGGATGCAGGCCGCTGGTTCAGCAGCCGCTTTGCCGACACCCGGATCCCCACCCTGGAACAGGTGCTGCAGCTCTGCCGGGGCCGCATCGGCCTGAACGTGGAGATCAAGCCCAGCGCCGCCACCCCTGCTCTGGAGGCTGAGACTGTACGCCTGCTGCGGGAATACGGCTTCGACAGCTCCAACTGCGTCATCACCTCCCAGAGCTACGAGACCCTGCACAAGGTCAAGGAGCTGGCCCCTGAGTACCCCACCGGCTACATTCTGGCTCTGGGCGTAGGCAACTACTACGACCTGCCCGATGCCGACTTTTTCAGCGTGGAGACCACCTTTATCACCTCCGGCATGGTCAACGCCGTCCATCTGCGGGGCAAGACTGTGTCTGCCTGGACCATCGACCGCGAAAAGGTCGCCACCCACATGCTGGAGCTGGGCGTGGACGACCTCATCACTGACAAGCCCGACATGGTGCAGAACCTGCTGGCCCGGAATCAGCAGGTGGACGACAGCCTGATCGACTTCCGTGACCTGCTCAACGCCCTGCTCCACCCGGAGCAGCCTGCCGACTCCTCCGATGGCGCGGAGGAGACCATCACCGATGCCGTGGAAGACCCGGAGGAGTTCGTGGATGCGGCGTAACACAGCCCCCTCTTTCTTGCGGCATCATTGAACCAACGGTCTGTAAAAGCAAAACATCCCCGCACGGCCTGCCGAAACAGGAAGTGCGGGGATGCCTTTTTGTTCAGAGGAATGGGTTATAGAACCTTCCAAAGCGGATGGTCACGGTCAGGCTGATGAGCAGCAGAACCGCGCCCACGCCCAGGGCAACGAAGTCCCGCCGAGCAAAGGGGCGCTGGGTATACCAGGTGCGCTTGCTGTTCTTGCCGAAGCCGCGCAGCTCCATCGCATTGGAAATGGTGTCGATGCGGTTCAGACTGGTCAGGATGAGCGGCAGCAGGATGTTGACAGAGTTCTTCATCCGCTTGAAGAAGGGCTCCTTTTTGCCCAGCTCCACGCCGCGGGCCTGCTGGGCCTGGCTGATGCTGTGGTAGTCGCGCTGGATATCGGGGATGTAGCGCAGGGCAATGGCCACCGAATATCCGACCTTATACGAGATGCCGATGCTGTTCAGGCTGGCAGCAAACTCGCTGGGGTCGGTGGCAGAGATGAAGAGGATGGCCACCGGCAGGGCCACAAAATATTTCAGGCTGATGTTGATCATGTAGAACAGCTGTTCCGCTGTCAGGTCATACCGCCAGAACAGGTGGCAGAGCACCGTGCGGGTGCCGTACAGGGTGGTACCCTGATTGGGATCGAACAGGAAGATGAACAGGTTGTTCAGCAGCAGGAACACCAGCATGAAAGTCATCATAAACCGGACTTCCCGGAATTTGATCCGGCTCAGCCTGAAGGCCAGCAGGCTGACCACCAACAGGCCCAGCAGCACCCAGGTGTTGTAGGTGATCATGCTGGCAAAGGTAAACAGCAGGAAGAACGCCAGCTTGGTGGTTCCGGTCATCTTGTGGATGACACTCTCCCGGGGGAGATAATTCAAAACAGTCTTAGCGGCCACCCTCTCTCACCTCCCGGTCCTGCTCAATAAATCTCTCTACAAATTCCTGCGCGGGCGCAATGCCGCAGCGGTTGGCCAGCGTGTACAGGCTGGTCTCCTTCAGGGCCGCCTGTTCCACCAGCGCAGGGTCACACAGAACGGCGGCCGCGGTGCGGTCGGCAATGAGCCGTCCGTCGCAGAACACCAGTGCGCGGCGGGTGTATTCCAGCATCAGGTGCATGTCATGGGTGATCATCACCACCGTCACACCCCGGGCGTTCAGGCCCCGCAGGAACTCCATGATGTCGGTATAGTGCCGGAAATCCTGCCCGGCGGTGGGCTCATCCAGAAGGATGAGCTCCGGGTCAAGCACCAGCACGCTGGCAATGGTCACCCGTTTTTTCTGGCCGAAGCTCAGTGCCGAGATTGGCCAGTTCCGGAAAGGATACAGGCCGCAGACCTTGAGGGTCGCCTCCACCTTTTCCCGGATCTGTTCCTCGGTCAGGCCGGAGCGCTGCAGACCCAGAGCCACCTCCTCGTAGATCATGGTCTTGGAGATCATCTGGTTGGGGTTCTGCATCACATAGCCGATGTGCTGGGCGCGGCGGCGGATGTTCTCCTCAGCCAGCGGCTTGCCGTTCAGGAAGATCTCGCCCGCATCCGGGGTCTCGAAGCCGCAGATGAGCTTGGAGAGGGTGGATTTGCCCGCGCCGTTCCGGCCCACGATGCTCACCATCTCCCCCTTGCCGATCGAGAAGCTGACATCCCGCAGGGTCTGCTGGCCCTTCTGATAACCAAAGCTCAGGCCCTTTACCTCCAGCAGCGACTCCCGTTCCGGCTGCGCGGCGGGCCGGGGCCGGGCCGTGAACCAGTCCCGGAGCTTTTGGGTGTCGGTATCGTCCAGCACAAGATTGTCCACATGGGCGGGGTGCTTGTCCGGAGTGATATCCACCCCGGCATAGCGCAGAGCCGTGACATACAGCGGCTCCCGGATGCCGTTTTCCGCCAGCAGGCTGCCCGAGAGCAGCTCATCCGGGCGCAGGTCTGCCAGAATGGTGCCGCCGTTCACCAGCACGATGCGGTCCACGTTCCGCCAGAGTACATCCTCCAGCCGGTGCTCGATGATGAGCACTGTGGTGTCAGTCTTTTTCTGGATCTCGTCGATCAGCTCAATGGCCTGCTTGCCGGTAGCGGGGTCGAGGTTGGCCAGCGGCTCATCGAAGAGCAGGATCCTGACCTGATCCACCATCACGCCCGCCAGGCTCACCCGCTGCTTCTGCCCGCCCGAAAGCTCGTGCGGCGCATAGCCGAGGTGGTTCTCGATGCCCACCAGCTCGGCGGCATGGCGGGTGATGGCGTGCATCTCATCCTGCGGGGTACAGCTGTTTTCCAGTGCAAAGGCAATGTCCTCGCCCACGGTCAGCCCGATGAACTGGCCGTCCGGGTCCTGCAGCACCGTGCCCACATGGGCCGAAAGCTCAAAGATGCTGCTGTGAGGCGCATCCACACCGTCCACGGTCAGGGTGCCGGTGCACGCGCCGGGGTTGGAAAACGGGTTCAGCCCGTTGATGCACCCCGCCAGCGTACTCTTTCCGCTGCCGGAGGGGCCCGCAATGAGCACCCGTTCACCCGGGTAGATCTCCAGATCGATATCGGTCAGGGTGGGGCGCTTCTGGGCGCGGTACTGGAAGGAAAAGTTGCGGAATGAGATGATGGGTTTACGTTCTGCCATGGGTATGGTACCTCAGCTGTTCATCAAAAAAGCCTTTCCAACGGGCCGGACGGCGCAGATGGAAAGGCCGGGTTTCATGCGGGGATCACTCCTGATCCAGAGAGCCCTTCTTGGCGATGGTTCTGGTGTAAGCCAGCACCAGCAGGCCGCCCACCACCACAGCGGTGATACTGTTGGACACTGCGGCAAATGCACCCTGTGCAAACACCTTCTTGACGGGCTCGGCGTAGATGGCAATATCCAGCACGGGGGCCACCAGGATCCAGGCCAGCAGATGGGCCACGATATTGGCCAGCGCAAAGAAAGCCACCTGCTTCTTGCTGAACTCGCCTTCCTGCAGGTTCAGCTTCTTGGAGAACAGGCCCACCACAACGCCCACAAAGGCGGAGGCGATGACCCAGCTCCACCAGGGGCTGCCGCCCCAGGACAGGTCGATGAGGGTGTGGCCGATGAAGCCGATCAGGCCGCCGGCCACGGGGCCGTACATGGCAGCCAGCAGGGCCAGAACGGCGTACTGCAGGCTGATGTTGGTGTTGGGCACCGGGCTGGGAATGGCCACAAAACGCCCCAGAACAAAGAACAATGCCGCGCCGATACCGACAGCGACAACGGTCTTGATACTGCTGTTGTTATTTTTCATATTCTCTCTCCTCTTTTATTCCGCGGATGCGGGGTTTCTTGCAAGGCATCGTTAGTATACGACACCCTCTTGAGCCTTGTCAATGGACAATCCGCCCGCTTTGCAGAAAAAAGGCTGCTTTCCTGCATTTGGGGGCGAATGCCTTCCCGCCCTGTGCAGCAAAAAAGAGCACCCGCGCCTGCCGGAGCGGATGCCCTGTGAATGCTGATTCGGTTTTGGCCCAAACCTTAGTTTTTAGCGGTCAGGCTGAAGGTGCTCAGGGTCTGGAAGGTGGTCACGATAACATTGATGTTGTTGACGATGGAGCTGCCTGCGGAGAACACGCGGGCGATGTAGTTGAACAGCTTGCCAACGTTCAGGAACACGTCCCAAGCGGTAGCCTCGGTGGTTGCGCCACCCTGCAGGTACACCATTTCGTTCTCATCGATCGCAGCAAAGTTAGCGGGCATTTTGATCTCATTGTTCATCATAACGGGGATTCCTCTCTTTCAATTCAATCTATACTTACCGTCTGCACCAAACCAAGTACACCGGCACCAGAACCAGACCGTGGTTCCTCCGACAGGAACGGGCAGGGGCACGAGTTCCGCATTCCCTCCGGAATTGTTCCCATATATAGGTTATACGATAAATGTTCGGATTTGTCAATCGAATTTCCGGAATTTTTACCATTCTGAGCCAAAAGTGGATACCCACAACACAGAACACCTGCCATTTCGACAGCTTTCCACAAAATATCCGCTGCCGCACGATCCCCGGGCACGAAAAACTCCTTCGTCCGCACGGCAGCACACAGATCCGTTCCGCCCTGCGGCATTTCCCGGGCAAAAATCCGGCAAAAAATGCCCCCGCGCCCCCTACACAAACCGGAGCGGTTGTGCTATGATAAGGCTGAAAAATCGGTTTGGCAAAGCCAACCGCAAGGAGATGTCTTGGATGTCTGATCTGATGGAAACATTACGGCAGGAGGGCATCAGCCCCGACCTGCTGCGCGCTGTGGAAGATTACCGCGCCGCCCACGCTCTGCCCGAGGCCCTGCGCCCCCGCATCCCGGCTTCCGGCTTTACCTATTATGGCCGGGAGGTCTGGGAGCAGGCACTGGCGGCCCTGCTCTGCGGCGAGAACCTACTGCTGGCCGGCGGCAAGGCCACCGGCAAAAATGTGCTGGCT
>OGFF01003685.1_pt1 | contig 11048 bp, 6 predicted proteins | sample 1570751 | NCBI WGS metagenome assembly OGFF01 (sample SAMEA2581951, study PRJEB24529) | metagenome | biome: Human gut stool | place: China | collected 2011 | reverse complement strand
GAATGTCCAAAAGCCGGAGGAAGTGTCAGACACACCATTAGTGCCGGACATCGAAGTTCCTGTGAAGCAGGCAGAACCGCAGATTGATAAGACCGGAGCCGTCAATTTCCATATCACGGATGATGATTTAGGAATTGGCACTGCAAAGGAAAAATTCCGCAGAAATGTGGAAGCCATACGCACACTTGAGAAAATAGAGAGCGAGAGACGTATCGCAACACCGGAGGAACAGGAGATTTTATCTCAGTATGTTGGCTGGGGCGGGCTTGCGGATGCCTTTGATGAAAGTAAGAGTGCCTGGTCGAATGAATATCAGGAGTTAAAGGGACTGTTATCCGATCAGGAGTATGCTTCAGCAAGGGAGAGTACCTTAAATGCCCATTATACAAGCCCTGCCATAATCCGCAGTATCTATGATGCCTTGGATAAAATGGGATTTGAAAAAGGAAATGTTCTGGAGCCGGCAATGGGTATCGGAAATTTCTTCGGTATGCTTCCGGAGAAGATGCAGGAGAGTAGACTTTACGGCGAGACTGTCCTGATAACTGTAATCGGCGCTGATCGCCGGGCGCCGGTTGTCCTCAATGCAGGCTTTCGTCGTCGCCGCCGCATGGACGCGGTAGGCAATCAGCGGTTTTTCCGAACAGATAAAACGCCCTTTTTTGCCCGCCAGCTCGTAAAGGTTGTCCCAGTCCAGCGCAAAATCATACTCCGAATGGAACATATCGTCCCCAATCTGTTCTTTATTGTACGTGCAGGACGGACAGCAGATCGAATTGCCAAACCAGACACTGCTCCGCTTGATCCAGGTGCGGTCCGCCAGAAAATGAAAACGCAGCGGCAGGCGCAGTATCTTTTTTACCAGCCAGACCATGTTAAATGGCTCCGGAATGGCTTTCATTTCCCCCTCTTTCTCCGTCATGCGGATCGTGAGATAATCGCTCGCAAACAGCAGCAGATCCGGATATTTCTTCCATGCTTTTAAAAGCTTTTCGGCATAATCGCTGCGGTATCGGTCGTCCTGATGCGCGATCGTGACGAAACGCCCCTGCGCTTTTCCATAGGCAAACATCCAGTCCTCACGGATATTGCTCGCCCCGTCCCGCACATAGAGCGGCACCTGATACCGCGCTGCCAGCTCCGCCCGAAACAGCCGCAGGGACTTCTGTGTGAGCTCATCCATCTTCGCGTCGAAAGCGTAGCGCTCCAGCTTTCGGTTCAATTCCTGCTTTTCGGCCTCCAGTTCCCGCCTCTTTACGAAATAGAATTGGTTTTGCAAATAGGGAATGACCTGTTCTGGGGAACGGATAAACAATTTGAGCGCATTACGGTTGAATCGGAACATGATGGATATTTTTTGCAACAGGCCCAAGCGAGTCTCACGCTCTGCGTGCTGTTCAAATTCCATCCAAAGCGCAAGAAGCTTCCGCGAGGACAGTTTGTCCAGGCTCTCCATTGGTGCGTCACTGTAACTTGCGTAATATTCCTCAAAATAATGCTGCTCCGGGTTTAGCTGCAAGAACTCCTGCTCGATTTCCGCAATGCGGTTTTTGGCATTAAGCATTTCGTTCAGTTCTTTGGAGAGTGCAGTCGTTTCCTGATCTAATTGCTGTTGCTCCTCCGGCGGCATTTCCCAATCGCTCATATTCGGATAGGCGCCTGTCTGTGCATCCAGAAACCTCTCTTTGTTGGCAAGGCTGCCGAGAAACGCAGTCAGAAAAGCAGCATTTTTCTTCTCCAGCTTTTCCACAACATTATGCGTTGCGGAATTGTTGTTGGAGACAACCGCCACGGTTTTCCCACTTCGGACAACATTGGCGATGATATTCAGAATCGTCTGTGTCTTTCCAGTACCCGGTGGCCCCTGAATGATACTGATTTTGGAGGAAAGCGCCCGTTCTACCGCCAGCTTTTGACTCTGGTTCAGGCCAAACGGATAGATCACTGCCTCCGGCATCTGGGGCATTTTGACGTCTTTCTGCGGTGCAAGATAGCTTGCCAACACGGTATCCTCGCTGACCTGCTGGATCTTGTCATACTGCATGCTTAGAATGTTGATACCGTTTTCCGCCACCAGACTGATTGCAGCGGCAGTCTCCTTGAAATATTGGAATGTTTCTTGATTTTTACCATCTGTCAGGCAATTCTGCTGGAACTGCACTTCGCTCCTGTGGAACGATAAATCTCTCTTTCCCTTGCGGACAATACGATAATACCCACCGAAGTCGAGCAGCTCATCAATTTCGCTGATGGTCTGCCCATTTGCGGTGACAATCACCTGCGCAGGGTCAATTTTCTTTTGCAGAGGCAGAATCTCCACATTGCTACTCTGAAAGTTATATGTCTTATTGGGCGCACTGGTATAGACGACCTCGCACTTCCCGTTGCGGAACTGAAAGCTCGCAACCGAGTCCGTCTGGTCTTTTCCTTTTATGATAATTAAGTGCTTTCGTGCGTCCATAGGCATCTCCCCAAAATCATGCAAAGTACGTCAGCCTACTACCAACTTATTCGTCTTCTTCAAAAACTTCGCCGGGATCGGGCGATCCAGCCGCCAGGTGATATTCATTGGCCGACTGCCTTCATGCTTCACATAGCTCGCCGTTCCCAGATAGGTGTATGCCTCCGCACCACCAGTCACGCGGTCTGCCTTAAACTCTCGGACGAACAGCAGCACCTTGCTGCCGCGTTCTTTATGGTGGATATAGCGCTGACCAGTGGGCGAATTTTCTGCCGTGGTGCTCTGGCTCTGCCAATGAAACAGGCTCTCACTGATGGAGTAGTCGTTGTACATGGTGGTTGGCGAATAGTCCTTATCCGCCTTGTTTAGTGTCACAAAGAATACATCCAACTGCTTGTCCGGCAGCCACTTGACGCCCTCACGCACGGTTGCAGGTTTCATAAAATCCATCGCCACCAGTAGCTGATCTCGGGTATAGGTGCAATGTAAATCCAGTGGGCAGTCAAAGCCCAAATCAACCGGCTCATCAATGAAGTCGATCTGTTCAAAACGATAGCACAGCAGCTCCATGAGTTCATTGAGCAGAACGGTGCTATCCGATAGTGCATAGAGATTGTCCTGCACTTCTTCACCATTCCAATCCTCAACAGCCTTGCCCCAAACGGTGATATAAAACATCTGCATCATCCGCTTTTCAACGTCCGAAAGGGCAGCAAAATCAATGTTGTCCAAACGCAGAAGAATATCCAGAAGGAACGAAATCCAGCGGCGGGAATCGACCACGGCAAGCTTCGCAAACGCTTTGGTCAGAACATCCTCCAGTGGCTCCGAAAAGTCTTCGAGGACGTCTGCTCTGGCGCAAATACGAGAGAAGGAAGAGAACTTATAAATCGCCCTCGGATCAAGATGGTAGTAATCCAAAAAGTTTTTGAGTGTCAGCTTCAGACCGCTGTCTTCTGTGAAAGATGCTACGCGGGATACCAAGCCGGCGGTATTGCCATAGGATGTGCGGATGTTATCCAGTATGTACTTTGCGGCTTTTTTCTCCAACTGGATATAGCAGCCCTTTGGGACGGACACGAAGCCGTCTTTGATTTCACGGCTCACGCTGCGGGTTGTATTTGACAGCAGCGCCGCGAATTTATCCTCAAAATTGTACTTTCTATTTGCCTGACCGATGAAGTCCAGTACAGTCAGACACTCCTTGTCCTCAGCCAGGCGCAAGCCGCGTCCCAGCTGCTGTAAGAAGATCGTCAACGACTCAGTAGGACGTAAGAACAGAACGGTATTGACTTCCGGAATATCCACGCCTTCGTTATAGATATCTACGACGAAAATGAAACGGACCTCGCCAGATACAAGACGTTGTTTTGCCGCCGTTCTTTCCTCGTCCGGGGATTGCCCTGTCAGGAACATGGACGGAATATTGTGCTCATTGAAGTAGCGGCACATAAATTCAGCGTGATCTATCGTTACACAGAAGCCAAGGCCTTTCACGTCATCAATATCTGTGACATATTTCAGCAGCGAGGACACCACATGGTCGGCGCGTCGGTTTGCAATGGCACCACTGAAGGTGTAGACCTGTTCCAGTTCGCTCTTTTGATAGCCACCGGCAGACCATTTCAGCGCATCCAAATCCACGGTATCGGTAACGCCAAAGTACTGGAACGGGCAGAGCAGTTTCCGGTCAATGGCTTCGGGCAGACGGATTTCCGCCGCAATGCGGTTGTTGAAGTATGGAAGGATGCTCTTGCCGTCCATACGCTCCGGGGTTGCCGTCAAGCCCAGCAGGATGCGAGGCTGGTAATAAGCTAAGAGCTTCTGGTATGTCGGAGCCGCCGCATGGTGGAACTCGTCCACGATGATGTAATCGTAGAAATCAGGCGATGTCTTTTCCGTGAAGCTTTGCGAATTGAAGGTCTGAATGGAGATAAACAGATTATCGATGCTTTCCGGCTTGTAGCTGCCCACAAACATTTCTCCGAAGTTTGCGTCCTTGAGTACAGCCCGGAAGGTATACAAACTCTGCTTGAGAATTTCTTCCCGGTGCGCCACAAAGAGCAGGCGGCACGGCTTATCCGGATTCTGCTTGCGAAAGCACTTGTAATCCAGCGCGGAAATGACCGTCTTGCCTGTACCGGTGGCAGCCACCACAAGATTGCGCGTGTAACCCCGAACAGTGCGCTCCGCCTCCAACTTGTCCAGAATTTCCTGCTGATAGGAATACGGATGGATATCCATGGTATAGACTTCGGCATTGTTGGTGTCGAAGTATTTTTCTGCTTTCAGCGCACGGGCCAGCCGCTCTTTTTGCCCCTCATCATAGTACTCAAATTCACGGTCATTCCAGTAATACTCAAAGGTGGCAGCGATCTTGTCAATGGTTTCGGGCAAGTCACGTTTCGTTACCTTGGTGTTCCATTCAAGGCCACTGGTCAGCGCCGCATTGGACAGATTGGACGAGCCCACATAGGCCGTCGTAAAGCCAGTGTTACGGTAGAAGATATACGCCTTGGCATGGAGGCGTGTTGTCTTGGTATTGTAGCTGACCTTGATCTGCGTATTGGGCAGTTGGCGAAGTTCCTCGATGGCTTTCACATCCGTTGCGCCCATGTAAGAAGTGGTGATAATGCGAAGTTCGCCGCCGTTCTGCGTAAACTCCCGCAGCTCGTCCATAATGAGCCGCAGGCCGCTCCATTTGATGAAGGACACCAGCATGTCAATTCGGTCGGCCGAGACGATCTCTTTCTTGAGCTCTGTGAACATCTGCGGCTCATGCACTGCGCCGGTGAATAGGGAACTCTGTGCGATGGAGGTTTCCGGGCGCTCTATGTCCGCCGCTGTTTTTCCTACGGCCAGCCGCGGATCGGCTTTCCGCAAAAGCGCAAGAAGCTGCTCTGCCCGCTGGTCAACGCCCAGCGCAGCAAAGCCAGCTTCTTTTGTCGTATTCTGAATGAGATCTACAATCTGGTTGGTCAGGCCGATCTGGGCAGAAATATCCCCACCATTGTTCAGTACGTTATCCAAGCCCTTTTGAACCACATCCGCCAAATACTGCGCCAACACCTTAGAGGCTTCCGCCCTGTCAATGGGCGCAACAGACTTGCGTGCCTCCGGAATCTCCGCAAGCTCGCCCGTCAGGGCGTTGTTGATGACTTGTTCATATAGACCGGGATGTAACATTATAGTGTGGCTCCTTATCTGGATCTGGAATGGTAAAATATGTGGAAAAATTATTGCTTAATAGCAGTTTGAGCCAAAACATCTAAAATTTTTCCACCAGGCTGCAAACTAATAGCTGTATATTTCTGCGCCAAAGCAATTGGGACAACTGCACCCTCATACAAATCACTTTCAAAGTCCTCAATTAGTCGTACATACGCCCCTATATTAAAGTAGTGTTCAATGTTTGCCTTTTCTTTCTTAAAAACTGCAATATTATCTTTGTTGGGAAAAGGATATGGAGCGTTAAACACAAACAACTTTCCGGATGATGTTTTCAACAGGAAGTCTTGGCCGTAATAAGTTTCATTGCCATATGTTGTGCTTGATGGCGTCTTATCGAAATCAACATAGTTGTTCCGGAAATCATCTGTTACACAGTAGATGGAATTGGGGCGTATAGAACTTCCAATTAGATGAATGTAATCATACAGTTTGCCTGACTTTTGTAAACCAATAACCATCATAGGCGACATATTTGCCATTTTAAGCTCTACATTAACATCATAGATACATTTTTGAATGCAGCTTTTAATCCACGCCGCAGTGCCATTTATAGCCAAGGGGCCGTCAACAAAGAAGCACATATTACTGAGAACGCCTAAATATGAATTAGGAAATCGTTCTTTTAAATAGCGAATATAGTGTATGATTAAAATATGCATTATTGCATTTGTAAAGCGCGTCAAAGCCAACTGATTCGATGCGGAATCATGAACCTCTTCCCAAATCCGCAAACAATCCGAAGGATATACACGCTCCCCGCAGTGAGGACATTTCTGAACCTCTGGAATATCCCATACCTCAATCATTTCAGCTTCGCAAGTGGGGCATTTGTGTAAAAAAAGTCTGTTAGGGGTATCACTATGAAGTTTGCCTGTGCGATGGGCTGCAATATAAAACAATGTCGTTCTAATGCTGGTTCGGGGGTCGCTTTCAATAAAACGCTGTTTATATAGAGCCTCATCCATAGCTAAACGGAAACTATTTCTTACGCTCTTTTGTTCTTTGTAAGTCATATTTGAACTTGGAAATGAAAAGAGCAAAGAACTATTGTCCTCACTGAGGCGCGCAACAGCAAAGGGATCAATAAATTTTCCGCAATTCAACCCCTTATAACTATCTCGATTAATTAGCAAATGCCCAATTTTTACAAAGCCGAATCTTGTAAACGGAATCTGCGGATTTACAGTGGCTTCATAATTACTCCCATCAATGGCTATTATTTTGGTCGGCAACGCCTTATCCCAAAACGGAACGGAAATAAAATTACTCACAATTTCAGCAAGTTCATTCCCTGTTGGCGGCACCATATAATTACACTCATCCAGAAAGCTTTTGATATCCGGATTCTGAACAATGTCAACATGTGTTGTTTTATCAGCCATATCAGGCGTCATTGAGAAGTCCTTTCACGCTTGATCCGCTCCGGATCAAACTTGTCAATCTGAATTGGAACAACAAAGGGGCTTGACAATGTTTTTACTCTGGAAAAACCAACATCCTGGGAGCGAAGCAGGGATTTGCTAAAGTCAGAAAAATCATAGAATTTTGCAAGCTCTCTGACCTCTCGCTCACTGTTTATATGAGATACAATCCAGTTCTCTGTGTTTGCAAGAATGTTAGGATGAACAGAGGATACCTCTTGAGTCGCATACACCAAGGAAATCCTATACTTTGCACCTTCCTTTGCAATTCTGGGCCAAGTATCTGTCAACTTATTTTCTTTGCCGATAAGGTTATGCGCTTCCTCGATATATAAGACGATATTCGGCGGCGTTTCTCCACGAGTAAAACAATCCATTGACGAATTAAAAATATATGCTGCGATTTTCTTGCTCAACTTATCTCGTAAAGCTGCGTTGCCAACGGATAAGTCCAGGATTACAATTTTTCCATTGCACAAGTGCCCATAAATCTCATTGGATACATCTATTGTTCGGTCTTTAGTGTGATACATCTTCGCTCCTAAAAGCACCTTGTATCCATTAAAATAGCGGTCGTCACTATTTTTGCAAGCAATCATATTCAACATAGATACGCAGTCATCTTCGAGCCAGAGTTTTCCGTTACTGCTAAACAGTTCCTTGCGATGCTCTCTGGCTTTCAAAAACCATTCTTTTGCTTGCTCTAAAGTTAAATTGTTTGTGCTGCTAACTGATTCGTCCACAACTTTTCGAACATCCGCATTAGTGGGAAAAGAAATTTTGTAATTTGAGGAACAATCAAAACCCGCGGTGTATAGCAAGGCCTTATATATAGCAACTCTGACCTGCCATTTGTAGTGCAATGAGCGATCTTGCTCGTCCGGTTCATCAAATGACATATTCAAAAAAGTTTTGATATCTACGGCCGAGCTGTTGGGATTTTCATTAATTGTTTCACAAATAGTCACATATCCATCTGCGATTTGCTCATAAAAATTATTTAGTATAGGCCGAAATCCAGTAGCGGGAACCATGCGATAACGAACACACTCTTCTGAGTAAATTTCTGCTATAGAACCACTGTCCTGCTGATTCGCGTTTGCATATTCACCATTCAGGTCATAAATCAACTGTCCGATAGGCAGAGCGCATCTATCCGAGATGTTCTTGACCACTGAGATGGTTTGCTTAATCATATTCGATTTGCCAGTACGAGTCATACCTAATACGGCCGTACGTCGCGACAAGAAATCCGAAGGCTGAATCCGAAATGGAACTTTATCCACTTCCTTGGCTCTATGCAAACGATCGGTCGAGGTATACCTCACAGTGCCAATTTTGAAAGGCGGAACATCTGCTGTAATACCCAATGCTTTGAATTCTTCTTTGGCACGTTTCTTCCGAATTGGATCCACATAATTTACGATTGTTTCAAGGGCTTCTCCTTTAGGAAAATATACACCCATTCGCATAGAAACAGAAAAGGTTTCGATATCGCTTCCCAAATGCAGCTCGCTATTCTTCATGTAAAATGTACCAAGGACTCTGCATGTTAAACCACCGAACTGCAGTTTATTTTTTGTAATTGCATCGAAGTCTTCCCGACCTTGTGTAGGATATAGCTCTGTCAAGTTTTGATAGCTATCAAGTTTTGTTTTAATTGCATCGTCATCCTGGGGTAATTTACAAGTGCCCATAACTCGCAGAAGAATAACCTCGCGGTCCATTTCATCTACATCTGCATAATTATCCGGGGTAAACGTAGACGCAAGCAAAAAAGCATTATGTGGAATACCTTTCACAGCATACTTCCATGCGTCATTCGTTACAACTAATGCATTATCATAATCCAGTGAGAATACCCACCCGACAAAGTTTTCTTTCTGAATCAGCTGAAACAGCTCATCTGTTGCGATAAGCTCATTAATATGATTATTCGCCATCATCTTCACCTCGCAAATTGATTGCAATTCGCTTTTCTTTTAATTCTGCCTTACTGGGCCAAAGGGCATCATCACTCAAAAACATGAGTTCTGATTTTTTTCCATTATTGGCCAAACTATAAGTTAAATCATATCGTTTCCCTGTATAAGAAGAGTATATTTCTCGGATTTCAGGAACATCGTCGTATGTTACAAGCCAAGGACAGTTGAGTTCTTTAATACGCTCAAAGATTTCTTGATGGTCCATCGGCGAGAAGAAGTTTTTATATAGTGCTTTTCCTTTGTTGTAATAAGGAGGATCAAAGTATATGAAAGCTCTCTCTTGATATCTTGGCAAATACTTTTCCAAAAACGTACGGATATCCTTGTTATAAAGGTGTATCTTAGATTTATACTTTGCGATTTCACAAACACGTCGCACAAGTTCCGGTCTATTAAATCTTGCGTCAATCAGATAATTGCCGGTTTGATCAAAGCCACCAATAGGGCCTGCATTGCTCAAAATTCCAGAATGATTTGTGCGATTCAGATAAAACGCTGCAAAACCTAATTCTAAGGAATATTTATCTCCTTGTTCATCGTAAATACGCTTACGAGCTCTCCATTCATCAACGCTCAGTGGAGTGTCCTCAATCAACTTTATAAAGCTATCCGTTTCAGTAAGTAACGCTCTCCACACAGAATAAATCGCCTTATCGTAATCGTTAATTACGATTTCATCTACGGCAGAGTTGAGTAGCAAAGATAACGCAACACCTGCCCCCCCGGCAAACGGTTCTACATAAATTGGGGTTTCAATTTTGCTTTTTTGTATTAACAGTGAAATAAAAGGTGCAAGCCTGCTTTTCCCCCCGGGGTAACGTAAAGGTGAGTAATTCACAGTATTAACTTCTCTCTCCTTAGCCATATTGCCTCCTATAGGATACGGGTATCTCCATAAAAGCATAGCGTAATTTCACACGGCTGAGTCGTATATTTGTTTTCATTAACATCGAACAAATCCAGCTTAGCAAAGAATCGTTCGCCCTCCCGCTGTTTTCTTAGCAGAAGCTCTGAGCTTTCTGCAGAAATTGAAAAATATAAACTCTTTTGCAACTCCATGCCAGAAGAAAAAGAGAGAGGGACAGTACTAATTATTGATGGAACATTTGAAAATTTACGAGTCCTATCTTCGCAGTAGATACATTCATACTGTGCTGTATTTCTTGATGTCGAAATATCACAGACTCCACCACAAATATTGATTGAGTGACTTGTGTTATTTGCCAAAATCGTTCGGACTTGTATGAATAGTTTTCTCTCATTACGAATTTGTACAAAACCAATATCGACTGTAGAATCAAATACAGAAATGAGAAATGCTCCATTATTTCTATAAATGTGATCCAGGTCACGTCTTGTGGCAATAAAATTATTGGCACCTTTTCTCACATATATTTCACCATACCGTAGATACGTTTTCCCGTGCTTAGAATACTCTTTTTTGATAACATACGGCCTATCGGCACGATCTACTGGGATTTTTATGTATCCAAGATCCTTTCCATTATATTTCATTTGTCCTATCTCAACATAAATAAATGGTTCTACGTACGTATGCAATAAGTCATTAATAACGGAAACATCTGGCATCGTGGACAAATCGATCCCCGCGGGTTCCCAGCTACCATTAATAATACCAAACACTATGTATTTATCTACAGAGGTTACCTCATTCGAAAAGGAAACAATATCCTTAATCAAATCATATTTTTTATCTTCGTGGTAATAAAACTGCTTGAAATCAACGAACTCATTTTCTTGTTTGTTCTGAATTAACGAAGAAATATATTCTTCAACTGCATCAATTTTTGATAGTGACACCACGTAGCACCTCGCTAAGTTAGATTTTTGTTTCATCCGGCACAATCTCCACGATATCCTCAATCCGGCAATCCAGCGCCGCACAAATCTTCACGAGTATCTCCGTGGTGACATGCCCATTCCGTCCCA
>OGFF01003680.1_pt1 | contig 11057 bp, 6 predicted proteins | sample 1570751 | NCBI WGS metagenome assembly OGFF01 (sample SAMEA2581951, study PRJEB24529) | metagenome | biome: Human gut stool | place: China | collected 2011 | reverse complement strand
GTGCCATGGTGGAGGTGAAGGGTACGGCGCCGGGGATATTGGCAACGGCGTAGTGTACAATTCCGTCCACAATGTAGGTAGGGTCGCTGTGCGTGGTGGGGTGGGAGGTTTCGAAACATCCGCCTTGGTCGATGGCAACGTCTACGAGTACGGTGCCGGGCTTCATCATTTTCAGCATTTCTTTGGTGATGAGATGAGGCGCTTTGTCACCGGGGATAAGGACAGACCCTATTACGAGGTCTATTGTAGGTAATTCCATTTTGATATTGTGAAGGGAAGAATAGAGTGTTTTTACATTCTTGGGCATCACTTCACTGAGGTAGCGCAGGCGGGGAAGGTTGATGTCGGCAATCAGTACCTCGGCACCCATTCCGGCAGCTATTTGTGCGGCATTGGTGCCCACAATGCCGCCGCCCAGGATAAGTACGCGTGCGGGGCGTACACCCGTCACGCCACCCATCAGTTTCCCTTTGCCGCCTTGGGGTTTTTCGAGGAAGCGTGCTCCTACCTGGGTGGCCATGCGTCCCGCCACTTCGCTCATGGGGGTAAGCAGCGGAAGTGAGCGGTCTTCTTTCTCTACCGTTTCGTAGGCGATGCAGACGGCGCCGCTTGCTATCATGGCTTCGGTCAGCAATTTATCGGCAGCGAAGTGGAAATAGGTGAATACCACTTGTTCCTTTTTTATCAGTTTGTACTCCGGTGCGATGGGCTCCTTTACCTTGACAATCATGTCGGCTATGGCATACGTGTCTTCAATGGTTGGCAACATTTGTGCACCTACGGCGATGTAATCATCGTCAGAGAAACCGCTGTTTGCGCCTGCCGAGGCTTGCACATACACCGTATGACCGCGTTTCACCAACTCGGCTACTCCGGCAGGGGTCATTCCTACACGGTTCTCGTTGTTCTTGATTTCTTTAGGTACTCCGATAATCATAACCTTAAAGTTTTTATTGAGGGGTTAAACATGGCGCAAGATACAAAAATGGAGGGTACAGTGTCTCCGTACCCTCCATGTTTAAGAACAGTTTTCGTTCTCAGTTATTCATTGTCCATCAGTTTCCAATGTCCATGCCTGCATCCCCTTCTATTTCATCTGTGTCCCATGCGGCGATGGTAATCCCTTTCAGCGTTAGCCCGGCCTTGTTCAGGCTGAGGTCGAAGTTGTAGGTTTTGTTGGCCTCGGTAGTGAGGTTTTCGCTGGAACTCATAGCCAGATAGTAGGTGTAGGTGTTGCTGCCGGAGGTGACTTTTACGAATTGGGAGCTATTGGTGAATGCCTGACCCGGCAGCACGATGGCGCGGTAGGTGGTGGCACCTGCAACGCTGTGGGCGTAGGTGGTGATGGAGGTGGTAGATGCAGCTGCAGCGTCGGTGGCAGCGGCATCATTAGCCTTTGTTACTTTGCCGTCTGCCAGATTCCACGTGCCGCTGAGGGCGAAGCCTGCGGAGCAGAGCAGTTCTACCTTGTCGATGGCGGGCAGGGAGGAGTAGCCGTTTCCTGCGGAGAGGGTGACGGTGATTTGGCTCATGCAGTGCTTCATGCTGATGCTTGCGTTGTTCGTTGCCACGGTGGTGCATTTGCCCCACAGCAGGTCGGAGGCTTCGTAGTCGGCGGCGGTGCTGCTGTTGTTCTGGTCGGGCTTGATGCTGACGTTGGGCACGGTGTAGGTGTCGGTGGCGGTGTTGGTATAGGGATAGTAGGCGTAGAGGGTGTGCTGGTCGGTGACGTTCTGCCAGTAGAGGGGTTCGTCGGTGAAGCTGCCGTTTACCCATTTGGTGTTCTTGGGGTCGAGGGAGGCGCTGATGGGGGATTCATCGTTGGCACCCGTTTTGTGGGCGATGTAGAGGCCCAGTGCGTCGTCATCATCGAACTCGGTGGCGCCGATGGCGGCGCGGCTGATGGGGATATTGGTGCCGGTGGTGGTGAGCGAGAGCTTCACGTTGATGGGCTTGGTGATGTCCACTGTCTGGTCTGAATCGTTGTTACAGGCGGTGACCAGCAGGCCGAGGGTGGCTGCGAGGAGCAGCGTTTGGATACTTCTTGTTTTCATATTTGGTCTATTTATTTGTTGTTAATAATAAGTTACTTATCGGTTACTTTTGTGTAATTCTCGGGGTTTGTCAGCTCCTCAATGGTGGCTTCGGCAAGTGAAGGGCTTCCCTTGTAGTTATAGTATATGTTCTTCCAAGTCATCTTTCCCCAGGTGCGGCACTGGGTTATTTGCTCGTCGGTGAGTTCGGTAACTCCGGTGAGGAAGAGGTTCTCGGGGGAGAAATTCTGACTTCCGAGACCGTAAGTGGTGTCGCAGGTGGGGAGAGCGAAGCTGTTTTCGGTATTGATGCCGCTAAGGACGATGCTCTTCAGTTCGGGGCAACTATAGAAAGCATCTTCTCCGATGTCGGTGACTTGTGGCAGGTAGATGCTTGCCAGTTTCCCACATCTGTCGAAAGCTGCGATTCCTATTTTGGTGACTTTTGGCAGGCCGATGCTTGCCAGGACGGTGCAATTCTGGAAGGCTTCTTCTCCGATGTCGGTGGCTTGTGGCAGGTCGATGCTTGTCAGGGCGGTGCACTGAGAGAAAGCTTTGTTTCCGATTTCGGTAGCTTGTGACAGGTCGATACTTGTCAGGCCGGTACAACCCTGAAGAGTACTATATCCTATTTTGGTGACTTGTGGCAGGTTGATGCTTGTCAGGCCGGTGCATCCGGCGAAAGCTCTGTTTCCGATTTCGGTAACTTTTGGCAGGTCGATGCTTGTCAGGCCGGTGCATTTATTGAAAGCATTATATCCTATTTTGGTGGCTTGTGGCAGGTTGATGCTTTGCAGAGTACTATTGCCGTTGGTGAAGAGATACCAATTCGTAGGCACTTCCTTCACCGGCTCCATATAGAGGTTTTGTACGTAATTATGGCTGCTGCCCAGCAATCCTAACAGCTCGCTCTGGTCCATGCCTTCCGGTACAGAACCGCTGATGAAGAGTTTGGAGACGAGGGTAGGGGGAGAAGAGCTTCCGGCGGCATTTATCGCTTCCAGCCTGCTCTTTACGGCATTGTAGGACGCTTCCGTCCCATCCAGCAGGAGGATGTTTTCCGGTGCTGTGCCTTTTATGTCGGTACTTCCGTCCGACACTTGCAGGTACTTGCCGGGGAGATAGAATCGGTTGCCGGTGGTGCCGCTGGTGACGCTGCCGGTCTCGCTGCTGCTGCCGATTGAGCCTCCGGCGCTATATACCTTGTCCGTAAGAAAAGAGAGGGCACCGTTTCCTCCGGCTTCGCTGCAAGTAGGTCCATTAGGGGGGAGGTAGTCTGGGCTGTATTGGTGGTAAGTGGGTATCATCAACGCCCGATGCACCGCCGCACCGTCCCGGCTCAAGGTGGTGACGGAACGGGTGTCGGTGAGCTTGTCAACAAACAGATAGGAGTGTATCCCGTCAGTAGAATTGCTCACAATGGGTGCCTCTCTCAGCGCCGTCACTCCGCCTGTGTAGGCGCAGAATACGGCTTTGGCAGGTGCTTTCAGCAGGACGGCGGCGGATGCGGTGGAGAAGATGTCCACTTTCACCAGGGCGCGTTGCATCTGTAGGGGGATGGGGTCGGCGGTGGGCTGGGGTATGCGGACGGCGAGGCCGGAGGTGCGCAGCTGTTCCCAGTAGGCGTAGTTCTCGGGGGTGAAGGCTTGGGGCAGCTGGAAGGTGAAGGCTTCGCCCGTCTGCAGGGCGTAGCTGCCTCCGCTGTTGCCGTCGCTGCCGGTATATGTCAATGCCTCCAGTGGCTGCATCTCTATGGCGGGGGAGATGGCGGCGAAGTAGTAGGCGGCGGCGTCTTTCTCCCAGCGGAGGAGGTTGGCGGGGTCGGTGGGCTGCCAAGTGGCGGAGGTGACGGCTTGCGTGCCGCCGTCGGTGCTGACGGAGGTGCAGGTGTAGTTGGCGTGGCTGTAGCGGACTTCGGCGGACGAGCCGTCTGCTGCCGACGACGACCTTACGGGCACGGTCATGAATACGGTGATGGTGGTTCCTACTTTGGGGAAGCCGGTTTCCGTGGCGGGTGTGCCGGTGGTTCCGTCGGCGCGTGTCTGCGCTCCTCCTTCTCCGGCCATGGGCGACTGCTGTTCCACGCTTGTGGCGATGCAGCCTATCTGTATGGGTTGGCCTATGAGGGAGGCTGTGGCTTCACTGTCGGCACCGGGCAGGGGGGCGGTGTCGGGGCAGATGTCGTCTGTGCAGGCGCAGGGCGGCAGCAGGGCAAGCAGCAGGGTGGGGAGCAGTAGCGTCCGGCGGAGGTGGTTCCTTGTTTTCATTCGTTGGGTGTCTTTTTTAGGGTTTCGTATAAGTAGGGCCGTTCGGGGTGGGGGTGCCTACCCTTGGACGGGTGAGGGTGCATACCCTTACGGGGGTAGGGGTGCGCACCCTTATGGGGGTAGGGCCGTGGGGTGTTATCCCAACGGGTTTTCGCCGTACTTGCCCAGTTGCCGGGCTGTTTCGCGGGCTATCTCGGTGATGCCCAGTGTGCGGGGTTGTGTCTTGGCACGGAGGTAGAAGTCGTCCGTGCGCTCGGTCAGGGCGTTGTCGTAGGCCACGAGACTGATGAGCTTTTCAAAGGTTGTTGCCATGGGGTTTTGAATTATGAGTTATGAATTTTGAGTTATGGGTTATGGGTTATGGGTTATGGGGTTGGGGTTATTGGGGGGAGTCCTTGAGCCAGTGGCCGCTATAGTTGGCGGTGTCTGTCAGGCTGGCAGGATTATCCGCAGTCAGGTTGTAGTGGATGGCTTTCCAGGTGACACTACCCCAGGATTGGCATGTGGCGGCATTTCCTTCTGCCTTGAACATCTCTTCGGTGACATCGGTGAGGAAGAGGAGGGTGGCGGAGGTGCCTGCGAATGCACCATCACCAACGGTGGGCAGGAAGAAGCCAAATTGGTCGTTGGTGCCGCTGAGGACGACTTCTTCGAGGGCGGAGCAGTCGTAGAATGCGCAGACTCCTATGCTTGTCACTGCTTTGGGTATGCTGATTTCTGTCAAGCTGCTACAATACTGGAATGCGTAGCTTCCTATGCTTGTCGCTGCTTTCGGTATGTTGATTTCCTTCAGACTTCCACAGTAGTTGAATGCGCTTTGGCCTATCTCTGTCACTGTCTCCGGCAGTTGGATGCTCGTCAGATTCGCGCAGCTTTGGAATGTCCTCTCTCCTATCTTCGTTACTCCCGTGGGGATGCTGATTTCTGTCAGGCTGCTACAGTCGACGAATGCGTATTCTCCTATTTCTGTCACTCCGTCCGGCAGTTGGATGTTTGTTAGCTGGCGGCAATTAATGAATGCGTACTTTCCTATCTTTGTCACTTTCTTTGGCAGTTGAATGCTCTTTAGTGTCGTGCAGCTTTGGAATGCGCGCTCTCCTATACTTGTTATTCCTTCGGGGAGTATCACCTCTTGAAGTGCGGTATTTGTGTTATCCCCCGTTTTGCAAAATCCCTCCGGTATGGTTGTCGCCCCGCTTGCGGTGATGTAGAGGTGGCTGACCTTGAAGTATTTATTACCATTACTACCACCGATCATCTGCTCTTTCAAATTCGCCAAGTCCTGGTCGCTAATCTCCCCCGTAATCATTACCTTGATGGGGCTGTCTTGGCCGGTGCTTGCCAGTGCAGTCTTCAGTGCAGACCCATCTGCCAGCAGGCTTCCCGCTGTTTCGTTCTCCACTGTTACGAAGCTTTCTGCTTCCGTCGCCTCCACCAGTGTCGGGCTTTGCCATCCGGTGGACGTTACGCTCAATGCGCTCACCCCTGCTTTGTTTACTTTCAGTTTCAGCTCGTGGCAGGTATTGGCTTGGGTGGTGATGTCGTTGGTGGGGAGGTACTTATAGATGTCGTTTCCGATGTGGATGCTTATCATCAGTCGGTTTGCGGCAAAGGTCTGTCCCGGCAGCATCAGGGCGTAGTATGCCGACGAGGTATTGCCGTTCTTCAGCAGGCGGACATCGGTAGGGGTGGAGGCTTCGCCGTCGTGATTATGGATGACGGGCTCTCCGTCGGTATTCATGGTGAAGTAGGCTTTCGCTTGCTTGAGGTGTACGGTGGCCGTCTGCAGCTGTTCGGCGGTGATGCCGTCGCCCGGCAGCAGGTTGACGCATAGCTGCGCCATGCTGTGCTTCAGCAGCAGATTGATGGAAGAGGATGTGGCGGAATGTGTACCGCTGTAGTGCAGCAGGTCGGTGATGTGCCATTTATCGGCGGCAGCGGTATATTGCTTGCCGTCCCAGGCATTCAGGGTGCTCCCTGCGGCGGTGTTGGTTTCGTAGTCGGAGGGCATGTCGTAAACGGCAGGGGAGGAGGAAGAATAAGCGGGTCCCCACCAGGCGGTGAGGGTGTGGTTGCCGCTCCCTTGCCAGTAGGCGCGCTCGGTCTTGGTGGAACTCCAGCTGCTGTTGTTGCCGTCGTATAGGTAGGTGCCGGCAGATTGGGCGCTTCCGGCGGTGAGGGCTACGTGCAGCTTTTCGTCGTCTCTGAAGCTATGGCCGGATGCCACGCCGGACACGGCATCGGCGGCACGGGTGTTTCCTCCTTCTATGCTTACGGTTCCCAGCGTCAGCGCTTGTCCGTTTCCCCGGTTTTCGTCCTGCCCGGTCAGTTCGTTGGTGCATCCTGCCAGTATCAGCAGGCATATCATGGTACCTATGGCTGCCGTGATGGCGGTCAGTGTGCGCAGCGTTTCCCATCCCTGTGAGGTCAGTCGTTTCATGATGCAGTTCTCCATTTGGGTTGTTATAGGTTTTATTAATGTTCCTTTGCAAATGTGTCTGCAAAGTTGTTAATAATGGTATAAACTGCCTAATTTTACCCCTCGGTGCTTGTCCTGCATTGTCGCCTTGTTGTCCTGAATTGTCGCACCCCCTCTCAGAAGTGCTTCCGGAGGGGGTGCGAAGGGAAGTGCGGAGGATGAAAATCCGTCCTTATGGGGAGGAAGTCATGCTTTTATCAGCCACCTTTCTATGTTGCGCGTCCGGGCGCTGAAGTTCACGCCTATCCTGAACAGTGGGCGACCGTCGGCTTCGAAGGGTTGCGCGTAGTGTTTTTCGTCAATCTGCCGCAGCGCTTCTTCGGCAGTGCCTTCGAACTTGAACTCCATGATGTAGATGTAGCGGTCTGTCTTCAGCACGAGGTCCACACGTCCCTCGGAGGTGTGATATTCCACTTGGGTATAGAATCCCACCAGCTTGAAGACAATGAAAAGCACGTTCTGGTAGTGCAGTTCGCGGTCGCCGACAAGTTCGTAGGGGGTGTCGGCAAAGAAACTTTGCAGGCGGCGGAAGAAGGCATCGGGCTGTCCGGATTCTATCTCACGTACAAACTTCTGTATCTCGAACGGTGCCTCTATCTTGTTGAAGCGGGTGTAGAACGGCATCAGGAACTTGACGAACCCTTCTTCCACTTCCCGGTTGGGGAAGCCGAGGCGGTAGAGTCCGAACCTTGGGTCGTACTCCTTAATCGTGAGGTATCCGCTTTGGAAGATGACGGGCAGTGGGTCTTCGTCGCCATAGATGCTGTTCAGCACGTCGGCGTAGGTTTCTGCATGGGCCATCTCCTCCAGGTTGTAGTGGTTGCGTTTCAGCAGTTCCACCAGATAGGTGGGGGTGCCCGTCTCGAACCAATAGCTGCCGAACTCCTGCTTGTCGAAGGTGTTGAGCAGGCTGAAAGGGTTGTAGATTCCGATGGAGTTGTGTGTGAAGTGGTAACCGTCGTAATCTTTCTGCAAGCGTTGGCAGGTTTCCTCGTAGGTCATGTTTTGCGCCTGCGCCAGCAGCCGGATGCTTGGGGCGAATTCTTGGCGCAGCTCTTCGTCGGTGACACCGCAAAGGGCAAGGTATCGCCGGTCCATGGAGATGTCGTTCAGGTTGTTGAGGTCGCTGAACACGCTGACCTTGCCGAACTTGGTGACCCCCGTCAGCAGGGCAAACTGGATGCATCCGTCCATGGTTTTCAGTACGCCGTAGAAGGGTTTCAAGGTGTTGCGGAACTCGTTCTGCAGCGCTTTGTTGCCGATGGCTTGCAGCATGGGCTTGTCGTATTCGTCGATGAGGATGGCCACACGTTGCCCCGTCTGCTCGCAGGCACGCCTGACCACTCCGGCGAAGCGAAGGGCAAGCGTGCTTTCCGCCATTCCCGTGCCATAAAGCTGTTCCCATTCTGTCACAGCTTTCTCCAGCTGTTTGTCCAAGCTGTCCGGGGTGTCATACTTCCCTATATTCAGGTCGATGTGCAGCACGGGGCGTTTTATCCAGTCTTTCTCCAGCTTCTCCATCGCCAGCCCTTCAAAGAGTTCCTTCTTTCCCTGGAAGTAGGCTTCGAGGGTGGAGATGAGCAGGCTCTTGCCGAAGCGCCGGGGGCGGCTTAGGAAGTAGTAGCTGCCCGTCTTTACCAGCCGGTAGACAAGGGCGGTCTTGTCGACGTAGAAATAGCCGCCTTTGCGCATCTTCTCGAAGTTCTGTATGCCGATGGGGTAGATTTTGTTGCTCTGTATGGGTTCCATATTTCCGGTTCTCCTTTCTTATATATCACTTTTCTTATATATTACCTGTAACTTTCTTATATATTACTTGCAACGCACAAATATACGAATAGTTCTTGTAACTGACGGCCTGCAATCTGTTAAACTATAGGCTCTGTGCATGGTTCTGCGGACTTGTCCGGCAAAGTCTCCCGGTACTGCACGGGTGTCATGCCAAGCAGTTTGTTGAACGCCACATAGTAGGTGTTGCGGCTCTTGAAGCCCGAAGCGGTGGCTATGGCATCTATGGAATACATTCTGTTGTCTTTCAGCATCGATATGGAGTGCTCCACGCGCAGGCGGTTGATGTAGTCGCTGAAGCCGTCGGCACCGGCATATTCGCGCAGGAACGGGTTGAGGCGGTTCTTGCTCAAGGCCGTTATCCTCATCAGGTCTTCGCGGTTGAAGTCGGGGTTTAGGAAGGGCAGGTCGGTGAGCAGGGCATCTTCCATCTGCATGAACCGGCGGCGGTTGTCTTCATCGTCGGCAGCGGAGGGGGAAGTGTTGGCTTGAGCGGCAGGCGGCTCTTCGTTAGGGGCATCTTCCGGGTGAAGCGGCTGCCGGCGGTATGCCTTGCGCAGTTCTTCTTTCTGTGCCAGAAGCTCTTCTATCTGGCGGGCGGCTATCTGGTTGCGTTCGCGGGTGCGGCGCAGGTGGAGGTGCTTTTCCCATAGCAGGATGGCGATGAAGCTGGTGGTGATGAACAGTACGCGTTGCCGTGCCAGCTTGTGTTGGGCTTCGCGTATCTGCGCATCCTTTTCCTGGGTTTGGTAGATGATGGCGAATTCGTGTGCCTGGCCGGCCTTTTCGCGGGCATAGATGCTGTCGGTCAGCATGGTGATGCGCTGTTGGTAGCTGTCGGCCAGTTCCGGACGTTTCAGTCCGCGGTAGGTGCGGGCATAGCGGTCCAGCAGAATCAGGTGGCCGTAGTTGAAGGTATCGGCCGGTTCGGCCAGGGCGGAAGAGGCGTCAAGAAGTTGCAGCACTTTATGGTACTGACGCGTACCCAGCAGGTAGGGGACGATTTCTGTTTGTCCTGCCTGCGATTGTGCAAAGCCGGTGCTTTGGTATTTCCGGGCGGTTTCGGCGGCTTTTTCGCTTTGTCCGTTTTGCAGGTAGTACCAGGCAAGTTTGGAGTAGAGGTAACCGTATTGCTGGTCTATGTATCCGGGCGGCGGTCCGGGCAGCAGGCTCATGCGGCTGATAACGTCGAGACGCTTCTCGCAGAGGGCAATGGCTTCGTCCAAACGCTCGTTTTCGGCCAGATAGGCGGACAAGTCGCCGTAGGAGGTGGATAGTTGGGCCAGTTCGCGCACATTGTCCGTGCCTTGCAGCAGTTCGATGGAACGGTACATGTACCGGAACGCTTTGTCGTCGAGCTTCATGCCTTGATACATGCGGCCCAAAGTGAACAGCAGTTCGCTTTCTTTGGCCTTCTGTCCTTGCTCCTGTGCCAGCTCGATGGCTTCGGTACAGATGCGGATGCCTTCTTCGTATTTGTTCAGGCGGTCGAGGGCGGTGGCGAGCTGCGTGAGGACTTGCAGTTTCCGGAGAGGAGTGTGCTGCACGGAGTCGCTTTGCAGGGCGCGGCGGATGTACCGCTCCTTGAGGTGGTACATACCTTGACGTTCGTAGACTGTGCCGCGCAGCATGTCGATGCGGAATTGCGGCAGGTGGGGAAGACGGCGGGCTTCGGCTTCGTCCAGCAGTGACAGAGCGCTGTCGGGCAGGGTGTAATAGATGCTGCGGATATGCTGTTCGGTCAGCAGGCTGTCGGGCAGGGAAGCGGAGGTTTTGTATCGGTTAGGGGTGCTTGCGGTGGAAAATAGGCTTATGGTGAGTGCCAGAGCAAGATAGAGGGGACGGAAGTAATGTATTTTCTCCATTGTTTATTTTCTCTTTTGTATGGCAAAGATAGGGATTATTTTTATCTTTGCCTGCGTTTATCATAAGAAGTTACTGCAATGAATATATACATAAAATCTGTCATTTTGTCTTTTTTCTTTATATCTGTCGGGGCTCGGGCACAAGAGGCTTCCTTCACTCCGCCTTTTGATTTTCCCATCATTTTCTCCGGTAACTTTGGCGAGATACGTGCCAACCATTTTCATGGCGGACTGGATTTCAAGACCGGTGGCGCCATAGGCAAACCGGTACGTGCGCTGGCGGACGGATATATTTCGCGTATCCGTGTCACCCACGGCTCGGGCTATGTGCTCGATGTGGTGTATGATAACGGCTATACCGCCATCTACCGTCATCTTAGCGCCTTTGTGGGTGAAGTGGCAAAGCGAGTGAAGGCTCTTCAGTACGAAAAGGAAAGCTGGGAAGTAGAGATAATTCCCGAGCCTGCTCCCGTGTCAGATGAGGGAGACGATAGAGATAGAGGCAGTAATAATCTCGGGGTGCATATCTTGGGCGAATATCCCGTGAAAGCCGGTCAGATAATAGCTTTAAGCGGAAACACCGGATACTCTTTCGGTCCGCACCTGCATCTGGATATGATAGAGA
>OGFF01003679.1_pt1:0-10000 | contig 11058 bp, 7 predicted proteins | sample 1570751 | NCBI WGS metagenome assembly OGFF01 (sample SAMEA2581951, study PRJEB24529) | metagenome | biome: Human gut stool | place: China | collected 2011 | reverse complement strand
CGTATTTTAATGTCAAGCATTTTTCAACGATTTTCGATAAAATTTTTAATTTTTTATTTTTACGCTTTTTGACGGGTAAAATCGGGCGTGGAGTATATATCATTATATATATGGATATATACGGGATTTGTAAACTACCCTTCCGGGAGTATGCTCTCCCGTTGAAGCGGGATAGGTGGCACGCATAGCGTGGCGGAGAGGGGGCGACCTGCCGAGGGGGCTTCGGCAGAGCCTCGGAATGACACTCAATAAGTACGTCGTTGCGAAGGAGCGAAGCGACTGTGGCAATCCCCGCAATAGAAGGCGGAGTGACTACATAGGCGGACATACACCGATCTTCGGGATTGCCGCGCTACGCTCGCAATGACGTTTTATCAATAAAATAACGCAAAGCCCTGCCGAAATCTTGCGATTTTGGCAGGGCTTTGCCGTTCGTGATCGTATTTACGCCGCCGCCTGTAAACGAGCGGACGATTTTTTATATAAAGAAGCAAATTCCGTAACGACGATATTTATCGAGGCGTATACGACTTCGTCTAAAATTCTTTGCGCGGCGACCGTTCTGATAATAGTTTTAAGCCAGAAAAACGGGTTTACGGCGTTGATTACGCGCCATATGATTTTATACGTTCCCACGGTCTTTTTAACGGATCTTTTCTTTATGACTCCGTCCAGAAAAGTGATATAATCTATCGCCGTACCCGCCGTGAAAGACCTTAAAAAAGAAAGCCCCGACGCGTCGAAAATATCTTCCAACCGCTTCACCACAGTATGTCCGAAACCGAAAACTTCGTTGCCCGTGAGTTCGAGCATAGGTCGGTCGCTTTCGGGGTTATAGACTTCGGCGGTTTTTTCTATCAGGTCGGCGTAAGAAAATTGTTCCTGCGTTTCTCTTCTCTTTTTCGAAAGCCCGAAAATTTTTCTTAAAGTCCGCGCTTTATACGTCCGTTTATACGCCCGTTTCGCGTCGTGTTTTATCTTGTCGAGCCGCTTCGATTCTTCGGGCGAAAAATTGTTTTCGTTCTCTTCCTCAACCGTTTTTTCTATTCTTTTTTTTACGACCGCCACTATTACGAGCGCGCCCAGAATCGCGCCGAGTACCGCGCCCGCAAGGCAGGCTATTATCCGCAAAAATATCTTCATACGGCAACCTCCTCGTCGGTAACGCCCGGAATCAAGCCGCCCGTTCCGCCGCGAAGATTATGCGAAAAGAGAAGATTGAAATCGGAAACGAGGCAGACGATAGTGTCTTCCGCCGCGTCGTCGACCACCCTTACCACGCCGAAATTTACGCCTTTATTGACCACGCCTTTGACGATTTTACCGATAAACGAAATGCTTTTGGGCGGTTCTTCGGCTTTATCTTTATAGTAATCTACGATTTCGGCGACTTTCGACAAAGTAAGGTCTTTGGGGTCTTTTTCGTCTACCATTTTGGTAAACATCCTGTACGCCTTGTACACGAACAAAAATCTGTCGCGATGAAGCGCTTCGTCGTAAATTTTTTCTGCGTCGTACAAAATCAGATCGACGAAACCCAGAAGTTCGTAGACGGTAAAACAAAGCGGAAGAGAAAGATCCTGCCCGAATATTTTACCCTTTTTAACTACGGGGTAGCGTTTTACTTTTTCGTCGAAATACTCGGCGGATAAGTCGGTTATCGCTATAAACAATTCGCTTGAAAAGGCTTTGAGTTTGGCTTTGAAATCGCTTTTCGTGTTTGCCGAGGCAAAATTTTTAACCGCCGTTTCGACTATCGCCCGCGAGGATTTGGGTTTTCCGCCTTCGGGAAGTTTCCTTTTCTTACGCGAAAACGCGAAATAAATCAATACGGCAAAACAGAAACCGACTATCGCTCCGCCCGTAAAAAAGAGAAACGACAACCCCTGCGAGCGTAAAAATTCTACGATTTTTGTCCACATGATTTTTCGTCCTCCTTTCCTTTTTTATAAATTTCGATAACCGTCGGAAGCGACAGCGGCAAAGCCGCCAGGAAGGTAAGAAAGTCCGCGGCTGCCTGCGACGTCTGCAAGCCCCACAGCCCCAGACCGTAGCCGGAAGCAAACACTATCGGGATATATACCAAGCCCTGACGGGCAACCGCGAGCGAAGTCGCGCTTACCACCTTGCCGATATTTTGCAAAAGCATATTCGAAATAGTGATAAACGGCGTTAAAACGAAAAACAGGCACTGCGCGCGAAACGCCGCGCCCGAATATTTTACGACGAGCGGATCAACGGAAAACGGCGAACAGATTTGCGTCGCGAAAATTCCGCCGAATATACTAACGAGCGCGGCAAAACCCGTACATACCGCAAGCGAAAAAACGTAACCTCGGATTACCCTTAAATACTTCTTCGCTCCGTAATTAAAACCGCACACGGGTTGAAAGCCCTGCCCGAAACCTATTATCGCGGACGAACAAAAGCCTATGATTTTGGCAACGATCCCGAGCGCGGCTATCGCGGCGTCGGCTTCGACTTTTCCGAGAACGGCTGCGCACACGAAACTCGTACACGCGTTGGCTATCCCCGCAACGCTCTGTCTGCCGAGCGAAGGCAGTCCGCCGCGCGCGATATTCGATAAATATAATTTTTTGAAAGTAAAATTTTTAGGTCTTATTTTGACGAGACCTTTGACTTCGACCCCGACGAACAATAAAACGAAAGAAACGAGTTGACCGATAGCGGTGGCAAGCCCCGCTCCGCCCGTACCCATATTAAGGGCGATTACGAAAAGCGCGTCGAGCGCGATATTCAGAACCCCGCCCGAAACGAGCGCGATCATCGCGTAAAAGGCGTTGCCCTGAAAACGAAGTTGATTGTTAAGGGTCAACGCCGAGGTCATATACGGCGCGCCGAGCAGAAGCCAGAATATATAATCTTCGGCGTAAGGTCGTATGGTTTCGGTCGAACCGAGAACGGTCAGAAGCGGGTTTATGAAAATAAGACCGGATATACAGATTAAAAACCCGAACGCGAGCGACGAAAAGAAACCCGTAGCCGCCATGCGTTCGGCTTCGTCTTTGTTTTTTTCGCCGAGTTTAAGCGAAATATAGTTACCCGAACCGTGTCCGAAAAAGAACCCGAACGCCTGTACTATCGCCATATACGAAAACACGACGGTAATCGCGCCCGAAGCCGACGCGTTGATCGCCCCCACGAAAAAGGCGTCCGCCATATTATACAGCGTAGATATAAGCATCGATATGATCGTCGGAGCGGCGAGTTTAAGTATCAGCGGCTCGACCCTGCCCCGGGTAAGTTGTTCGAATTTTTCGTTTTCGGTCATACTGTTTTTTGGGGAATCTTTCCGGCTTCTTTTCTGCCCGGATAACGACGGATAATTGCTTCGGAACGCAATTAAGTTTTTACTTTACAAATTCGGCAACGCGAAGTGGAATATAAGCCCCGCAACCGCTCCGATAAGATATAAACTAATCAATATTATAATATTCCGCTTGATTTTCTTTCCGTTACGGAACAAAATCGCAAGCCCCACGCCCGCGTTGGCGACAAGCCCGCCGAGCATCGAGCCGAAAGAAATTATTCCGTCTACGTACGCCGCCGTAAGCACCGCAGACGACGCGCAGTTGGGGATAAGCCCTACGAGAGCCGTTAAAAAAGGTTCGAAATATCTGTTGCTTGCAAAGTATTCCTTAAACGCCTCTTCGCCGACAAGCCCGCCCTCGCCGAAGAAAATTCCGAAAACGAAATTAACGGCGAACACGAACAAAAAAGTTTGCAGAGCGTGAAAAAGCGGAACGAAAATATAGCGTTTGCAAAAAGCGATTCTGCCCGTTTCGTCTTCGCCCACGTGGTCGTGGCAATGGGCGCATACCTCTTCGTGTTTGAAATCTTCGTTTTCCGCCGCCTGCGGTTTTCTGCGGATAACGAGGTCGATAACTTCGCCTATAACTACGGCAAGCCCTATTTTTATAAGCAGCAGCCATACGAGGCTCATACGCTTACTGCTGGCAAGAAGTATCGAAAACGCCTCGTCCGACGTTGCGATAAACACGCTGAAAAGAGTGCCGACGGTGATGAAACCGCCGTCGTAGAGTTTAGCCGACATTACGCTTACGCCGCAACTCGGAAACGCGCCCGCAAGACTCCCGAACACGGGAGCGGCTCTGCCGCTTAAAAATTTACCGTGGCGTTCAAAACCGACGTGACGTTCGATAACTTCTATCAGAAGATAGGTTACGAACAGCCACGGCAGCATTTTAGCCGAATCTATTAAACCGTCAAGAAAAATTTCTCCTGTTTGCATGGTCTTATTATATATAAACCGCCGAAAAATCGCAAACGATTTTTCGGCGGTATTCCGTTTTAATTGTTTTTTATTGCTTTTTATTTTTCGCGCGGTATTCGAGCGGCGTCATTTTTTCGCTGCTTTTGAAGTTTCTGAAAAAATTGGTGGTATCGAAGTAACCGCAACGGCGGGATATTTCGCTTGCCGAAAGTTCGGTTTCTTCGAGCAACTTTTTCGCAAGCGTCATACGCATTTTGGTAACGTACGCCATAGGCGCGACGCCGGTGTATTTTTTGAATACGTGCGAAACGTAATATTTGTTTACGTAAAGTTTTTCGCACACGTCGTCAATCGTGTTGATTTCGGTGTAATGATCGCGTATATAATTGTAGATTTCGGAAAAAGCCGCGTTTTTGATAAGCAGACGCTCTTCGACTTCGGTTTTGCGGAGTATTTCGGTCAGAACCATTTTGACGTATAAATCGACCATCATCTCGCCGTACGGTCTGGACTCTTCGACTTCGCCGTATATCGCTTCGAAAAGCCAGCGTATACGAGATTCGTCCTCGCCCGTATGTATGACGACGTCGGAACCTTCCGGCAAAAGATAATCGGGCGGAAGATTATTCATCTTTAACCCCGTAACGCCGAAAAACGCAAGTTCGAGATCTTCCTTACTGCCGGCAAGCGTATGTTCGCCATGCCGCATATGAGGCGGATATACGATTATATCGCCCTTTTTAACTATAATCTTGCCGTTTTCGGTAACGATTTCGCCGCTCCCGCTTAATACGAGAACGACTTCCAGAAAATCGTGAACGTGATAATTACCGCCCCATTGCTTTACCCTCTGAAGCCTGCCGGCGTATAAAACGCGGGTATTGAACCTCAAAGGCTTGCTCTTTTTCGGCTTATACTGCTTGCGGACGTCTTCCTTGTTTTTTTCCGGATTTTTCATCTTTTCCCCTTTACGTCGTATTTCGCTTGCGGAGCAAGCGAAAAGGAGTATACTCCTTGAATTGCATCGTATGACGCCTTCATCGCTATCATTGTAACATACTGCGACGAGTATTTCAAGCGTTTTTGCATTTTTATGTATTTTTTTGTTATTTTTAACGCTCAATAAAAGTTACAACTTTTTTTGAGAGAAATTTTTCACAATAAAAATTGCAATTTTTTCTGCAAAATAAATCTGCCAACCAAGGCTATTGAAATCATCGTCGGTTTCGGTTATCATAAAAGAGCCGAACGGTTGATGACGCGGACGGCAAGAAAATAATAGGGGAAAACTGAAAATGAGCGCATTACTTGAAATGAACGACGTTTCCAAACGCTTCCTCGGAGTGCATGCCTTAAAAGGCGTTCACTTCGATTTGCGATGCGGCGAAGTTCACGCGTTGGTCGGAGAGAACGGCGCGGGCAAGTCGACGTTGATGAAAGTGCTTACGGGCATACACCAACCCGACTCCGGCGAAATTTTCTTCGAAGGCAAGCCTTACGCCGTAAAGAATATCGGCGAAGCGCAAAATCTGGGCATATCGATGATTCATCAGGAACTTAATATGATGAACGATCTGACCGTCGCTCAGAACGTATTTATCGGCAGAGAGTTAAAAAAAGGACCCTGGCTCGACGACGCCGGAATGGTCAGAGAAACTCAGAAAATTTTCGACCGTATCGGTATTAAAATCGATCCGAAAACCAAACTCGGCAGACTTACCGTAGGAAAACAACAAATGGTAGAGATTGCGAAAGCCGTTTCGAGAGATTGCAAATTGCTTATCCTCGACGAACCGACCGCCGCCCTCACCCAGACCGAAATCGAGGATCTGTTCCGCATAATGGGCGATCTCAAAGCCAAGGGCATCGGTATGGTATACATATCTCACCGTATGGACGAAATAAGCAGAATTTCCGACCGCATAACGGTCATGCGCGACGGCGAATACGTCGGCACGGTAGACACCGCATCGGTTACGAAAGACGATATTATCAATATGATGATCGGCAGGGTCGTCTACGAAGACCCCAAAACTCACAGCGAAGTCCCCGAAGACGCCGAAACGGTACTCGAAGTCAGAAATCTCTCGTCGGGTAACCTTTTCAAAGACGTGAGTTTCAAACTCCGCAAAGGAGAGATTCTCGGATTTTCCGGACTTATGGGCGCAGGCAGAACGGAGGTCGCAAGGGCGATTTTCGGAGCAGACCCCCGCGACGGCGGAGAAATCTTCGTAAACGGCAAACGGGTTAATATAAAAACCCCCGAAGACGCGGTTAAACTCGGAATCGGTTACCTGTCCGAAGACAGAAAGCGTTACGGACTGCTTCTCGACAAGTCGGTTGCGGAAAACACCGCTCTCGCCTCTATCGACAAGTACACGAAAGGCGGAATAATAAACGACAGGCAGATAAAAGCCGAAGCGAGAGAAGAAAACGCAAAACTCCGCACCAAAACCCCGTCGATGGAACAACTTCTTAAAAACCTTTCGGGCGGCAATCAGCAAAAGGTAATAATCGCCCGCTGGCTTATCAAAAACAGCGACATTCTTATCTTCGACGAACCCACCCGCGGCATAGACGTAGGCGCGAAGAGCGAAATTTACACTTTAATGAATCAACTTGCCAAACAAGGCAAATCGATTATAATGATTTCTTCCGAACTCGTCGAAATTCTCCGTATGAGCGATCGCATCCTCGTAATGTGCGAAGGCAGAAAAACGGGCGAACTCGATATTTCCGAAGCAAATCAGGAAAACATAATGCAACTTGCGACTTTAAGAAATTGATATAAGGGAGAAAACGAAAATGACTACTAACGAAAACAACAAATTCGGCGCGAAACTCAACTTTCGCGGTAAAGCCCGTCAGACGGGCGTAAGAACGCTGGATTACCTTAGAGTAAACGGCAAACAAAACATAATAATTATAGGCGCGACGATAGTTTTATTCTTGCTTTTCACGCTTATCAACCCCAACTACGCCCGACAAGACAATCTCGTTACCATGATTAAGTCTTTCGCGCCGTACGCGATACTCGGTCTGGGCGTTACGTTCGTAATAGCGACCGGCGGTATCGATTTGTCTATCGGTACGGGAATGTTCGCGGCGTCCGTAATAGCCGGCGCAATTTGCAAAACTTCGCCCTCGCACAATACCTGGGCAGTAATTCCGATCATGTTGGCCGTAGGTCTTTTCTTCGGACTTCTCAACGGCTTCCTCGTCGCGAAATGCAAACTTCCGCCGTTCATAGCAACGCTCGGTACGATGCTTTTTTCGAAAGGTATTTCCGCGGTTATCGCTCAGGTTATCACAAAATCGACAACCGCTATAATTTATCCGCCTATCGGCTGGATGCAGGATATATTTTTAAGTTATAACGGCTTCCCGGTCGCCCTGCTCTGGGTTCTCGCGCTGACCGTTATCTGCATGATAATAATGTTCAAAACGAGAGTCGGCAGATACATACTTTCTATCGGCAGCAACGAAGAAGCAACCAGACTTTCGGGCGTAAACGTAGATAAATATAAGATTATCGCCTACGCTATCGGCGGACTTTTCGCGGGAATCGCCGCTATTTTCTGGGCAGCGACCAACCCGTCGATCACCCCGGGCGACGGCGGCGGTAAAGAACTCGACGCGATAGCGGGCGTTTACATCGGCGGAACGAGCACCACGGGCGGCTCCGCTTCGATAGTCGGAACGATTTTCGGCGCGATCATACTCGTAATCATTCGTCAGGGTCTTAACCTTTCGCTTAACAAACTTCCGATAAAACTTAACGCGACGTTTTTAACGTACGCCGTTACGGGCGTTATCGTAGTAGGCGCGGTATTACTCGACATAATGAAGAAAAAAGCCGCTTCGAGCGCGAAAAAAGAACTTTCCGCAGTCAGATATAAGAGAAAAGCCAACGAGAAGTTAGCCGCGTTGAACGTCGAAAAAGACTACGCCCTCTCCGCAAAAGACAACGAAGAAGCGAAGAAGAGAGTTGAAGAAATCGACCTCGAAATAGCGACGATAAAAACGGATCTGAAAGAAAAACTCCCCGTCCTTAAAGCCGAAGACAAAAGACTTGCCGAGGAAGAGAGAAAACACAAAGCGGAAATCAAAGCCGCCGAAAAAGCAGAAAAAGCAAAAATTGCCGCTAATCAGAAAGCAGAAAAAGAAAACGAAAACAAAAACAAATAATTACGGAAAAACGCAAATATTTTTGCGAAAAAATAAAAAAACGTTTCAGGAGGAAACAAAGATGAGAAAACTTCACAAACTTTTGGGCTTAGCCCTGGCAACCACCCTCTGTGCAACCACGATCTGCATGGGCGCGTCCTGTAAATCGAAGTCGTCTACTAAGGAAGGTATCGTAGTCAAAGGTACGGGCGACACCATAGCGGTTATCGCAAAAGGCGAAACTCACGCTTTCTGGCAAGCGGTTAAAGCGGGCGCGGAAGACGCAGGCAGAAAGTACGGTTTCAAAGTAACTTTCCGCGGTCCGACGCAAGAAAGCGAAACGTACGTTCCCGAACAAAGAGAAATGCTTTCGTCCGCCCTTGCGGATAACAATACGAGAGCAATCGTTCTCGCCACTATCGGCATGGGATTCGCAGACGAACTCAAAACCGCTCACTCGAAAGGTATTCCTATCGTAGAATTCGACAGCGGATTGTACGCGAACGGCGCGGAAGTAACGCCGGGTAAAGATCCGAGAATCGGAAAAGTTTCTACCGATAATAACGCCGCGGCGGCGCTTGTTGCGGAAAACTTCTATAAATATCTCGTAGAAAACAACAAACTCGTCAAAGGTACGAACTTCAAGTTGGGAATCATTCAGCACGACTCCACCGCAACGGGCGTAGACAGACACGACGGTTTCAAAACCAAATTTTCCGCTCTCGCAAAAGAAGGCGGCTACAAGGTAACGATAATCGACCAGGTAAAGACCAACAACAGCGGCGAATATAAGGCTGCGGCTCAGGCGCTGGCAGACCAGAACGTAAACGCGATATACATGACCAACGAAGGCGTCGTAAACGAAGTTTCTGCGGAAGTCGCGCAAAACAAGAGCAAATACGCTAACGTTCTTTTCGCCGGTTTCGACTGCGGAACCAACCAATATAACTGGATTAAAAACACCGACGGCAAATATCCCACACTCGTCGGCTCGGTCGCTCAGGACTCTTATAACATCGGTGAAAAAGCGGTTGAAATGGCTCTGGTCGGCAAAACCGGACCGGAGGGCTGCCTCCAGGGGCGGCGCCCCCTGCTCCAGCAGGGCCTTGGCCCCCTCCTTGTCCGGGCAGTGGTGGACCTGGGGCACGCCGGAGTCCTGGGCGCCCTGGGCGATATAGGCGGACATCTCCCCCACGGCGATGAGGCAGTCGATCTTCTCCCGGCCCAGGCACTCGCCCACCTCGGTGTGCAGGGCGGGGGCGAAGGGCCCCAGCTCCAGCATGTCGCCCAGCACGGCGGCCTTCCAGGTGCTGTGACTGTCGGCCAGCACGCTGATGGCCGCCCGCATGGACTGGGGATTGGCGTTATAGGTGTCATCCAGAATGGTGATCTGCCCGTCCCGGCGGAGGATGTTCATGCGCATCCGGGTGGGGACGAACCGGGTCAGCCCCTGCTGGATCTCGTCGGCGGTCAGGCCGAAGAACTCCCCGATGGCCGAGGCGGTAAGGGCGGGATAGATCATGTGCTCCCCCAGGGCGGGAATGCGCACCTGGCGGTCCATGTTGTGGGTGGTCAGGC
>OGFF01003666.1_pt1 | contig 11095 bp, 13 predicted proteins | sample 1570751 | NCBI WGS metagenome assembly OGFF01 (sample SAMEA2581951, study PRJEB24529) | metagenome | biome: Human gut stool | place: China | collected 2011 | reverse complement strand
AGCAGCTGCCGCACCTCGCTCGCCGTATCGGCACTTAGAATTATGCGGTATTGCCGTAGCTTTCAAGCGTGCCTTGCGCAGCAAACAGCGCTGCGGTTTACCCAAAAAAACAGCACCTTACCCCTTGCGGGGCAAAGTGCCGTGCGAAAACATGTGGGTGTGATCAACACCGTTACACAAACTGGTTGCGGCTGGCGTTGTATTCATAGCCAACATCGGCCAGTTTTGCGCAAATGGCATCCTTATCGGCGTCCTGATCGGCACACAGGGCATCCAGGCTTGCGTAATGATCCCGCAGCTGGGTGTTGATATAACTGAGCAGGATGATTGGGTCAGCTGGCAGCATAGCAACCTCCTAAGGCGTATCTGATCAGATACATCCTGATAAAAATCAAAAAGCACTGCCAAGGCAGCCCCTGACAGCAACGGGAACCCGCTTATAAAAAGCACGCAAAAATGCCGGCCACCAACTGTGACCGGCAATTTTTTGCGTCTTGATCAGACCGCGCGGGTAACCTTACCCGAACGCAGGCAGCGGGTGCAGGCGTAGATATACTTCGGGGAACCATCCACAACCGCTTTCACGCGCTTGACGTTGGGGTTCCAGGTACGATTGCTCCGACGATGGGAGTGGGAAACCTTGATGCCGAAAGTGACACCCTTGCCACAACATGCACATTTGGCCATTCTGCTTGCACCTCCTTTAACATAGCTGTACTATAATAGCAAATCTTAAGCCAAAATGCAATACCCTTTTTGAAAAAATCCGTAAAAAATCCGCAGAAACGGTACATTTTTTCAAAAACAGGCGCAAAGTGTCCCGCTGCCCTTGTTTTGGGGCGGATTGTACGGTATAATACTTTAAATAATTACCCGTATGTGCCTGTGTGGCCTGCTATGCGGTATGCTGAGGTTTTTATGAATCATTTTGCCCTCAATGGCGTGATCTCCCCGCAGGAGCTGTATTATTACGCTCTGCGCGCCGTGGCCATGCTGATCGTCATCCCGTTCCATGAATCCGCCCACGCGCTTATCAGCTGGAAATTGGGCGATTCCACCGCCAAGGATATGGGCCGCCTGTCCATGAATCCGCTGCGCCACTTTGACCCGCTGGGCGCTTTGTGCATGATTGCGGCCGGGGTCGGGTGGGCAAAGCCGGTTGGCATCAACCCCACGCGCTTCAAAAATCCCAAACGGGGGATGGCTGTTTCCGCCGCGGCGGGGCCGCTCTCCAACTTTTTGCTGGCCTATGCGGCCATGCTGCTCTATAAAGTGGTATATTATGCCTGTGGCGGCGCGGCGCCCCAGCTGGTGCTGGATTTCCTTTATGTTCTGATCAGCATGAACATCAGCCTTGGCGTGTTCAACCTGATCCCTGTACCGCCGTTTGACGGCAGCCGCATTGTGTTGCTGTTCCTGCCGCAAAAACTGTATTTTCAGGCTATGCGGTATGAAAAATACATCATGGGCGTTGTGCTGCTTCTGGTGTTCTTTGGCCTGCTTAACACCCCGCTCAATCTCTGCGTAAACGCGGCGTGGCGTTTGCTGCTGAACCTGACCGGCTTTGTGGAACTGCTGTTCGGCATTGCCTGATGGCACATCTCAATTTAAGTAAGGAACGATATCCGCTGTTTTATGGAAACACTTACCTTTAAGCTACAGGAAGATAATTTTGAAGGTCCGCTGGATTTGCTGCTCTATCTGGTTGGCAAAAATAAAATGAACCTCTATGATATCAATATCATGGAACTCATTGAGCAGTATACTGCCGCCATCCAGACCATGCAGGCCGATAAGCTGGAAGTCTCCAGCGAATTCATTGATATGGCCGCGCACCTGGTTCAGATGAAAAGCGCCCTGTTGCTGCCACGCAGCCCTGAAGCGGAACGCATGAAAGCGGAGCTGACCGGCCGTCTGATCGAGTACAGCACCTGCAAGCAGGTGGCGGCGGAGTTGGGCAGCCGTGCGCGGGATTTGTACACCGCGGTGCGCCAGCCCCAAAAACCGGAAGGCCCGGCGGAATATTCCCGCAAACAGGATCCCGACCGGCTGGTGCAGGCGTGGTTCAGCCTGATGGGCCGCAGCCAGCGCCGCAAAAAGCCCACCCAGGAGCGGTTTGAACCGTTGGTCACCGCGCCGTTCGTATCGGTGGCAAGCCGTGTGGCCCACATGCTGCGCGGTATGCTGAAAGGTACGCTGTGCCGCATGGGCCAGCTGTTCAGCCCGCAGGAAAGCCGCAGCACCAATGTGGCAACGTTCCTGGCGCTGCTGGAATTGATCCGCGCCGGGCGTGTGCGGCTGGATGAAACCGGAACCCTGACGATGGACCGCGCCCGCCGCCCGCGCAACAAACAAAACCAACCCACAGGAAAGGAGGCCGCAGCCGATGCCGATCACACAGCGCAATAAAATTGGCATGCTGGAAGCCATGTTGTTTGCCAACGCCGAACCGGTGGAAACCGACCGCCTGGCCGAAGCCATGCGCGCCGACCCGGCAGAGGTGCTGACCCTGCTGGAAAAGCTGCAAAAGCGCTATGATGAAACCGAAAGCGGCCTGATGCTGCTGCATTTTGACGGCGACCGCTGGCAGATGGCGACCCGCCCGTATTATGGCGAGGTGGTCAAGCGCATTTTGGATACCCGCCGCAACGCGCCGCTTTCACCCGCTGCGCTGGAAGTTCTGGCTATTATCGCCTATAACCAGCCGGTCAGCCGCAGCTTCATCGAGCAGGTGCGCGGCGTAGATTCCTCTTCCACCGTGTCCAAGCTGATGGAACGCGGACTGATTGAGGAAGCTGGCCGCCTGGATCTGCCCGGCAAGCCGGTGGCGTTCCGGGTGACGGATACCTTTTTGCGGGTGTTCGGCCTTGGCAGTCTGGCCGACCTGCCCCCGCTGCATGACGACCCCCAGAAAGAAGAAGAACTGCCGGTGCAGCAAACCCTGGAGGAACTGCAATGAGCGCCGTGTTGGCGGTTGTGCTGATGGTGCTAAAAATAATCGGCATGATTTTGCTGGCACTGCTTTTGCTTTTGCTGTTGGCGCTGCTGCTGCCTGCGGGCATTCACTTCCGTTGGAGCCATATCGGCGGCCTGCGTTTACAGCTGTGTTACGGCCCGCTGCACTTTACCCTGTACCCGCGCAAAGCGGATGAAGAGGAAAAAAAGGCAGAAACAAAGCAGGGGAACACGCCCAAAACCGAGCCGACTTCCGCCGCACCGCCCAAGCCAACCCCGCCGCCTGCAAAAGCGGAACTGCCCGCACAACCTACAATGGAAAAGCAGACGGAACCCACGGAAGCAAAGCCCGCAAAAGCGCCGGAAGAACCCCAAAAAGCAGAACCGGCCCCGCCCGCTGAAAAGGAACAGGGAAAACCAAAAGCACCGGAAACATCCCCGCAGCCGGAACAGGCAGTACCAAAACCAAAAGCCAAATCTGCCCCGGCAGCGGAAACACCTGCCGCGGAACCACAGCCGGAAGAAGATACCGGCCTTGTGGACCGCATCAAAGCGGCAGTCAGGGCGGACCCTGTTGGCTATGTGCGGCACCTGTTCAGCGTGCTGCGCACCAGTGTGGGGCCGCTGCTGCGCGGCTTCCGCGTCAGCAAGCTGAATGTGATCTGGACGATAACAGGGGAGACCGCCGCAGAAACGGCCATCCTGTACGGCCAGACGCTGACCACCCTCAACACCATCCTGGCAATCGCACAGGACCACATTAAAATACAGGCGGATCAGCTCTGGCTGGAGGCTGATTACACCGGCAGCGCCAAACAGCAGCGTGTGGTTTCGCTCAAACTGCTGCTCTGCCCGCTGCTGGCACTGGTTACAGTGGTGTGCTTTGTGTGGCATGCCCGGCATGACCCGCAGCTGCTGCCCCAAAAACACCCCAAATACAATACACCTGAAACAGAACAGGGAGGTAATTTATAATGGCAGAACATCCGATTGAAGGCATGATGGGCGTTACCATGGAAAAAATCCGCCAGCTGGTGGATGCCAATACCATCATTGGCGAACCGATCACGGTGGATGGAGCAACCATCATCCCCATTTCCCGCGTTACCTTTGGCTTTGCCTCCGGCGGCTCTGATGTTGGCGCAAAAACCAACAAGCAGATGTTTGGCGGCGGCACCGGCGCGGGCGTTTCCATTGCACCCATCGCGTTTTTGGTGATCAGCGGCGGCAATGTGCGCACCATCCAGCTGGTGGAACATGTCAGCCCGGTGGACAGCGCTATCAACGCTCTGCCGGACCTTGTGGACCGCATCAGCGCCCTAATCAAAAAGGACAAGCCCGAAACCCCGCAGGAATAAGCGGACAGATTTCATTTTTCCCCAACCGGAACCCGGCCCAAAGCGGGCTGTTCAACTGAAATGCCGGGAGAACATTATCATATAAGCAAATCCACCCGGCGGATATTACCCTGATATTGGAAAGGAACACCATGGCAGAACAACGGATTCAAAAAGTACTCTCGGACCAGGGCGTGTGCTCCCGCCGCGCTGCAGAAAAATTGATTGATGAAGGCCGCGTCAAGGTCAACGGCCACCCGGTCACGCTGGGGGATAAGATGGACCCCGACTTTGATAAAGTCAGCATTGACGGCAAAAGCGTGCGCATTGTGCGCAAGCGCCAGTATACCTATCTGATGCTTAACAAGCCCCGCGGCTATATTACCACTGCATCGGACGAACGCGGCCGCAAGACCGTTATGGATCTGCTCACCGGCGTGGACCGCCGTGTGTATCCCATCGGCCGTCTGGATAAAGACAGCGAAGGCTTACTGCTGCTGACGGATGACGGCGCATTTGCCAACCTGCTCACTCATCCTTCCGGCGGCGTGGGCAAGCTGTACCGCGTTACTGTGCGCCCCCGCGCGACCGAGGAACAGGTTGTCAAAATGTCCAGCGGCGTTGTGCTGGACGATGGTGTAAAAACCCAGCCCGCCGTCATCCATGTTGTGGTGGATGAACCCGGCCGCACGGTGTTGGAGATCACCCTGCACGAGGGCCGCAACCGCCAGATCCGCCGCATGTGCGAAGCAGTCGGCCTGGAGGTCATCCGCCTGAAGCGCAGCGCTGAAGGCCCGGTCAAACTGGGCATGCTGCAGCCTGGCGAATACCGCGAACTGAAAAAATCCGAGATTAGTGCCCTGCGCAATGCCGCGCTCAAGGCTGCCCCGGCCCGCAAAGCCGCCCCTGCCGCCGCCCGCCGCCCCGGCCCCATCAAGCACGACTAAGCAAGCAGAATCACAACATCCTATGCAAACAAACCGCTCCGCAAGGGGCGGCTTTGTCATAATTTTGGGCAAACCGTGCAGAAAAAGCTGAAAAATAAGGCAAAACGCAAAACTTTTTGGCGCTTTCCACTTGTCTGCTTTTCGACGAAGTAGTATAATAAAGCCATATGGCATATGATAACCATCTTGCTCATTGAATAAACAGGAGGTCAATGTATGGCAGCTAATAAGCCAAGCAAGGAAGCAATCCTTGCAGCATTTTTTGATGAGGGGAACTATTCTCCTCTGTTTACTGACGGTGCCGTCAGCGCAGCGTTCGGCTGTGCCAATGGCCAAAGCGTTTATGCCGTTTGCCAGAACGGGGAACCCGTTGGCGCGGCAGATCTGGATAAAACCACTCGCGTGCTGAAAATGGCCGCTGAGACCGGCAATCCCGTTGTAACGTTCTACAATTCTACCGGCGCTAAGCTGGAAGGCGGCTTGGAGCTGCTGAACGCAAACTCCCGCCTGACCGCTGAGATCGCCCGCATCTCCGGCGTTGTGCCTCAGGTTGCCGTTGTTACCGGTACCTGCGCCGGCACCAGCGCTGTGCAGGCCGCCGCAGCTGATGTCTGCATCATGGCAGCTGACGCTGAGCTGTTCCTGACCGCTCCCTTCAATGCAGAGGACAAGGTCAAGGCTGCCGGCTCTGCTGAGTTTGCCGCCAAGGCAGGCGTTGCCGCTATCGTGGAAGAAGATGCCGTCAAGGCAGCTTCCGCCGCTGCCCGCGTTGTGGGGATGTTGCCGGCCAACAACCTGGCTGGCCCTGCCGTGTTTGATTTCGAAGCTCCCGCCGCTGCGCTCAACCTGGTCAAGTATGATGCCAAGAGCGCTGCCGAGGCTATTGCCGATGCAGGCAGCCTGACCGAGCTGTACGCTGGTTATGGCCGCAACATCTATACCGCACTTGGTTCCGTCAACGGCCAGGCTGTCGGTATCGTTGCTACCGCCAAGGGTACCCTGTGCCACAAGTGCACCGCTAAGGCAGCCCGTTTTGTGCGCCTGTGCGATGCTTACAGCATTCCCGTTGTGACTGTTGTCAACACTGAAGGCTTTGTCAAGAGCGAAGGCGACGACCAGGCTGGCGGCATCCGCCAGGCTGCCCGTATGGCTGGCGTTTATGCCGAAGCTACCACCGTTAAGGTCGCAATCCTTGCCGGTGAGGCTGTTGGCCCCATCTACACCGTCTTTGCAGCTTCCGCTGACTGGCGTATTGCTGTGGACGGCTGCACCGTTGCCCCGCTGGCACCGGAAACCGCCGCTACCGTTCTGTACAAGGACGAGATCTTTGCTTCTGACAACATCCAGCAGGCTACCAAGCAGAAGGCTGCTGCCTACAAGGCAGAGCAGTGCAGCGCAGTTGCTGCTGTTGCCAACGGTGCTGCCGATGCCGCTGTAAAGGCTGCCGATGTGCGTGCTGCTGCCGCACAGGCCCTGGATATGCTGGCCACCAAGCGCACCACCCGTTTGCCTAAGAAACACGGCAACATCACCCTGTAATATTTAAGGAGGATCCTTTTTATGAAAAACCTGACTGTTACCGTGAACGGCGTTGCTTACAACGTTACCGTTGAAGAAAACACCAACGGCGCTGCTCCTGTTGCTGCTGCCCCGGCTGCCGCTCCGGCACCCGCCGCTGCACCTGCTCCGGCTGCTGCACCTGCCGCACCCGCTGCCGCTGGTTCTGTTCCTGTCAACGCTCCCATGCCGGGCACCATCCTGGACATCAAGGTCAAGGCAGGCGCTGCTGTTAAGGCTGGCGATGTTGTCATGATCCTCGAAGCCATGAAGATGGAAAACGAGATCAGCGCACCGCAGGACGGCACCATTGCCAGCATTGACGTTCGCAAGGGCGATACCGTCAACTCCGGCGATGTGCTGTACACCATGGGCTGATAAAGCGTAAACGATCCCGAACGTTAAAAAATGAGGTGAACGAGATTGGCTAAGAAACCTGTTAAGATTACCGAAGTCGTTCTGCGTGATGCGCATCAGTCTTTGCTGGCCACCCGTATGACGATGGATGAAATGCGTCCCATCCTGCCCGAAATGGACAAGATCCCGTACTTCTCTGTGGAGTGCTGGGGCGGCGCAACGTTTGACTCCTGCATCCGCTTTCTGGATGAAGATCCGTGGGAGCGTCTGCGCATCCTGCGTAAAGAACTGCCGCATCAGAAACTGCAGATGCTGTTCCGCGGCCAGAACATGCTGGGCTACCGCCCCTATGCTGACGACGCCGTTCAGTACTTTGTACAGAAGAGCGTTGCCAACGGCATTGATGTGATCCGTATTTTCGATGCTCTGAACGACCCCCGCAACCTGAAGACTGCCATCGAGGCAGCCAACAAGGAAAAGGCACATGTTCAGGCCTGCATCAGCTACACCCTGAGCCCGGTGCATAACAACGAGTATTTTGCCAAGTATGCCAAGACCCTGGAAGAGATGGGCGCAGACTCTATCTGCATCAAGGATATGGCAGGCCTGCTCAAGCCCTACACCTGCGCCGAGCTGGTGAGCGAGCTGAAGAAGACCGTCAGCATCCCTGTTGACATCCACAGCCATTACACCGCCGGTCTGGCCTCCATGTCCATCCTGAAGGGCATCGAAGCCGGTGCTGACATTGTGGATACCGCCATGAGCCCGCTGGCTCTGGGCACTTCCCATATGCCGACCGAAAGTCTGGTCGCCGCCCTGCAGGGCACCGATTATGACACCGGCCTTGACCTGAACCAGCTGAACGTTGTGCGTGCTTACTTCGCCAAACTGCGCGAAAAGTACATCGCCAACGGCCAGATCAATCCGAAGAGCCTGGGCGTTGATGCCAACACCCTGCTGTATCAGGTTCCGGGCGGCATGTTCTCCAACATGCTCAAGCAGCTGAAGGATGCCGGTAAGGAGGACAAGCTCCAGGACGTTCTGGAGGAGATTCCCCGCGTCCGTGAGGATGCCGGTTATCCGCCGCTGGTCACCCCGACCAGCCAGATCGTTGGTACCCAGGCCGTCTTTAACGTCATCATGGGTGAGCGCTACAAGATGGTCACCAAGGAGTTCAAGGGCCTGGTCCACGGCGATTACGGCAAGACTCCCGCTCCCATCAGCCCCGAGTTCACCAAGAAGATCCTGGGCGACGAGCAGCCCATCACCTGCCGCTTTGCCGACACCCTGGCTCCCGAGATGGACAAGCTGAAGGCTGAGGCCGCCAAGTGGGCAACGCAGGAAGAGGATGTTCTGACCTACGCAATGTTCCCGCAGGTCGCACCCAAGTTCTTCGAGAAGCGCAATGCCAAGAAGCAGGGCGTGGACGCTGACCACGCTGATTACACCAATCAGTCTCACCCTGTCTAAATCATAATACCAGAAGGGGCTGCTGCACCGTTTGATGCAGCAGCCCCTTCTTTTTGTTATTGTTTTTTGTGTTCCGGCAGGTCTCAGTTGTTCTTGCCATTCTCAGCCTTCATGGCGTTGTAGCCGATCAGCACGGTCCAGACATAGGCGCAGGTCTTGGGGATCATCAGCATACCGATCAGGGGGTTGACTTCTGCCCACAGCACCACCGGGATATAGAAGCCGAAGCTCAGCACGATGGTCAGCCACATCCAGCGGAAAGCCCTGTCGTTGTTTTCTTTGGCACTGCGGTAAAACAGTACGATGATCAGCAGCCCCAGAAGTGCGAAGGGAACATTGCGCAGGATGCCCCAGGCCAGAGGGGTATGGTTGGTCAGCCACTGGTTCTGCGGCATCATGCACAAAACGATGCGCACGGCAGCCAGAGTATATACGGCGGCGGTCAGATTCTTCCGGTCTTCGATCTGATAGCGCTTGCGCCAGACGTAGTACAGCAGCACATAGAACACGGTCATGGTCACAGAGGTGATCCATTTGCCCAGACCAAGCGGCACGGCATAATGCTCCAGACCGGTGGTGCACAGCGCCAGAGCACGGGGAACCAGATGGAAAGAGTCGCCTGCACCCAGCACTACGGCCATCAGGCCGAACAGGCGAAACTGGGTGTTATCCCCGCTGCCGCGGATCATGCGGATGCCAACGGTAAGGACGGTGACCAGATAAAAAATGTCGAAAACGGTCTCAACGATTGCTCTCATAAGTTCTTGCTCCTTTTGTGGGGGTTTGAGATCCTTCCCGGTCACAATCCTGCGGATCTCTTCTGGCCGGTCAGTATGGTTGTGATGCGCAGGCGGTGCCTCAGAAATGCAGCCTGCTGACGGTGGACTGCGGGGAGCCTGCCCCGCAGCATCCAATCTGAACATTGTTCACTTTTGACCTGAAAATTTCCCACAAGATTGTGGGATGATTTTCAGGTCTCATAAATGGTTCTGCGGACGATCTCCAGCACTGCAGAGGGATCAAAATTCTGCTGCACCACCGCAGACAGCATCAGGGAGAACAGGATGCCCGCAAACTGTTCCGGGGTGAACTGCTCGGTAAAGGCGTCCGGACGAATCTTGGTATCGTGGCGCAGCACGTTGCACAAAGCATCCAGAATGTGCTGCCATGTCTGCCGCATCTGCTGCTTGCCGTCGGCAGTGTCCTGCTGCACAAAGCCCAGCGCGTGGTGGGTGAAGAAGCCGGGATACTGCTGGCAGCCGTATTCCATCTGCCGGTACATCCACCGGATGCAGGACAGGGTGTCCTGAAACACGGCTTCGTCCTCCGGGTGGTGGAAGATGTCGTTCCAGATGCTTTCCACGGCCGCGCTTACCAGCTCGGTCTTGGAGCCGAAGTAGTTGTAGATGCAGCCCACGGAGACCCCGCAGGCGGCCGCGACCGCACGGATGTTGACCGCTGCCCAGCCGTTCTGCTGGATCAGCTCCCGGCTGATTTTCAGGATGTCCGCCTTGGATGTTGCCATTGGATTCATACACTCACCCTCCAACATGAACAACGTTCACGATGCACAGTATACAGCGGCGGTGGGCTGTTGTCAAGGGGAAAATAAAATTTTTTGTAGCTCTATTTCGCCGTCTGCACAGCGGCAGGAAACGAAAGCTGCATATATGCAACCTGTTTCATGCTTCTGCCACCTAAAATGTGCCAAATTCATGTCAAAATGGTAACAGTTCTTGTTTCATCGTTGATTTTTCACGAAAAAAGCTTGCTTTTTTTGTCAATGTGCGTATAATAAGAGAACATCAGCCCAACCAAGGCGGTTGGTATGCTGCCGGGGGCTGACACCAACAAAAGACGAAAAAGGAGATAATCCCTATGAAGCTCAAGACTGTTGCAATTGCCGCTGCCGCTCTGGCACTGGCTGTCGGCATGACCGCCTGCGGCGGCGCTGCCTCTACCGCTGCATCCTCCACCGCATCCTCCACCGCATCCTCTGCTGCTGCCTCTTCCGAGGCTGCTTCCTCCGAGGTTGCTTCCTCTGAGGCTGAGGCCACTTCTGCCGAGTACACCGTGTACAACACCACCGGCAGCAAGGTGACCGAGCTGTACCTGTACGATGCAGGCTCTGAGGACAAGGGCGAGAACCTGGCAGGCGAGGGTCTGGCTGACGGCGAGAGCATCGTCATCACCCGCGATGTCGAGGCTGACAAGCAGGCTGACGTTGTCTATGTTCTGGAGTTCACCACCGAGGACGGCAACACCCAGAGCTTTGACACCCTGCACTATGAGGTGGCTCCCATCTCTCTGAAGAGCGTGGACGCTGCTGCCGGTGCTACCGCTATTGCTTTCGAGGCTCCCCAGAAGTAAGAGCAAACCCTTACATCCGCAAACAGAAAAAGGCTGCTGCACCGTGCGTGCAGCAGCCTTTTTTGTATAAAAACATATCACATCCGGAACCCACGGAAGCCC
>OGFF01003661.1_pt1 | contig 11117 bp, 7 predicted proteins | sample 1570751 | NCBI WGS metagenome assembly OGFF01 (sample SAMEA2581951, study PRJEB24529) | metagenome | biome: Human gut stool | place: China | collected 2011 | reverse complement strand
GCTGCCCCTGCTCCGTTTTATCCGGGTTTTGTGCATAGTCGGTGCGGCTTTTCAAGCAAGCCGCAACAGACTTTCCCCTGTTTTTATGCAGCGCAATCAGCCGTGTTGCTGCCACCTCAAACCACCCCCATAAAGAAAAAGCCGCCCGAAGGCGGCACATCATCCATCAGGATTGACGGAACAACTTTTCAAAATCGGCGGCACCGGCCAGATACATTGCCTGATATCGTACGCTTTCCAGCTCATTGCAGAGCTCATCCAGCTGAAGATACTGCTTCCATGCTGCTTCGCCCACCATTTTCCGGTGTGCGTCTTCCGCTGCCAGTTTTTTCCGCAGGAGCTCATAATACCGTGCATTGCTTCCCAATTCATCCCGAAAAAGCATTGCCTCACGGTCATTGAAATAATCCAGCATTTTATCTTTATCCATCGTTTCCTCCATTACAGTTCCGTAAGCCATTCGCTGAATCGCTCGACGGCTTCCACAATCGCCGTTCCTGCCACGATGAGCAAAAAGCACCCGAACTCTGCCACAAAAAGGATCAGGAACTGCGTCCATTCCCTACAATAAAGAGTATAAAGTCCGCAGCCAAAAATATACAGCATCGGCAGCGCAAGCACAAATGCCGACAGATTCAATGTCAATTTCAGCATCAGCGCAAGGAAAGCCGTAAGCAGCGAAAACGGAAGAATGACCATCTTAAAAATGAACCTCATATCGAGCACCTGCCTTTCGCCCTTATTATAAAGGTATCTCCGCATCCATTGCAAGGATGTCAATCGATATGTAATCCGCAGCTCCCCTCTGCGGAAAAAAGTTAAAGTTCAGACAGTTTGGAAAGAATCTGTTTTTCGATGCCAATCAGCTCGTCCAGCCGATGCCGCAAATCTTCAATGTCTGCAGCATAAAGCTGATTGCTTTCATTCACACGTTTTGCCACCTGATTCAGATTGTTGCTGCAATTCTGAAGCAGGTACGACATCCGGCGCAACTGCGGCAGGTCAAGGTTCAGACAATAACCATCCAGTGCCATCTTGCGGATATAGGCACTCAGGCTGCGGATGCCCATGCTGAACATCTTTTCATAGATGCGGTTCTTTTCTGTTTTGGTCAGGCGCAGGATGATGATTTCATCCCGCTTCTCTTTCATCGTGCATCACCATCCTTATCATAGTAGCTGCGGAACGGTTTGACAGGCTCCGGCTGATTGGTCTTTTCCCCCAGTGCAGCCAGCACAGACGGACGAGTTGTGGGTGCTTCGGTTTCCTCGGATTCTTCGGGAGTATCCTGCGAGGAACTGCGGTCACGGTCGATATTCAGTAGAGCATTCAGTTCAGCAAGGCGGGCAGACTTTTCGGCCAGTTCTTCCTCCTGTGCAAAGGGCTTTGCCACTTCGACCTCTGCGGCCTGCTTCTGCTGTTCAAGGTTTTGCAGAGCATTTTCGGCATCTGCAATACGGTCAGCGAAATTGTCGATGGCATTGTCCAGACGAGTGATATTGCCGCGCGCATCATCGCCCAGCGACACCGGGTAACTCAACTCTGCCCGGAGTACGGCCTGATGCTCATTTTTGAAGCTGTCGAATCGAATGTTCAGTTCAAAGCCACGGTAGGTGCCCAGCAGCATCATATCAGCATTGGGCATCTCCTGCCGAGCCAGCAGCAGCCGTTCGCCTGCAGCCTTTTTGTCATCGTACACCATGCCCTTGATGGTCATGCCGCAGAAGTTTTCTTTGTCCTGCGGGTGTGCTGCTGCAATCTGTGAATCCTGTTGTAAAGCAGCAATGCGGGTTTTCTGTTTCTGGATCTCCTCCGGGAAAGTTTTGAGCAGCTTATCCTCCAGACGATATTTCTGATTCTGGAAGTCTCCGCGCAGCACCTTCAATTTTGCTACCTGCACGTCCAAGTCCATCTTTTCCCGGATGCGAGGGTCGCCTGCACACAGAGCCTTGATTTCTGCGTAAGATAAAGCCTGTTCGTCAATATCATCGCAAGATCGCATAGGCGATTTGCTCGTCATGATCTGCGAGATAAACTTCTGCTTATTCTCAAGGGTCTGATAGAGGTAGGCGTCAAATGTCGATTCCGTGACGTAATTATAGACGTACACTTGTTTGTTTTGATTGCCTTGACGGATGATTCTGCCATTGCGTTGGGTCATATCAGACGGACGCCAGCCTACATCCAGATGATGCACCGCCACAAGCAGCGTCTGGACGTTGGTGCCAGCTCCCATCTTTGCAGTGCTGCCCAGCAACACACGCACCTGTCCGCTGCGTACCTTGGAGAAAAGTTCTGCTTTCTTGTTCTCCGTATCTGCGTTGTGGATGAACTCGATCTCCTGTTCGGGCACACCGGCGTTGAGCAGCTTGGTGCGAATATCGTCATAGACGTTGAACGAACCGTCCCCCTTGGGAGTAGACATATCGCAGAAAATCAACTGGGTCAGCTTCTGCTCCTTGGTGTCGTTCCAGATGCGCAGGACGTTGTTGACGCAGGCATTTAACTTGCTGTTGGGGTCATCGGGCAGAGCGGAATTCATCAACCGCTGGTCAAGACCGATTTTGCGGCCATCCGACGTGATTTTCAACATATTATCCACAGAAGGGTCAACAGAACCGCTGTGGACTTCGGCTGCACGTTCGCTCAACGCCTGCACCATGTCCTGTTGGATTTCCGAAGGTTTGACCACCACCGTCTCAAATTTTGCATCAGGCACCGGGAGATGAAGCTGGTCGCTGGTCTTGATATCTGCTGCTTCTTTGAACATCGCCATCAGTTCAGGCAAGTTGAAGAACTTCGCAAAACGAGTGCGTGCACGGTATCCGGTGCCTTCTGGGGCAAGTTCGATGGCAGTAGTAGTTTCACCAAAAGTAGAAGCCCATGCATCAAAATGGGTCAACCCTTTCTGCTGCAAGGTGTTGTACTGGAGGTAGCGCATGAGGGTGTACATCTCGGTCATACTGTTGCTCAGGGGTGTACCCGTTGCAAAAATCACGCCACGGCCACCGGTGATTTCATCCAGATAGCGACACTTGCCGAACATATCGCTGGATTTTTGTGCCTCGCTCGTACTCAAACCTGCGACATTACGCATTTTCGTGTACAAGTAGAGGTTCTTAAACGCTTGGCTCTCATCCACAAACAACCTGTCTACGCCCAATTGTTCAAACGTAACCACATCATCTTTACGGTCTGCGCCTTGCAGCTTTTCCAGTTTCTGTTTCAGAGACTTGCGCAACTTTTCCAGCTGCTTTACTGTGAAATGCTCGCCAACCTGTGCTTTCGCTTCTTCGATGGCCTCCTCGATTTCATCCATCTGTTCCTGAATCAGACGCTCCTGTCGTTCTGCGGACAAGGGTATCTTTTCAAACTGGCTGTGTCCGATGATAACTGCATCATAATCACCGGTCGCAATTCTCGCACAGAATTTTTTTCGATTACCGGGTTCAAAATCTTTCTTGCTGGTAACCAGCAGCTTCGCATGGGGGTACAGACGTAAAAACTCGCTGGCCCATTGTTCCGTCAAATGGTTTGGCACGACAAAAAGACTTTTCTGACACAAGCCCAGACGTTTCAGTTCCATAGCGGAAGCCGCCATCTCAAAACTCTTGCCAGCACCGACTTCGTGCGCCAAAAGGGTGTTGTACCCATACAGCACATGGGCAACCGCATTGCGCTGATGCTCTCGCAAATTGATCTCCGGGTTCATGCCCACAAAATGAATGTGACTACCGTCATACTCACGGGGGCGGGTGCTGTTAAAAAGCTCGTTGTACTTTTTTACCAGTAGGGCGCGTCGCTGTGGATCTTTCCAGACCCAGCCAGCAAATGCGTCCTTGATGGCCTGCTGTTTCTGCTGGGCGAGGGTGGTTTCGTTTTGATTCAGCACACGCTTTTCTTTCCCATTCTCCTCGATGGTATCATAAACGCGGCTGTCACGCAAATTCAAGGTATCCTCCAAAATCTTGTAAGCGTTGGCTCGGCGGGTACCGTAGGTTTCAGTGGCCATAATGTCACCAAAGCCAGTAGCAGATTTATTGCTGATCCGCCATTCGGAAGTGTAAGGGGAGTAGCGAACGGTGATGGCATTGTTGTAGCGGATACGATAGGGCGGCTGAAAAGTTTCCATCATGAACTGCTGCACAATAGAGGGGGCAAGCCATGTGGCACCCAGCCGCACATCAATTTCAGAAGCTTCCAAATCTTTGGGCTGCGCCTTAGTCAGTGCGTCCACATTGCCCTTGAACTCCGAGCGGCTTTCTGCAGCAAGTTGTGCCATCCGTAGTTTATCGCGCACATTACCCGAAAGGTATTCGTCCGCTGTTTGCCAGCCGGCTTCCGGGTCGTCAGCATCCGCAGCAGGGTCTTTGAAAATCACGCCGGACAATTCGGTGGTGATGCGCTCATAGTTACCGGGAGTGCCCAGCAGTTCTGCCATATAAGGCAGGTCTACTTTGCCATGCTCCCCGATGGACACTGCCAGTGCTTCACTGGGGGTATCCACGCTGGTGACAACACGCTCTGGCCGAATCGTCCGCTTGGTAAACATATCTGCCTTGGACTTGAGATTTTTATTCTCGTCCAGATTCTCCAGCGAGCAGAGCAGATAATAGGAGCTGTCATCATCGAACAGGCGGGCATTTTTCTTGTCGTTGATCAGACCGTATTTTGCAGTAAACGCATCGTAGGCATAATTCAGCTTTGCCTGCGATGCCTTGATATCCTCGTCCGGGAAGTCATTCAACTGCTGGTCGATCAACTCGTTGACGATCTGCCGCAGTTCCACCATGCCAGCCACACGGCCTTTGGCGTTGTCGGACAGTTCAATCTGTGTCATGATGGAGTTCTCGCGGTAGTAGATTTCACCATCCACCACAGTATAGCTGAAATTCTTCACGGTAGGGTCTGCGGGCAGAGTTTTGCGCTGCACTTCCGCATCGGCGACGTCCGGAGCGGCAATCTCCACCGCAGTGTACTGGCCCTCGATGTGCTGCACCGCTTCGGTAAGCTGGTCTGCAAGGTTTGCATCTTCGATTGGTGCAACGGTCAGGTCATGGCCGTACTGGGTGCTTTCTAGTTCCAAATTTCCCAGCACCATTTCCGGATGGTCTACAAAATACTGATTGATATTGAAGCTATCTTCGGTCTGCCCCAGCTGCACCCATGCAGGTTCGATGTCTGCAGGGCGGTCACGCTTCTGCAAAAAGAGGATATCCGAAACAACCTCGGTGCTTGCATTTGCCTTAAAAGCGTTGTTGGGTAAGCGGATGGCTCCCAGCAAATCAGCACGTTCCGCCATGTACTTGCGGGCACTGCTGTCTTTGCTGTCCATCGTGAAACGGCTGGTCACGAAAGCAATCACGCCGCCCGGTCGGATCTGGTCGATAGTCTTGGCGAAAAAGTAGTTGTGGATAGAAAAACCCAGTTTGTTGTACGCCTTGTCGTTGACTTTGTACTGACCGAAAGGGACATTACCTACGGCAAGGTCGTAAAAATCTCGGCGGTCGGTGGTTTCAAAGCCAGCAACCGTAATGTCGGCCTGTGGATATAGTTTTTGGGCGATGCGTCCGGTGATGGAATCCAGTTCCACACCATACAGACGGCTGTCAGCCATGCCAGAGGGCAGCATACCGAAAAAGTTGCCAATACCCATGGAAGGCTCCAAGATATTTCCAGACTGGAAGCCCATCTTTTCCACAGCATCATAGATGGCGCGAATTACCACCGGAGAGGTATAGTGGGCATTCAGAGTGGAAGCGCGGGCGGCGGCATACTCCTCTTCGGTGAGCAACCCTTTCAGTTGGGTGTACTCGGCAGACCAGTTTTCCTTGTTGGGGTCAAAGACATCTGCAAGACCGCCCCAGCCTACATACTGTGAAAGCACCTGCTGCTCCTCGGCGGTGGCACCGCGATGCTCCTGCTCCAAAGTGCGCAAGGTCTGGATGGCTTCAATATTGCGGGCGAATTTCTGCTTGGGGCCTCCGACACCCAAATTATCATCTGTAATGTGAAAATTTCCCGCAGCTTCCGGCACAGGTTCAGCGTTCAGGGCTTCATTTGCGGCAGCAGCATTCGGAAAAGTCTGCCATTCACCATTGACTTCTGTGGAGATAGGCAGTTTATCCAATTCTTCATCGGGCGTAGGCTCATCCTGCCGCAGACCGTCCTCAAACTGCTGCTTGTTGATTACCTCGTTATCCCATGACTGCCCATGCGCACTGGTGTCGATGCGCACATCGGTTTCACCCACATAGCCGATTTTGCCCTCAATGGTTCGGGTGGGCAGGTCAACAACAACTTCGTCACCGACCTTGTAATCGGCATTTTTTTCAGGGGCAACCTCAACAAGTTCGTTCTGCTGCTGTTCATACAGTTCTCGGATATGGGGCAAACTCTCGCTTCGGAAGATGGGCTGTCCGCTGTTAGTTAAGTCCATATCCTGCAAGCTGACGGATTTGAACATGAAGTTGACATGGTCTACACGGAAGTTCCGGTCATCCAGTCTGATAATGCTGCCAATCGGCAGATAATCTTCCTCCCGCAGATATTTTGTCTGGTGGTGGGTGCCATCTTCGCCCTGTCCGGCCAGATAGAGGCTGTTGCCCTCAGCCCACAGCTTCTGCGATTTTGCTACCCACTCTCCACGCAAAAAGCCAGTCACCTTGACTTTTCCCAGCGCATTTTCCTGCGACAGCAAATTAGAGCGCAAAACTTCCTTTACAGTGACTGCATCTTTGTCATAGAACAGAAAATATCCGCCCAGTTCAAAGCCAATCAGGGTATTGGGATACTGTTCTTTCAGGGCGTTGTATTCGGCAGCGACATCACCATCCAGCAGCGGGAGCTGGCGTTCCGCTTCCTGCACGACGGCACGATGCTCTTTTTCTTTATCGGTCAGGTAGCGGTCAGACTGAATCATCAGGTCGATGTATTTCTCGACCTGTGTCCAGCTTAACGTAACCTTTTGATGATCCGGGTAGTGGTCAAATTCAAGTCCTTTTCCATCATGATTTACAAAACCGCTGCTGCCATCCAGAAAATCCTGCGAATGTCCGCCGATGCCGTACTCTTTCGCCAATGCTTTAGCGCGGAGTTTGCGGTCGGGCTGTGTCTGGTACAGTTCGATGATCCGCTGCTTGCCATCCTGAAAACCGGAACCATGCTTGCGCAGTTCATTCTCAATTTCAGCCTGCGACAAAACAAAAGCGGAGGGCGATTTTTCGCTCTCCGCTCGGTCGATATGTTCAATTTGCTGGGCTTCGGTGGGGATGACGGCATCCAGAAAACTTAGCTGTAGATCAGTTCCGTCCGAATCACTTCCTCGACCTGCTCCCGCAGGCTGTTCATGTGCTGCACCCACGCTATCTGGTTCTTCTCTTTGTCCGGTGCCGGGTTCTTCGCCAGCAGATCGACTATCATCTGCTCCTTCATTGCTGCTGCGGTCTGCTCCAGTTCGGTCAGAGTCGGGTACAGGCTCCCGTTCAGGAGCATCGTGTGGTACAGCACCGGGTGCTGCTGTTTCAGAAAGTTCAGGCGCATCCTGCCGTACTTGCCCAGCGGGGTCTTTGGCTGATGCAGGGTCAGGTTCGGGAGAAGATAATCCCCGGTCTGCGTGTAACTCAGATTGCTGCTCATATTCATGCTGGCTCCTTTCATTGTTTCGGCGGCGGATGGTCGTTTTGACTGCCCGCTCTACGGTGCGCAGGACTTCGCGGCTGATGTCGCTGACTGCGGCACCGAGTGTGTAGACAGTGTCCGGGGTAGAAAAATCGTAGATGGCCTGAAAACTGTCTTTGTCAAAATAGCCATCCGGCTCAAATCCACAGCGTTCCAGCAGCGTGTAGGTGACGCTGATGGCGGCGGCAGACTTGAACTGCATCTCCACCCCGGCTTCATCATAATCCATCAAGAGCGAACCGTCAACGATGGCACGAATGTCCCCGCCGTTGTTGTCCCAGTAATCCGCCACCAGTTTCCCCGCAACATCCGCAAGCTGCTGGCTGACACGCTCGCCGCTGATGCCGTAGGTCTTGCTCAACATTTCCGAAACCGGCTGCACCAAATCGGGACCGAGCTGCCACACCTCCGGGTCACGGGAATTGCGGCGCACCCCGGTGTCCGACACATCGAAAACGTAGTGCAGGCGCGGGAATCCGCTGGATTCATCCAGCAAGGCGATGCCCTTAGAGCCACGCCTGACATAGCGGTTCATCCGGTTGCGCCAAATGTCAAATTCGGCGCAGGCGGTGGCATCGGGCCGCTGAGCGTAGATCATAAGCTGGTCGGCAAAGGGGTACTTGTACAGCCGGGATGCGGTGGTCAGGTAATCCGTCCAGCTTTCCCAGTACCGGGTCAAGCCGTTTGCCGTGCGCTGGGCAAGGGCAAGGTATTCTTCGGTTTTGCTTGGCATTTTTGCCTCCTTCTTCAGATTTTAGGGTATAAAAATAGCGGGCAACCGTTTTTGGGTTGCCCGCCAAGGGTATATAATAATTGGGTTATCGTCGACTTTGAAGTTTTGATGATGAATGTCTATTTTTCATCGCTTTCGGGCGGACGAACATAACGTAACATTTTTCTTTCACAGGCACCAAATTCCAAATAGTTGTTTTTTGCCTCGTTTAGAGTTATTCCATGATTCAAGTCACTGGGGTCGCTATCAGAAGTAATAAACGGGTCATTCTCCCAAAAGCAAACTGGGCAAATGTACCCACAATCTTCCTTTGGTGGAACATTATAAGTAAAACATTCGCAGCATGGACATTGATACTTTTTCAAATAGATGCACCCCCGCAAGCACCGACTTGTCAATTTGTATATGGCTCTGTGTCTTTTCCGTCGTATACAATTACTTTAATGTTGGTGGCTGCATCAACATCCGCATGAATACCTACGGTATATTCTTTGTCCGTAACATTCGCAAAAGAGTAGCAGCCTCCCGCAGAAATATTGCCAGATACGATTTCCTGTTCGCCTTCGCAGAGCAAATGCACCACAATTTCAAAATCATTCCTATTCTGAATCGTCAGTGTGCCCGTTTTGGATGAAACCTTTACATTAGAATAAGTGATTACATATTGGGCAGATGTTGATTTTTCTGTACAAGACACAGAGCAATCCCATTGGATTGCAGCCTTCGCCTTTCTGTAGGATTCCGAAGATCTATACGCCGAAATTATAATGATTGCGGCTACGGCAAAGACGCTCACGATAATGAACACTATTGGTGCTTTTTTCTTCATAGTCTTTATCTCCAAAATTTCCAATTCATTGAGTTGAGCATATTACATACGCGAACACTCCAAACCTACAGCTCAGTTTCCACCGCAAGCTGCTCCTGCTTCTCTTTTTCATCAGCGATTTGGACATCAACATCTTCGCGCATCTTTTTCAGAAGTGCAAGGACTCGCTTGATTTGACCTTTGGTATTCTCCACTCTGCTCTGTGCCTGATTGATGTGATCCAGAACTGCCCAGTCTGCAAAGAGGCCATCAAAGAAGAAATCTGCGAATTTCAAAAAACTGTCTACCGCAACCTGAAGGTCTGCGGTGATCTCAACATCGGCAAGCTCAGTTTTGAACCGCCGCAGTTCCACTTGAAGCTGTTCCACCTGCTCCTGTGCATTGTCCAGTTCCTCATACTTGGCAAGATCAGCCATCAAACCGCCGCCCATTACGTCCCATGTACTCCAGCCCTCGGCATTATCCAGCGTTTCCAGAACTTCATTGACCGTGTGCAAGGCAGTCTTTCCGGCGTTGATGGCCTCCAGCAGCTCCCGTTTTTGGACTTTCAGTGCGGCAATGCGGCTTTCGCTTTCCGCAATCTGCTGTGCGGCAGGGTGGGCAGAGACTTTGATGCCTTTGATTTTTTCGGAAAGAGCAGCTTGATACTGACTTTCGCAATCGGACAGCCGTGCCAGTCTATTTTGAATCTGCTTCAAGTCGGCATCAACGGAAGAAAGATCATGGAGAGCCACATCGTACTTGACACGGGCTGCATAGGCTTCTTGCCGTTCCTTGTCCAGCTTCTCATCCATCTTTCCGATGACCTGATAGAAAAATGTGGCAAGGCTGTGTCCCTCCAGACGGTCCACATCAGCCTGCTCTGCCAGCTTGGATTTTTCCAGCTTTTTCAGGCGGTCAGCAAGCGTATCTCTCTGGGCGGTCAGTTCTTTCTGCTTTGCTTCGCAGCTTTTCTTTTCAGCGACCTGCTGCCAAAGCTCTTTCAACGTAGAATCATTCATATGGAATGTCCTTTCCCGGCATTACGTTTCTTCGTTCAGAAGCTGGTTCAAAAAATGCTGCCGATTATTTACAAATGTTTTGGTGATAACGTAGCTGTCCGTATCTTCATACTGACAAGGATGAATCGTGCCATTGTCGAAGCTAAAAATCTCAGCATCAGGCATTCCGAGGAGAATGGGTGAATGTGATACGATAATGAATTGCGCCCCTTCTTGGGCACACCGATAAATGTTGATCAGTAACGTGAGCTGCCGCTGCGGGGATAAAGCGGCTTCCGGCTCGTCAAAAATATAGACTCCATCTGCACCCATGTAGTCCTGCGCAATGGCGAGGAAACTTTCACCGTGTGATTTTTGGTGATAGCCTTTGGAGGGATGATCGTCATCGGAATAGTCGATTTCCTTGGTGGCTACATTATAGAAACTCTCTGCTCGGAGAAAATACCCGAACTTTGGTCTGCGATACCCCTTGGAAATCGTCATAGCCTCACATAGTTCCGAATGGGAGTTGTATGTGGAAAATGAATAGTTCTTCGTTCCACCCTCTGCGTTGAAGCCGTAAGCAACAGCGATTGCTTCCAGAAGCGTAGATTTTCCACTTCCATTTTCGCCAACAAAGAACGTAATGGGCTTATGGAATGTAAAAGTGTCGATTCCACTGATGGCAGGAATCTGACGAACATAATTGTATGGGCGAACTCTGTTCCAGTCGATGGTCAGCCCTTGGATAAACAGATCATTCATACAGCACTCCATACTATATAATGTGGGAGAACGCTTAGTTCCGCTCAAACCCAAGATAGCGGGTGCCCTGAAAACTCAGCTTTCCAATGTCGCCCTCCACAAGCATTCCGTAGTCCGAACCACTTACGGT
>OGFF01003657.1_pt1 | contig 11125 bp, 12 predicted proteins | sample 1570751 | NCBI WGS metagenome assembly OGFF01 (sample SAMEA2581951, study PRJEB24529) | metagenome | biome: Human gut stool | place: China | collected 2011 | reverse complement strand
GTGTGGCGAAGTTTGGTATCGCGCTTGAATGGGGTTCAAGAGGCCGCTGGTTCGATTCCAGTCACTCGGACCAAGTAATGATAATCCGAACTACATTCTCCAAATAGGGAATGTGTTCGGATTTATCATTTCTATTGAGAATGTTTTGTAAAAGCAAGGGCGGGAAAATAATTCCTGCCCTTGTTCTTTTATTAAAAGCAGTTTATACTTACCATACAAGATGGTTAGGCTGTATTCCACAGAAAAGGAGACAAATATGCGCCGGAACAGACTTTCTATACTGAAAAGTGCGGTTGAACTTGCCATACTGTATTTTCCCCTACTCTTTCTATCTGACCTCATCGAAGAGGTATGCCCGTTTGCAAACATATATGTCCAGTCTACTGCCAGCGCATTACTTTGCTTTTGTGTCCTTTTCAGCAACAGTTCGAAAACTGCATTGAAAAAATGGAGTTGTTCAATTCCATTTACTTTGATTTTCTATTTTGTCCTCGCTGCAACGAATTTTGATGTTCGGCTGATCAATAGATTGCTTCCGGGATATGGACATCTTTCGGCGGGAGCGGGATTTGCGTTTATCATAGAATTCGGATTATTCACGATTGCACAAGGGATTGCAAATCTGCTGGCAATCGCTTGCAGCAATCCGCTAAATGCTGGTGGACTTCAAAAAATGTGTTCTATCATACAGATTGTAATTCTTCCAATAGTATGTATAATTATCGTTTTTGCTGTATTATATCTTGAACTTACAATGCCGACATGGAAGGAGATATATTACTCCGTCTATGGCTAATATAGCAAAAGGCGGGAGCATCGTTTGAGATGTTCCCGCCTTTTTTATGCCTATTTCTGCTGTCCGGTCTGCTGCTTTGCTTTCCACTCGGCGTATTCCCGCTGCCGTCCCCGTTTACGGGCGACGGAGGGTTCTTTTAAATCGGAGTTGGAGTCTGGGCGAGGAGGAGGATCACCACAACGGCGGCCGCAAAGTCCGCAGCAGCGGCCAAAACCGCGATGCCGGTCCGAAGCCGCTTTCCGGTGGCTCTGCACACCAGCCAGACACACACCATACAGGCCGCGGCTGCCAGCAGGGAGATTCCCAGCCCCTTCCACAGCCACGCAAGCTCATAGAACCATCTCATATCAACTGTCCTCCCCTCTCCGCACAGCCTGTTTCAATTCTTCAAGGTCATGGTCATCCGGATGGGTGAGGGCGCGGTCAAAATTCCGGATCAGTCCGTCCAGATTGGGAGCCGGGTTGGGCTGCTGCTTCATTTTTTCATACCGCTCCCGGACCGCCATGGGCATTTTGCCCTGGCACATATAAGTGCCGATGATCGAATTGCTCTCGTCGATGCTCTCCTTTACCCGATCCAGCACCTTTTGAAAATACGCCTCGCTTTCGCCGAAGCCCGCCGTGCCGAACAGGAAAATCTTCTTGTTTTTCAGGCGCTTCAAAAGCGCAAGCGCCGCTTCATCCGCAGTCCCCTTATCCGTCCAGAAGCCAACATACAGCTTTTCGGATTCGACCGCACCGGATTCGACCGCACCGGCTTCGTCCGTGCCGAAATGATCGCACAGATCCGCCGGAAGGCTCTCCCGGATCGCCTCAGCCAGCAGTCTGGTATTTCCCGTTCTGCTGGAATAAATAATGGAGTAGCGTTCATCGTTCATAAGCGTATCCTCTCTTTACTTTGATTGTTGGGATGATCCGGTGCGCGTCACTGTTCCGCCAGCCACCGGCAGGCGGAGACCGCAGCCAAGGTGCCGTCCGAAACCGCCGTGGTCAGCTGCCGTACCTGCTTGTGCCGACAGTCGCCTGCCGCAAAAAAGCCCGGTGCGGCCGTTTCCATCCGGTCATTGGTCAGGAGATACCCCTCTTGATCCCGTTCCGCCAGTGCCGCGGCCATTTCCGTATCGGGAACGCGGCCAAAGGCCACGAACAGCCCGCTGACCGGGAGCCGCGTCTCCCGTCCGTCGGCATTTTTCAACAAAAGGTGTTCCAGTTCTCCGTTATCGGCGTGGAGATCGGTGATGACCGTATCCGTCAGGATGGTAAGATTTTTCCGTTGGGCCGCCTGCTCCACCAGTGCCTGCTCCGCCCGGAAGGTTTTTCTCCGGTGGATCAGTGTCACGCTGCGGCAGCGTTCGGCCAGAAACAGAGCATCCTCAAAGGCGGTGTTGCCGCCGCCGGCCACTGCTACGTCCTGTCCGTCGAAAAACGGGCCATCGCACAGGGCGCAATAGCTGACGCCGCGGCCTACCAATGCTTCTTCACCGGGCAGACCCAGCGTCCGGGGCTTCGCTCCGGCGGCATAGATCACCGCCCGGGCCGACACAGGCCCGTCCTCCGTTTCCAGAAGGAACGTGCCGTCCGTGTTTCGTTCGATCCTCTGTACCCCGCTGAAGGTCAGCTCCGCCCCGGCCGCTTCCGCCTGGGCATACATCCGGTCCCCCAGTTCCATGCCGCTGACCGCGCCAAGGCCTGGATAATTCTCCACCAGCGGCGAGAGGGTGATCTGCCCGCCGAAGCCGCTGCCCTCGAATACGGCAACGGAGCGTCCCGCCCGTGCGGCATACAGGGCGGCCGTCAGTCCGGCGGGACCGCCGCCGATCACAGCAAGCTCGATCATTGGGCATACTCCCGGAGGAACGCCTTGATCTGGGCTGCGCCCACATAGAGGGTGGGTTCCTCTCCCCAAGCCACCAGCGTGGGGGCCTGCCGCAGGCCAAGTGCCTTTGTCTCCTCCGCATACTGTGCGGCATCCTTTTCCTCATAGGGAACGCCCGCCTTTTGCAGCAGCGGCTTCACCGCCCGGCAGTTGGGGCAGGTGGCCGTGACGAAGAGCGTGTAACGGTCTGCTTTCCCCGAAACGGGCGCGGTCTCTTCCGCTTTTTCCGCCGGAGCGGCTGCATGGGGCTGCGCCGCACCGCTCACCTGATAGGTTTTTCTGTCCTGATACTCCTGACTCTTGCCGTCGTTCCAGTTCTGCACCGGGCGGTAGTAGCCGGTGATGCGGCTGTAAACCTCCGTTTTCCGTCCGCAGATGGGACAGGTGAACTGCTCTCCGGCCAGATAGCCATGGTCGGCGCAGACGGAATAGGTGGGAGACAGCGTATAGTACGGCAGCTCGTAGTTCTCCGCGATCTTACGGACCAGCGCCGCCGCTGCCCGCCAATCGGGCAGCTTTTCGCCCAGGAAGGTGTGGAACACCGTGCCGCTGGTGTAGAGGGTCTGGAGCTTGTCCTGTACGTCCAGTGCGGCGAACACGTCCTCCGTGTAGCCCACAGGCAGGTGGCTGGAATTGGTGTAGTAGGGCGTCCCGCCCTCGTGGGCGGTGATGATGTCGGGGTACTGTGCCTTATCGTGCTTGGCAAGGCGATAGGAGGTGGACTCAGCAGGGGTGGCCTCCAGATTGTAGAGGTCGCCATACTGCTCCTGATAATCGCTCAGCCGCTCCCGCATGTGCTTCAGCACCCGAACGGCAAAGTCCTGCGTCTCCTCATGGGTGAGGTCCTTGCGGAGCCAGTTGGCGTTCAGACCCGCCTCGTTCATGCCGACGAGACCGATGGTGGAAAAGTGATTGTCGAAGCTGCCGAGGTAGCGCTTGGTGTAGGGGTACAGCCCCTCCTCCATCAGCCGCCCGATGGTGGTGCGTTTGATCTTCAGACTGCGGGCAGCAATGTCCATCATGTGATCCAGCCGGGCGAAGAAATCCGCTTCATCTTTGGCAAGATACGCAATACGGGGCAGATTGATGGTCACAACGCCCACGGAGCCGGTAGACTCGCCGCTGCCGAAGAAGCCGCCGCTCTTTTTCCGCAGTTCCCGGAGGTCCAGGCGCAGGCGGCAGCACATGCTGCGCACGTCGCTGGGCTCCATGTCGGAGTTGATGTAGTTGGAGAAATAAGGCGTGCCGTATTTGGCGGTCATCTCAAAGAGCAGCCGGTTGTTCTCCGTCTCGGACCAGTCAAAGTCCTTGGTGATGGAATAGGTGGGGATGGGATACTGGAAGCCGCGGCCGTTGGCGTCGCCTTCGATCATGACCTCGATGAATGCCTTGTTGATCATGTCCATCTCCGGCTGGCAGTCGCCATAGGTAAAGCTCATGGGCTTGCCGCCCACGATACAAGGCTGACCGGCCAGATCGGCGGGTACGGTCCAGTCCAGAGTGATGTTTGAGAACGGGGCCTGTGTGCCCCAGCGGCTGGGGGTGTTGACGCCATAGACAAAGCTCTCGACGCAGTGCTTGACTTCATTGTAGCTGAGCTTATCCATCCGGACAAAGGGGGCAAGATAGGTATCAAAGCTGGAAAATGCCTGCGCACCCGCCCACTCGTTCTGCATAATGCCCAGGAAATTCACCATCTGGTTGCATAGGGTAGCCAGGTGCTTGGCCGGGGCGCTGGTGATCTTGCCCGTCACACCCCCCAACCCTTCCTGAATGAGCTGCTTCAGGCTCCAACCGGCGCAGTAGCCGGTGAGCATAGACAGATCGTGGATATGGAGGTCCGCGTTGCGGTGGGCGCTGCCGATCTCCTCGTCATAAATTTCGCTGAGCCAGTAATTGGCTGTGATGGCACCGGAGTTGGACAGGATTAATCCGCCCACGGAGTAGGTGACGGTGGAGTTTTCCTTTACCCGCCAGTCGGACACCCGCAGATAATCGTCCACCAGCTTTTTGTAGTCCAGAATGGTGGAGCTCATGTTCCGCAGCTTTTCCCGGTTCTTGCGGTAGAGAATGTAGGCCTTGGCCACTTCCGCGTAGCCGGCACGCTGAAGAACGGCCTCCACGCTGTCCTGAATGGTCTCCACATCGATCCGGCCATCCCGGATCTTATCGGCATAATCCGCCGTGACCTGCAAGGAAAGCAGGTCGATCACATCCGGGGCATAGGGAATATGGGTGGCGTCAAAGGCTTTCATAATGGCACTGGAGATACGGTTGAGACTGAATTCGGCAACATGGCCGTCCCGCTTGATGACTTGATACATGGTCCTCTTCTCCTTTTCTCTATTGTCCACGGATCTGTGTGCTGGGAATATCAGGCAAAACGCTGTCCCGCAGCGCTTCGATCTCTTCTTTTGTCAGGGGCTTCATGCCGCTGCCCACCAGTTCGCCGGAGTCCACAAAGGGTTGAAGGAAATAGCGCTTCGCACCCTTGAGCCAACGGCCGATCCCGGCCATCTCCTCCGGTGTGTGCAGCGGTGCGCAGACGGTGGTGCGGAACTCATAGTCCACGGCGCCCGCCATCAGCAGTGCGGCACTCCGCTTCACCGGTCCCAGAAGATCCACGCCGCCGCAGGTCTCCGCATAGCGGTCCGGGCTGTTCTTGATGTCCATGGCAGCATAGTCCAGCAGCCCCTCCTGCGCCAGCGCTTCCAGCATGTCGGGGTTGGTGCCGTTGGTGTCCAGCTTCACGGCAAAGCCCAGCGCCCGGATCTGCCGCAGCAGCGCCGGAAGGTCCTCGTACAAGGTCGGCTCCCCGCCAGTGACGCACACGCCGTCCAGCTTTCCCCGGCGGGTCTCCAAAAAGGCCAGAAGCTTCTCCGTGGAAAGGCCGCCGGTCGCACGGTCCGGCAGGACCAAAGCGGGATTGTGGCAGAAGGGGCAGCGCAGATTGCAGCCGGGCAAAAACACCGTGCAGGCCACTTTGCCGGGGTAGTCCAGCAGCGTTACCTTTTGCAGTCCGCCGATCCGCATACGCATCTCTCCCTCCCGCTGATCGTCTCTTAGAGTTTAAGTATATAATGGCGGGCCCGTTCTGTCAACCGCGAAAGCACAAGATATTGTGTCTATTGTGAAATAATAGTACTAAATAAAATTCGTCATATACAAGCTGACCGTGATTGCACAGTCTCCAGCAAATCCAAGGAACAGCAAGCAGGCACCTGAAGCAAAAACCGGGACATCCTGTTGGATATCCCAGTTTTTGTTGATCCTTCTAAAATCATGCTTGAATTTACAAAAAAGGTACAAGCCTCAAAGCACGTTTATTTTTCACCGTCCGCTTTCGGTGTTCCCTTCTCCTGCCCTGCCAGATGCTTTTCCAGGGCGGACTGCCTGGCAAGGATGGCGTTTACTTTATCGTAGAGATCCTCGATCATAATTTCCGTTTTGAGATTCACCCTGTAATCGTTCTCGGCACGGCGGCGGTCCTTTTCCTCCTGCCGGTTCTGGCTCATCATAATGAGCGGCGCCTGAATGGCCGCCACGCAGGAGAGCACCAGATTCAGCAAAATGAAGGGAAAGGGATCGAAGGCCTTTGCCGCCAGCAGTGTGTTGACCACCATCCAGAGGATCAGCACGCCGGTGAAGGAAAAAATGAATGCCCAACTCCCCGCAAATTTCGCGATGGCGTCCGCCGCCCGCTGGCCGAGGGTGTATTTTTCCTTCTCACCCGCGGGGTTTTCGGAAATTTTGCTGTCCGCCAGCAGGTTCAGCACTTCCTCGTCCGTCATGTCATGGCGGATATCCTTGAGAACTTCTCTTAAAAGCTTTCGGTTTTCTTTCATCGTGATATCATCCTTTTCTGTTTGCAAAAATTCCGGCATATTACGCTTCAGCTTGCGGCGCACTGAGGAAGAAATCCGGTCCCTTGGTTTCAAACAGGATGAGGGATACGCCCAGCAGCAGGTCGGCATGGAGGGACGGGTCATCCAGAGGAATGTCGAAATCCTCCTGCAACCTGCGGATGCGGTAAAGCACCGTGTTGCGGTGGGTGTAGAGCGCGTCGCAGGTCTTTTTCAGAGAGCGGCAGCAAATCAGGTAATAGTAGAGCGTTTCGCAGTATTGCGTGTTCTTTTCCCGGTCATGGGCGGCCAAGCGGCGCAGTTCTACGGAGATCAGACCGCCGCGCCCCTCCAGATTTTTCAGCAGCAGGGGTATGCGGAGCTGCGCCGCAGAGCAGACCCGTTCCCCGTGAAAACGCTCATCCCGCATCAGCTCCAGCGCTTCCCGCGCGGTGGGGTAAAGCTTGGGCAGGTCGAAAAGCTCGTCCAGCGGCTCGGAGATGAGGACCTTAAGGTGGAATTCCTCCGCCAGAGCATCAAACGCCTGAGCACCCTCGTCCTCGTGCAGGAACAGGAACACATCGCCCTTGTACAGAAAGGGGTGGCTGTCCGGAAGCCGCGCCTCCAGTGCCTCCTTCAACCGGCGCTTCCCGGCGTAAACGCTGCGATAGGCCGTCAGGTCCACCAATGCGAAGGTCCGCGGGTGGAAGTCCGCAAGATAGGTATTGGCGGCCTGAAGCTGAAAATACGCAGCAGAGGAAAAGCCGCCGTCCAGCAAATGCATGAGTATGTCCTCTGCGGTCTCAAAGGGCTTGTCCTGCCGGCTGGCCTCCACAAACAACTGCTTGGCGAGGATGCGCTCCACCAGTTCCCATGTCTGAGCGGGAATTTTTTCCAGATGTCCGTCCGTGTCCACGCAGATGAGGCAGCCAAGCTGGACCCCCGCGCTGACAAGGAGCGCAAACCGCCGGGGATACGGACTGTCCGGCAGTTGTAGAAAGTCCGCCCGCCCTTCCGAAAGGGCCGGGCTTCTGCTGATAAGCACACCGGCTTCATAGGTGATCTCGCCGCAGCTCACAACGTTTTGAAAAAGCTCATCGGAGAATCCCTGCGGCAGGCGGTATGCCGCCACATGAAAGGTATCGTCCAGCACCAGCAGCGGACAGTCCAGAATCTTGCCTGCGCTTTCCGCCAGTTGTCTGAGATCATCCTGCGCGAAGAATTCCTCCAGCAGCGTCTCAGCGCCGCAGTTTTCCCACTGTGTGTCTCCCATCGTCCTCAGCCCCTTTCCACTTGTGCTTTCAGCACAAGCATCTCTTTTTTTATTGTACCCACAGTTTCTTGTTTTTGCAAGGAAAAAAGATAAACTATACAGCAGAAAGAGGGAAAAAGGAAGCAGCCAGGGTGATGTGCAGTAACTGATGCACATTCCGAGCATGGCAGCCGATGGGTCGAAGATCGCCGCAGGCAGCGTTTGCTTGTGCGATCAGAACGTGCCGCCCTGTTTCCGCGATTCAATTTTGTAATTTCATCTCGAATGGAGGAATTATTATGGTACCCAGCATCTATGGTGAAAACATGTTTGACGATTTCTTTGACAACAGTTTCTTTGGCGGTCACAGCCCCCTGTTTGGCAAGCACGAGAGAAACCTGATGAAGACCGACATCCATGAAACGGGTGACGCCAAGGCTTACCGCTTCGCGGTGGAGCTGCCCGGCTTCCAGAAGGACGAGATCCATGTGGACGTGAAGGACGGCTATCTGACCGTCAGCGCCCAGAAGGGTCTGGACAAGGACGAAGAGGACAAGAAGGGCCGCGTTCTGCGTCAGGAGCGCTATGCCGGTGCCTGCTCCCGCAGCTTTTATGTGGGTGATGTGAAGGCCGAGGATGTGAAGGCCAAGTATGAATCCGGTGTGCTGACCGTCCTGATCCCCAAGAAGGAGCCCAAGAAGATCGTTTCCGGCACCTCTGTCATCGTCGAATAAACAGCTTCGGCGCGCTGTTGTGCGCCGGATGCGAGGCTGCTGAAGCAGCTATGCGGCTTGCCGTCTGCTCATCAACAGTCGGCAAGCCGTTTTATCTAAAATTATATCATGGAGAACCGCCGATGAAAGAAGACCGCCGCCCGTAGGAAATCTGCACGATTTGGATCGACCACACAAACCGGATCATCTCATTCCGCAAGGAAGATGGTTTTGAGCCCCGCGCCTTTCTCTCACCAGATGAACAAATGCAGTATGCACTGGAAAAATGCTCCAACGGCTGCCGGGTCCAATGACCGGCTGTGAATTCCGCATGCGGAAGTATGCGTATTTCTGCAATGTTCCGTCCCCCCTTCTCATGAACCGCAGCAGACAGGATGATTTCATCAGAAATCATCCTGTTTTCATATCAGGGCGGCAGTCTTGAGCCGCGAAGGGTACTCCTGAGCAAGTTGATGCTTGACAAAAGCAGCGGAAGATGGTGCACTATAATTGTAGAATTTTACCATGACCGAAGTCAGTCTTGTCATGATTCCGCAAAAGGAGGAGGAAATGTAATTTGAAAAAGCTGCTGATCTGTCTCGCGCTTCTCTGCATCTTTCCTCTGATTTTTTCCGCGTGCTTCTCCAAACAGAACGGCGGTTCCGACGATCCCGGTGATTTTGCCGACCACGGAGGTGCGCCTATGGAGTTCCAGCATTTTTCCCTGTCGGAAAGCGGTATGTCCGCGCAGAGCTATGTCTACGAGGGCTATAAAACGGAGACCGGTGTCCATTTAGAGCATTTTATCCGCTCGGAATACTGGGACAACACGGTTTCCGGTAATGTAAGTCGTCATTATCGAAAGTCTCCGAGGTGTGAACGGGTATGAATTTTACCCGGAGGACGGCTCGACCCTGTACGAAGAGGAAGCGTGGGAGCTGTCGGAGCAGGCCCGAAGTCTTTGGCTGCGCCTCACCTTCGCCGGGGAGTATTCCAAGGGCATGAGTCCCGTCCAAATTCAGGGGCGGAAGTACCTGCCCATGTTCCCCGCCCGGGACGGCGTCTACACCATTGAACAGGTTCGAGAAAAATTCTTAGCGGTCTTTTCCGAGGAATTTACGGATAAGACCCTGAATGCCGCCATTGCGAGCAAAGATCTGCTTGAATATAACGGCAACGTCTATGCAGCGTACAGGAAAAACAAGGGCAAGACCTCCTACAACAGCTGGGCGGATCACGTCCGGGATGTCGGTGACGGGAAATTCACGGTGGTGATGGGTGTCAGCATGCCGCCGGACGGCAGCACAGTCTATGTGGAGCTGCCGACTGAAAAAAACGTGGCAGGCAAGTTCGTATTTACGGATTATCCCTACTGGGATCAGTCGGAATGATGGCTGAACCTTCACCTGACGTGAACATAGGCATAAAGCTTCATGCATGAGCAACGCATCACGAACATGCACAAATGCCAGTGCATGAAGTTCTCGTGCATTATTTCCGGTTGCCCCGCAGGGGGCGAGGAAATGGCACATTTCTTATTATACTATGCTTTTGCGTCGCAAAAATAAGGGAGGACGAAAACGTCCTCCCTTTTCTGCATCCACTTTGCAGATTTGCGCCTGGTACGGTGAGTTGTGCAGTTTATGCCTTCTCTCTGCGGGCCATGGCGGCGATATCGCCCACGCCGTCCAGCACGATGCTGGGGCGGTAGGCGTAGGTCTTGAGGGTCTCCCGCGTGGAAACGCCAGAGAGCACCAGCACCGTGGACATACCGCTCTCCATGCCGGAGATCACATCGGTATCCATGCGGTCGCCCACCATCACCGCCTCACCGGAGTGGCAGTTCAGCTTTTTCAGCCCTGTCCGCATCATCAGCGGGTTGGGCTTGCCGCAGAAGTAGGCCTGCTTGCCCGTTGCCATCTCAATAGGTGCGATGAGGGCACGGCAGGCAGGGGCGATGCCGTTTTCAATGGGGCCGGAGACATCGGAGTTGGCACCGATGAGCTTGGCCCCCTGCATCACCAGATTTGTGGCTTTCGTGAGGGTGTCAAGCGAATAGCTGCGCCCCTCGCCTACCACCACATAGTCGGGGTTCACATCGTTCATGGTGATGCCTGCGTCATAGAGGGCGTTGAGCAGTCCCGCCTCGCCGATGGCAAACACGGAGCAGCCCGGTGCCTGCTCCCGTAGGAAGGCGGCGGTGGCCAGCGCGCTGGTATAGAAGTGCTCCTCCGGCACATCAAGGCCCATGCGGGCCAGCTTCTGGTTCAGCTCCCGGGGCGTATAGCCGCTGTTGTTGGTAAGAAAGAGATATTCCTTGTCCTCATCATGCAGCCACTGAATGAACTCCGCCACCCCCGGCAGAATGCGGTTGCCGTGGTAGATGACGCCGTCCATATCGCAGATGAAGCCTTTTTTCTCGTTAAAATTGATGGGAGTCTCCATGTTGTTCCTCCTGCCCTTCTTGTTAATATTCCATCTTCTTTTACTGTATCATGCAAGGAATCGGATTTCCATCAAGAAACGGTAAATTTTTCGGCATGATTCTGTTTACCGCACAATGCCTGCGGCCTTACCGCCGCAGCAGCTTCAAAAGCTGGATGACCACCATGGAGCCGAAGGCAAGTCCCACAATGGCACCCACCA
>OGFF01003656.1_pt1 | contig 11125 bp, 7 predicted proteins | sample 1570751 | NCBI WGS metagenome assembly OGFF01 (sample SAMEA2581951, study PRJEB24529) | metagenome | biome: Human gut stool | place: China | collected 2011 | reverse complement strand
TGGGTTTAATAACGTCCTAAACTGTTGCATTAACTATAATTTTGACGGCGTTTTCAGTTCAAATTACAATGTTATAATGGACGAGTTTATGAAAAGCATCGAATAGTCGAGGTAATATTATAAGGTTTGATTTATAATATACATAACAAAAAAACACTCATATTCATCCACAATGGTGTCGTTTGAAAATAAATGTAATTTTTGCTATCATATTGATGAAAAAATTTTCTTGGAGTATTTATGACAAATATCGAATTAAAAGAGTATTGGGAAGAATTATTGAACATTTATAAAGGTATCATATTTAATAATTGTAATTTTGCAAGTGGAATAAACGGAAAAATCAACTATAATTTTGATTGTCCGCAGTTTTACACGCTGAAAGAAAAATACGAGTTGGAAAAACTTGCAAAACGAGGCAAAGATTTTGAAAGAGCAAAAAATCTTTTGTCTTTTTTCGCTCCGCGAATCAATCATAAAAGCGATTTTCAAAATGACGTCAATTGTAACGCAATGGATTTGTTGGAGTATTGTCTTGATAAGCCCGATAACGGGATAAATTGTCTTAATAAATCAAAAATTTTGCAAGAGTGTTGCCTTGCTTTGGGTATTTATGCCCGTAGAGTATGGCTAATGCCTTACTCTCCATATGATACCGATAATCACGTTGTTGTCGAAATATATGATTTTGATTTGGGCAAATGGATTATGCTCGATATGTCTGCAAACGGGTACTTTGTAAATTCCGACGGAGTACCTTTATCTGTTATCGAAATAAGAGATAAGTTTGCGACAAACGAAATTTGCAAATTTGTAAAAACTTCCGCCGTTCCCGATAATTTTTTTAGCGATACACAAATGGAATGCCTGTATTATAAACAATATTTTGCAAAAAATCTCTGTTATTTATTTGTAGAAACGCAAAACGAATTTTCGGATAATGAAAAGCGGTTAGCATTTATTCCGTACAACTTTGACTTAACTAAAAACTTGAAATATAAATCATTTATCGAAGAAGATATTCCTCCCGTTGGTAATATATCGATGCTATTAAATGCCCCTAAAAAATCAGATTGATTATCTTTCCGATCTTTCCGATTTTTCCAATCTGTTCTGCGTGGTAAAAGAAAAGTCGGAGCAAACTATATGCCCCGGCTTTCCCTTTATGATTATTCTTTATCTTCTCTCAAACTCTTGTAAATCTCACTAACGAAGATACCGAGAACTTCCTTCTTCATTTCGTCGTTAGAAAGAAGCAACGAGAAGAAGTCCTGATTTTGCGAAAGTCCTTCAATCAGCGCGTCGTCGATACCGTCGAAATACGAAAACGCAAAGTCGCTTTCCGTGTTCGCCTTCGCACTCTCGCGCAGTTTTTCGGACTTCATCATCAAGTCTTTGATTTGAAGCATTGCCTTGATTACGACGTCGTTATCGTAGGTTTTGCCCGTTTTGCTGTTGATTTCGTCGATAATCTCCGAAAGACGTTTTACCTTATCTTCGTTCAGATTAAAGTCGTCCGCCGTCGGCAGTTTTACGATCGGATCGGGCGTAACTTTTGTTGTTCTATGCTCTTCGCCTTTCTTTTGGATAAAGTTGTCCGCTTTAATCTTGCCCGACAAATCGAATCCGCCGCCCGGCTGAGAAATATTCACGAACGATACGAAATAAGTCAGGAACAAATACTTTTTATGCAGTTCCACGTCCTCGAAACACGATACCTGTATCAGGAACTCGTAGAAACGGATAAAATGCCGCACGACCGCCATAATCTCGATTTGCTTCATCAAATCGTATTCTTTCAGCTTTTTCTCGGCGCGTTGCAAGTAAAAGCGCAACTGATTTTTGTCCTTTGCTTCGATAATCTTTTTGTAGATAATCTCTGCCGCCATATTCACGTCGTAAGGATCTAAAATCATATACCCGTCGAGTTTCGCTTCCAAATCGTATACCGCCGTCGGCGTAACCGAATTTGCAAGCAAAGTCGTGGTATAATACGGCGCGAACGCCTTGACAATATCGTCGTATGTATTCACGAAATCGAGAACAAACGTCTTTTTCTCAAACGGCGGGCAGATACGGTTCAGGCGCGACAACGTCTGCACCGCATTCACACCGCGCAACTTCTTCAAAACGTACATTGCGCAAAGTTTCGGTTGGTCGAAGCCCGTCTGATACTTGTTCGCCACAAGCAAAACGTTGTAATCGTCCGAATCAAACTTTTTCGGCAGTTTATCTTCCGAAAAGCCGTTCAAAAGCGTTTCCGTGTATTCCGTTTCGTCGTCGGGCAGTTTCACTTTCCCCGAAAACGCCACAAGCGCGTGAATACCCGCGTAGCCTTTCTTGGTAACGTAATCTTCAAACGCCTGACGATACTTGACTGCACTCGCGCGGGAAGCCGTTACCACCATCGCCTTTGCCATTCCGCCGAGTTCAGATAAAACCGTCGTGCGAAAATGTTCGACAATCACTTCCACCCTTTGCGCGATATTCGTTTCGTGCAGTTCCACAAACCGCGCGATTTGCTTTTTGGCTTCCGCAGTCTTATACTTCGGATCTTCCGAAATCTCTTTGTTCAGCCGATAATACGTATTGTATTCAGTAAAGTTGGCAAGCACGTCTAAAATAAAGCCCTCTTCTATCGCCTGTTTCATCGAATATAAGTGGAAGGCTTCTTTCTGCCCTTTCGCGTTCAATCTGCCAAACAAGTCGAGAGTAGTCGCTTTCGGCGTGGCGGTAAAGGCAAACATAGAAACGTTCTTTTGTTTTCCGTTGCGACGGATTTCGTCCGCAATCATATCCTGCGTATCGATAACGCCTTCTTCAAAATCGACTTCGCCCGCGCCGAGCGTCATCGTGATTGCCGCCATATCTTTTCCGGCTGTGGAAGAATGTGCTTCGTCGATAATCACGGCAAAGGTCTTGTTTTTCAGATTTCTCACCGTGTCCACGATATATGGGAATTTCTGTATCGTCGTGCCGATAATCTTGATATTGCTTTGAAGCGCGAGAGCAAGGTCTGCCGACGAACACTTGTCGTCCATTACCTTGATAAGCCCCGTCTTGTGTTCGATTCCGCGCACCGCGTCCTGCAACTGCCTGTCCACAACTACGCGGTCGGTGCAGATAATGATATTATCAAAAACGATTTTGTTCTCTTCGTCGTGAAGCGAAGAAAGCCTGTGCGCAAGCCACGCAATGGAATTCGTCTTGCCCGAACCCGCGCTGTGCTGTATCAGGTAGTTTTGCGAAGTGCGATTGACTTCCACGTCCGCTATCGTTTTGCGGATCACGTCAAGTTGATGATAGCGCGGGAACACTACTTTTTCTTTCACCGTGGTTTTGCCCGTCACTTCGTCCGTTTCTTCCTTGCGCTCGATAAAGATAAACTCCGAAATCAGGTCTAACACCGTATCTTTTTTGAGTATATCTTCCCACATATAGTAGACGGAATATTTATCGGGATAAACGGGATTGCCCTTGCCCGCGTCAATTCCTGTGCCACTACCCATATTGAACGGCAGAAAGAACGTGCCGTCGTTCGCAAGGCGCGTCGTCATATACACTTCCTGCAAGTCCATTGCAAAGTTGACGATACACCCCGCTTTGAAATAGAACAACCGCGTTTTCGGGTTTCTTTGCGTGCGGTATTGCAAAATCGCGTCCTGATAACTCTGCCCCGCAAAATTGCATTTGAGTTCAAACGACATTATCGCAAAGCCGTTTAAGAAAATCACAAGGTCGATTCTTTCGGTATCGCTCGCCCACACTTCTTCCATAACGGAAAAGATGTTTTTATTGTATTTCAAAAGCAAGTCTTTATTGAAAGTCGTTGCGGGCTTTGTATACATAAGGTCTAACTTATAACCCGCGATTTCCACGCCGTGTTTTAAGACGGATAACAAACTGCTTTTCGCTTTCGTGATTTCGGTATTGATAAAGTTTACCACCGTATCTTCGGTAACGTCTTTATACACCTTGCGAATCTGCGCCATCGCTTCGGGCTGAGTATCGTCAAGGAACTTGAACAGCATTTCACGGTCGATAGCAAAATTACGGTCGAACTTCACGTTTTTCCGCTCTATGTAGCCGTTTTCACTCACGAGTTTATCTATGATAAACCGCTGATATTCTTTTTCGGAAAGAATGTTGTTCATACGACCTCCTTTTTGCCCGTAACGTATTCGTAAATGAGCGATTTTTTGTAGCCGTCAAGCGTTTCGATTTGAGATTTTTTATCTGCGATAATCTCGTTTGTTCGAGCGATTTGGTTATCAATATAGCTTACAATATTATTCTGCTCATCTATCGGCGGCAATGGATATAGCAATTCGGCAAGTTTGTTCCACCTCAAATCGCAAGAACGCACTCTGATTCCCGTCGATAAAGCCGTAAAAACTTCCCCATACGCCATACTTCTCAAATAATACATTATGTATTTTTTATTTTGCTTTGTATTTAAGACGTTTAGCACAGGTGACGCTTTGCCCCTTGAATCCGAGATGCCAATAGCACCGGCAAAACCGTCCATTCCGTGAACAACCAAATCTCCGACATCAACGCCTTGATAACCAATTTCTTTGTCAGCCATCGTAAAACCATCTTCTCGACGATTACTGCGAAGCGTAACCTCTCCATCTCTGAAACAGGTTATAACACCGTCATCTTGCTTTACGGGTTTAGACATATAACGAAGAATATACTTTCCCTTTTTCTTTGTCCAATGAGTTGGAAATTGTCCCACCCACGGAATACCGCTGTCTTTCATCGGAGCAGACGGGTTCAGACCGTGGGTAACGGCTTCGGTTATGACAGAACGCTTATACTGTTCAAGCGTATCAATCTGCGCCTGAATATCCGCATTCAATCCGTCTATTTTCCCGCACGCTCTATCCAAAAACTCCGCAATTCTCTGTTGCTCAATATCAGACGGCGAATAAACCATTAGTTTTGCAAACTCGTCGTAATTCAATCCTTGCCTTACACCATTTCCCATATTGTAAAAAACTTTGAGAATATCGTATGTGTGCAACAAGTAATGATAAAAGCGACTATTGATTCCGTTTTTCGGTTTCAACGCTATGTATGCAGAAGTGATAATGCCACGCTCTTTTGAAAGTCCGGTTCTCAAACTGCGTTTGTCATTTTGCAAATCCGTCGGACGAATAATTATATCGCCCGCTTCTACAATGTTATAACCGTTATAGTTGCTCGGCAATAGCCCCTCACTCGTGTTTATATCTTTGCGTATCACTTTTCCATAACTCAAAGATAAAAGATTATTTTCCGCTCCAAAAATGTTTTTGTTCTTTCTCTCCGAATAAAAACAATACAAAGGCATTATTGTCCACTCTTTGGGTATCTCTCCTACCCAAGATATTCCGCTATCTTTCATCTCTCGCATTTTTCTTGCTCCCCGCCGTATAAAATAACAAGTCTGCACAACTCTTTGCAAGCATCAGGTTTTACCATAGGTTGACCGTTAAATCTGCGCATTTCGTTGTAGGGGAACTGTTGCCCCATTGAAAAATATACCGTTTCGTTAAACGTCCACGAAAATTCGGCGATCTGACTTCCGTTCCATTGATAAAGACGGCTGAACTCTTCGGGCGGATTGCTTCTATCTACTCCTAAAAATTCCTCCAAATAATCGTAGTACGGCATTACATATTGCCTTTCATCAGGGGAAAGGTTTTTGTATGTTTCGGAAATGCTGTTCTGCTTCGCAACAATTTCATCCGCGTTTAAGAAGGTAGGCGAAATGATTTTTCGGATATATAAAGCCAACAGAACAAAAAACACATAGTACGGATTCAATTTCTGCCAACCGAAGTCATTGCATACGTTCGTTACACATTCAAAGTAACGGGTAAGTTCTCTGTTATCCGCCTTATCCAACGCTTTTTCACTACCGTAAAGCAAGCATTGATAAGCTAACTTTACGGGAATCCCCACGTCGCTTGCCGGGACTTGGATTTTTTCAGAGCTCTTGATGTATTCCTCCAACAAGTTTTTCAGATACTCATTCGCCGAAGTATCAAGCCGGAACGTAAAGTTAAAGAATTTACGCAGATATTCATATCCGTCAATTCCGTATATGGTTTTGACGGTTTCGGCAACGCAAGTCTGATTCATCGTTACAATCACGGAGCAGTTCTTTACGTCAAACAAATGATGAAGCCGCTCTAAAATTTTGAGTTGTTCATCAGGCAAGCAACGATCTATTTCGTCAACGAGAATGACAAGTTTGGTTTGCTTTTCCCTATATTCTCCCGCTTGCGTTATCTCGTTCAATATCTCCTTTGTTGCCTTTAACAGCTTTTGATATGACTTAAAATCACCCAAAGCCGCCGTGTCGATAGGATTATGGAAATCCTTGATAATTGTCTTTATTCCCTCGATAACAGCTTTCAGTTTCTCAATCTTCGTGGACAGTTTAGCCAACGTATTGACGCCTGTTTTTGCGGCTTTCTTTACCTTTTCTTCGGTTCTTTCCACCAAATACAGTTTCTCTTCTACCCCATCAATCACGCAGGACAGAATAGCGATAAGCGGATCGGAATAAAATGTGTTTTCCCAAGCGTCATACTTAACAATGATATACTCCTGCTTTTTGGAAAGTTTCTCTTCAATCAATCCCAAAACAAAAGATTTTCCGCTTCCCCACGCGCCGTTGATTGCCAAGCAAAAGTTCTTGTCCTTTTTCAACGAGCCGACCAAACCGCAAATCTTATCTACAATTTCCGCTCTTCCGATTTTATCCTGCAAAGCCATTATTCTTCTCCTTTCACGGCGAATAACGCCTTGATTCTTTCGCTTACGCTCTTTTCAAGCGTTAAGAATTTTTCTTCCAACACTTCGCTCTTTTCGGGTTGCGTGTACTTATAGAAATATCTTGTAAACGGTATTTCCGCGCCGATTTTAATCACAGGCTTTTTCGCGCCGAGATTTTCTTCCCAAAACCATTTCGCGTCAGGAACGTAAGGCAGCACTTCACGCGCCATATAGGTTTCTATATCCTCGGTATATTTCACGATTTCGGTGTCGCGCGTTTCTTTGTCGTAGATGATATTGCCCTTTTTATCGCGCTGAATTTCAGCCGTTTTGTCCATCTCGGAAAGCCCGTCCGCGATACGCTCTGTCAGTTTTTTATCGCACGACAAAATTCCCGAAAGGTACTTGATGAAACTTTCCGGTTCTTTATACACCTTGTCCGAGATATGCTCTTTCAGCGTTTGCAGAATGTCCTCATATAACGGCTTTCTTGCAAGCATTTCTTCATATTTTTTCTTGTCTTTATCGGCAAGCGCAACGCCCTGACTTTCATAGTCGGCAATCTTCGCTTCGTCGTAAACGCCCGAAAGCGCGCCCTTCATCAGCATTTGCTCGATACGTTCTTCCGTGATAGCGTAACTGCGTTGAAGCGGTTGCATAACGGCGTATTCCTTGTAAAGGAACTCTGTGTTATCGTAAATCTTGCAAAGGTCGCTCGGCACGAAATCGGCGTAAAGGTGCGTAATTTTCTTTCTGTCTTCTCTTGTGATTTCGTTTTTCTTATTGCCGACGGCTTTTCTGAGTTTATGGTAAATCTCGGCGGCGTTAATGAGTTGTATTTTGCCCTTGCGCTCCTGCCGCTTGTTTTTCGAGAGAATCCAAACATAGGTCTGAATGCCCGTGTTGTAGAACAAATCGGTCGGCAAAGCGATAATTGCTTCTATCAGGTCGCTTTCCAAAAGCCAACGGCGGATCTGACTTTCGCCCGAAGCGGTATCGCCGTTAAACAGCGGCGATCCGTTTTCGATAATCGCCGCTCTGCCGCAAAAATCGTCCATCTTATCCACGGCGGACTGCAAGAAAATCATTTGCGAATCGCCGCCGCTTGGAAGTCCGTGTCCCCATCTGCCCGTTTCGCCTTTTGCGTATTCGTCGCGCACGGCTTGTTCCTGTCCGTCTTTCGCGTCTTTACCCGACCACGGCGTGCCGAATGGCGGGTTTTCGATAACGAAACGCATTTTCGTATCGGCAAAGCAGTCGGTTTTGAACGTATCGACATGACGAAAATTATCCGAGTCCTGATTTTTAATGAGCATTTCGGCAAGCCCTACCGCGTAAGACTGTCCCATAAATTCCTGTCCGAACAGTTTGACTTCTGCCGTAGGATTATAGTGTTTTATGTAGGTATACGCCGTGGAAAGCATACCGCCCGTTCCACAGGCTTGGTCGAGAACGGTGATAACCTTGTGGCTGTCGAAAATATCGTCGCACCCTTCCGCCATTAAAATTTCTACGAGCAGTTTGATAATATCTCTGCCCGTGTAAAATTGCCCGGCGTCCACGTTCTGATAAAATCTGCCGATTAGGTTTTCAAAAATGTAACCCATCTTGATACTGTCGTAGGTTTTTATCGACAGGTCAAGCACCGAAAACGCTTCGACAACAGAATACAAACAACCGTCCTTTTCCATTTTGTCGATATGCTTGTCCATTTCAAGTTCGGCAAAAATGTCCTTTACGTTAGCCGAAAAGCCGCTGATATAGTTCTTGAAATTTGCCGCAATATGTTTGGAATCGTTGCAGAGTTCTTTTAAGTCGTACTCGCTCGTGTTATAGAACGAAAACCCCGCAATTTTGCAAAGTGCTTTCGGCGGGTAATTCGGGTTTGACTGATAGGCTTTTAACACTGCCTGTTTTGTGGCTTGAAGCGCACACTCGAAACGGCGCAGAATCGTCATAGGAATTACGACGTCGCCGTATTTATCGGGCATATACGAACCGCGCAACTTGTTTGCAATGCTCCATATAAAATTCGCTTCCTGCGTAATGTCTATCGGGTTATCGTCCCACATTGTATCGAGTATCTTGTTTTCGCTCATCGTCTTTATCCTCTGCTCTCGGCATTTTATTTACCGCTTCTTGCTTTGGATAGACGAACAAACGCACTTCATTTTGTTCGCCTATTCGCATAATAGGCGAACAATCGAAAGAGTTGTGTTCACCTATCGAAAAGATTTATGGAAAAACAAGAGATTTTCACTTACGCAAAAAGGCTTTATATTGACCTTTCTTCTTTTTTATGGTATAATATAGCATAGGATAAAGCCGCCTATTATGCGAATAGACGGCTTTTTTGCTATTGTCAAAAAAAGAAAAAAGGTCGGTAAATTCCGACCTTTTTTCAATTATTAAGCATAATTAAATGTCATATATTTTGGAAATAGGCATTTTCTTCATTGACGATTTACTATGCCACATTTTTCTCGTTGCCTTAATATTGGAATTCAAATATTCTTTACTTAAATTTTCATAGTTTATTAGCTTTACCATATTATGCTCTTTACAGTAGTTTTCATAATAGAATTTTGCCAATTCTATATCGTTATCTAATACACAAATATTTGCGATATCAAGTCCAAATTTTGCGTATTTGTTATCGCTGAACCCTTTTATATATGCTATCATCCAATCTTTTGCAAACTCTATTCTCCTGAAACTCCTGTAAAACAATATTTCATCTCTTGCGATATTTACCAAGCTTGTTACATCTTTTCTAAATTGCGTTTCGTTTTTATATTCCACAAACTTCCCATATCTCGCAGCAGGTTGCCTTGAAAAAGCGAAAGATAAAACATCGGATTGATTATAGTTCCATAAAAAAGTTAAACCTATATTTAGATATGTACCCTTACTCCAAGTTGATGGCTGAAATTCTATTACCGTAAAAAAATAATCATTATCATCCAAATACAATCGTGACGCACCTTTTTGAAAAACACCAAGCGGAATTAAGACTTCCCTACATACTTGATTTATAATCTTTGAATGAATATTATTATCTTCCATAGATCAACCATACCTTAACAGTTTTCAATGACTATTTTATTATAGCATATTTCCCCAATTTTTTCAACCGCTTCTACGTCATAGAAACGAAAAGCAAGGTGCTTACCATCAACTCTTTACCACTCCTGATTCTTTATATTATCCGCTATGTTCATAATCGGCACACCTATTTCCTGTGCGTGCTTATAGCATTTATACGCACCGCCATAATCACGCTTGATATAGACGATCATCATATCGCAGTTCTCGGCAAGCCATTTGTTGCGTTCCCCTATCGCCGCTTTGTAATGGCACTTCCTATCGGTCGGGATAATAACGCTATCATAAGACTTCTCTATAATATCCAAGTTCGCCACGGGATATGGTTCGACAAGTGTAAGCTCGCACCACTCCTCCCATTCTCTTCGGAATCGTCTGACGGCTTGTGTAGCAAGGTCATCAAACTCGCCGTTTCGTCCCACGTTAAAGTCTATAAACCCATATTTACGGTGCAGCAATTCGATTACTTCGTCAAGTTCTTCTTCGACTTGTCGGTACTCGTCCACTACTCTATGACCTATAAATGAAACCCGAAAAATATCCAATTCAATGCCTCCCGATAGGTGAATTATCTCGCAGAATTTTGTTCGCCTATTAAAGCAATAGGTGAACAAAACCGTAGACTTCGGACACCTATCGAGAGTATTTACGAATTTTATTACTTTTCTAACCGCGCGAAAGCATTGCACATTGACTTTACTACCGTTTTATGGTATAATAAATGTAATATTTGAGCCGTCTATTGCTTTAACAGACGGCTTTTTTAGTTGAAAATTTTGCCGAGCTTATTCATCATATCCTGCTTGTGTTCCATAAGCGAATGGGCGTATCTGTTCAGCGTTACTGTGGCGTTTTTATGCCCCAATATCTCCGCCAATGTTTTCACGTCCATTCCGCATTCCAAAGCGCGTGTAGCAAACGTATGCCGAAGCGAGTGAAAACCTTTACGTTCGATATGCAAACGCTTTTGCAGAAGTTCAAAGGTTCTCTGATAAGATCGCACCGTAGGCGGCTCGCCCTTCTCCGATTCAACAACATACTCCGAAATGCTTTTCCTTTTATACTCTTTCAAAACGGGAAGCAACTGCTTCGGAAGCGGAATCATTCTTTTGGAAGAAGTTGTTTTCGGCAAGTCCGTGATCCGACAGAGATTCCCGTTTTCACCTCGTCCGTCGTGGCAAGTTTTGTTCACCGTAAGCGTTCCTTTCGTGAAATCAATATCTGCCCAAGTAAGCGCAAGCAATTCTCC
>OGFF01003653.1_pt1 | contig 11131 bp, 9 predicted proteins | sample 1570751 | NCBI WGS metagenome assembly OGFF01 (sample SAMEA2581951, study PRJEB24529) | metagenome | biome: Human gut stool | place: China | collected 2011 | reverse complement strand
CCTGGGCCAAGATGGGCGTCCTCGCAGTCGAGATGGAGGCCGCGGCCCTCTATATGAACGCCGCCCGCTCCGGCAAGAACGCACTGTGCATCTGCACTATATCCGACCTGCCCATGGATCCGACGAGCGGCGAATGCTCGCCCGCAGAGCGTGAGCAGAGCTTCAATGAAATGATAGAAATAGCCCTCAATACTCTTTAAACGGAGTGATATTTTTGAAAACAAAGCGAGTTTTTCTTATAGTTCTCGATTCTTTCGGCATCGGCGAACTGCCCGATGCCGCGAAATACGGCGACTGCGGCAGCGACACTTTCGGTGCGGTCAGCCGCTCCGAATATCTTGACGTGCCGAATATGCGCTCCCTCGGTCTTTTCAATATCGACGGAGTCTCGCCAAAAGGCGCAGTTGAGTCGCCGCGCGGCGCATTCGGCAGAGCCGCCGAGCGTTCTGCCGGAAAGGATACAACTACAGGTCATTGGGAGATAGCCGGAGTTGTGTCCGAAAAGCCTATGCCGACTTTCCCGGACGGCTTCCCGCAGTATGCTATCGACGAGTTTTCGCGCCTTACCGGGCGCGGCGTGCTCTGCAACAAGCCCTATTCGGGCACGCAGGTCATTCTCGACTACGGCAGGCAGCATATGGAGACCGGCGATCTCATTGTCTATACCTCTGCGGACAGCGTCTTTCAGATAGCCGCCCACGAGGACATAGTTCCTCTCGAAGAGCTCTATGATATCTGCCGCACAGCTCGCGGTATGCTCAAAGACGAGCTTGCCGTCGGAAGGGTTATAGCCCGCCCGTTCAAAGGTGAATATCCGAACTTTTACAGAACCTCCGGCAGGCATGATTTTTCTCTCGAACCGACCGGGGAGACAATGCTCGACCGTCTGAAAGCTTCGGGCTTCGATGTAATATCGGTCGGCAAGATAAATGATATTTTCGCCTCCCGCGGCGTTACGGATCACAGAGGTATCAACAAAAATAACGCCGACGGCATGGAAAAAACGCTCGAACTCCAAAAAGAGGATTTCAACGGTCTCTGCTTTGTCAATCTCGTCGATTTCGATATGCTCTTTGGACACAGGAACGATGTCGACGGCTATGCAAAAGCCCTGACCGAGTTCGACGGATATCTTGGCAGATTTCTCGAAAATATGCGTATTGATGATGTGCTCATAATAATCGCCGATCATGGCTGCGACCCGTCAACCCCAAGCACCGACCACTCGCGCGAATATATCCCGATAATTGTCTGCGGCGATGGGATAAAAGCCGGGGTGAATATCGGAACGCGCGCGACTTTTGCCGATATCTCGGCATCTGTGCTCAATTGCTTCGGTTTGCCCGCGCTTCAAAGCGGCGAGAGCTTTCTGCGGGAGGTGTCGGATATATGACCGATAACGAGCGCAGTGAACTCTTCAAAAAAGCCGCCGAAGCCCGTCTCAAATCATATTCGCCCTATTCCGGCTACAGCGTCGGTGCGGCGCTTCTCTGCTCCGACGGATTGATATATACCGGGTGCAACATCGAAAATGCCGCATATACTCCGACCGTCTGCGCCGAGCGCACCGCCTTTTTCAAAGCCGTGTCGGACGGTAAGCGTGATTTTTGCGCAATAGCCGTCGCGGGCGGAAAAGACGGAGTCGATGCGTGTACGCCTTGCGGAGTCTGCCGCCAGGTGATGGCGGAGTTCTGCGACTGTGAAAATTTTGAAATAATCTGCAACACAGAGCATGGACTTCATTCGTTCAGGCTCAAAGAGCTTCTGCCGGGCTCGTTCGGTCCGGCAAATCTGAAACAGGAGAAACAGCCTTGAAAAACTTTCGGCGTATAATATCTGTCATTTGTGCGGCGGCGATGCTTTTGAGCCTCTGCGCCTGCTCAAAGCGCGAAAAGTATGACGCGGTGTTCATCACCGATGTCGGCGATATCTATGACAGATCATATAATTCCGCCGTTTGGGACGGCGTCAAGAGCTACGCCGCCGATTACGGCGTTAACTGCAAATATTACAGACCGTCTCAGCGCGGCACAAAATATTTCTTTAAAGCGATTAAGAAAGCGATAAACCACGGCGCGAGAGCAATAGTCTGCCACGGCGACGAATTCTGCGATGCCGTTATAAAGGCGGCTGAGCGCTGGGACGATGTAAAGTTTATTATTATTGACTGCGAGGAGAAAAATCTGCCCTCAAATGTGCTTGCCGTCGGATATTCGACTCTCGATGCAGGATATCTTGCCGGCTATGCCTCGGTGTCGAACGGGTTTCAGCACCTCGGATTTCAGGGCAGCAGCCCGTCAGATGATTATGTCAATTACTGCTTCGGCTTCATTCAGGGCGCCGAACGCGCCGCCGAAGATTTAATGCTCGAAGTTATGTCAGTAGAGATAAAAGTGAATTTCCTCAAGACAGATGAGAATGAGGACGACGTCGAAGCGCGCGCAAAGTCGTGGTTTTCGACAGGTACGCAGGTCATATTCGCCTGCGGGACAAAGGCATTTGCAACCGTCGCGAGCGTTGCGGAACGCAATGTCGGAAGCTGGGTTATCGGCGCCGATACGGACAAATCATATGTCTCCGATTCCGTCCTGACCAGCGCGGAAAAATCGGTTTCAACGAGTGTCTATAGAGCTCTCGCTGAAGTAAAAGACGGCAGTTTCAAAGGCGGACGCTCGGTAACTTACGGCATAGCCGACGACGGCGTGCGGCTCGATCTTCAGCGCTCGCTTTTCTCTCTGTTCACTCAGTCGGATTACGACGCCATAATTGAACGCGTCAAAGCCGATCCGAGCATGATATCGTCGCTTGTCACTGCCGACGATGCCAAGAACATAGTCCTCGGCGATGATCAGGAGTTGTCGTCTATATTCTCGCTCAACCATGTACTTATCTTCACGAACTGAGGTGTTTTTATGTATATGCCCGAACTTATCCGCAAAAAGCGTGACGGCGGCGAACTGACCGCCGAAGAGATATCTTATATAATCAACGGCTGCGTCTCGGGCGAAGTGCCGGATTATCAGCTTTCGGCGTTCGCCATGGCGGTGTTTTTTCGCGGAATGACAAATGCCGAGACGGTCGCGCTGACTCTTGCAATGCGCGACTCCGGAGACAAAGCCGATTTCAGCGGGATAAGCGGCGTCAAGGTCGATAAACATTCGACAGGCGGTGTGGGCGATAAAACCACGCTTGTAGTCGCTCCGATAGTCGCGGCGTGCGGCGTGAAAGTGACGAAAATGTCCGGCCGAGGACTCGGTCACACTGGCGGAACGGTCGATAAGCTTGAATCTATACCCGGCTTCCGTACTTCGATATCTCCGCAGGAGATGCGTGAGACCGTTGAAACCTGCGGACTGAGCGTCACGGGACAGAGCGGGAATATGTGCCCCGCCGACAAAAAGCTTTATGCCCTGCGCGATGTCACCGCAACCGTTGACAGCATACCGCTCATAGCCTCGAGCATCATGAGCAAGAAGCTCGCCGACGGCTCGGACTGTATCCTCCTCGATGTCAAAACCGGGAGCGGGTCTTTTATGAAAACGCTCGACGATTCCCGCCTGCTTGCGCGCACGATGGTAGATATCGGCAGGGGAGCTGGCATTAGGACTGCCGCTCTGATAACAAATATGGATTCACCGCTCGGAAGTGCGGTCGGTAACTCGCTTGAGGTCATTGAGTCCGTTGAGATACTCAAGGGCAAAACATCGGGCGATCTCTGGACTGTCTGCCGCGAGCTTTCGTGCAGGATGCTGATGCTTGCCGGTATAGGCGATAGAGACGAGTGCGGCAGGCTCGTTGATGAAGCAGTCAAAAGCGGCGAAGCGCTCAAGCGTTTTGAAATGATGGTTAAATTGCAGGGCGGCGATGTCTCGTATATCGAAGATACATCAAAATTCAGAAAAGCTTCTTTCAGCCGAGAGGTGTATGCACCTGCGGACGGATATATAACCCACATGGATTCCGAGAAGATAGGCTTGACCGCCGTTCTGCTCGGAGCGGGCAGAGAGAAAAAAGATGATGATATAAACCACGCGGCAGGTATTATAATAGCCGCAAAGACGGGCGATTTTGTGAAGCGCGGCGAACTGCTCGCAACGCTCTTTGCGGACAATGAGAGCCGCCTCTACGGTGCCGAGTCGCGCTATCTTTCCGCTGTTTCAATCGGCGATAAAAAGCCTGCGGAGCAGCCGATGATACTCGACTATATCGACTGACATTTCGGTTGACATCTGCTTTTTATCATGCTATCATTTAAAAGCTATATCAAAGAAAGGGGAGCGCATCTTATGACAGAGCGTAAAATAAATTATCATATATGCTGCGCCCCGTTTATTCTTTCATAACAGGTGATTTGCGGACGGCCGCCGGCTGTCCGCTTTTTGATTATTTTTTCGGAGTGATTATGAACAACTTCAAGAAAAAAATAAAGAGAAAATTGCGCCGTATGCTCGGCAGACCCGAACCACCGAAACGAAAGGCTCCCGACCGACTGCCCGACGATATCGATGCGGCGGTCAGAAAAAACGGTCTTGAAACCGACGGCTTTATAAAAGTTGTTGAAAGCGATATGGATTTCGACGGCTGTTATCTCACTGCGTGGACAGCCCTTGACGACAAGGGCATATACTTTATCCTCGGAGACGAGAAAGTCACAAAAAAGCGCGGAAACAAGAAAATCAAGTCCGAGTATGAACTCAGAGAGATACGCTCTTATCCGCTCTCGAATTTTGATTCTCTCAAATGCGAGCAGTATGTTTCAACAGGCCGCCTTATAGCCGAAAAGGACGGCGACGATATCGGTCTGATAAAATTCAGCCTCAATTTTCTCGGCGGCTATGATGACTTCTGCAAGGCGTTCAACAGCCTCAAGACCGGCGAGCCGATGCCGCAGAGCAGTGAAAAGCCGAGCGGCGGAGCATGCCCGAAGTGCAAAAGACCGTATCCGCCCGGGCGCAGTTCCTGCCCGAAATGTGATAAAAACGGCTCGACCGTCAAACGCCTGTTTTCTTTTTTCGGCGGCTATAAGCTCCAGATGGCGCTTATCGTCACCGCCATACTTATAAGCACCGCCATGAACATGGCAATGCCGCAGATAAGCACAAAGACGCTCTTTGATGATGTGTTGAGCAAAGTCGGATCAACGCCCACGCAGCAGTTGCTCGTTACGCTCGGATATCTTATCGGCGCAGTCGTCGGCATGAAGCTTCTTGGACTGCTTATGACCGTGTCGTTCCAGTTCCTTATGGGCAGTATAATGCCGCGAGTCATATATGATATAAAAGTCAAGATTTTCGCTGCCATGCAGCGACTGTCCGTCGGCTTTTATTCGTCCAAACAGACAGGCTCGCTCATGGAGCGCGTGACAAGGGATTCCAATAATATCTATTGGTTCTTTGTTGACGGACTGCCGTATGTCATAACGAATGTTATAACAGTTGTCGGCGTTTTGATAATAATGTTCGTCATGTCGTGGAAACTGGCGCTTCTCTGCTGTGCCGCGGCTCCGATATTTCTTGTGCTGCTCGTCTTCGGCGGCAGATTTTTCAGAACTTTGCACCACAGAAGCTGGGCACGCAACGCGAGGCTCACTTCCATGGTCAGCGACAATATCAACGGACAGCGCATAATAAAGGCTTTCTCAAAAGAAGATGAAGAACTCGACCGCTTCGATACGGTCAGCAGCGATCTCTATGAAGCTGATTTGAAGCTCAACAATTCCGAAGCGACTCTCTTTCCGGTGCTCACCATATTGCTCTCCATGCTTGCCGTGGTTATGCTGACTTTTGGCGGACTTATGGTTGCAAACGGCGAGATGACCGTCGGTACACTTCTCAATTTCACCGTCTATCTTACCATGCTCGTCGGACCTTTGGATTTTCTCTCGTGGGTGTCCAACTGGTGGGCGCGCTGTGTCGACTCGGCTCAGCGCGTGTTTGAAATAGTTGACGCAAAGCCCGAAATAGTTGAAAAAGAGCACCCGATAGAAATAGGCGAGGTGCGCGGAGATATAGAAATATCAAAACTCGAGTTCGAGTATGAACCCGCACAGCCTGTTATAAAAAATCTCGACCTCAAAGTGAATGCTGGTCAGATGCTCGGAATAGTCGGCAAAACCGGAGCGGGCAAAACAACAATAGCGAATCTTATAGCGCGGCTCTATGACCCGAAAGCCGGGTGCGTCAAAATCGACGGAGTCGATGTGCGCGACCTGCCGCTTGATACTATCAGAAAGAATGTCGGTTTGGTCTCGCAGGATATCTATCTGTTCATCGGTACAATAGCCGATAATATTCGCTACGCAAAGCCGGATGCCACAATGGACGAGATAATCGCCGCGGCAAAGGCGGCGAGCGCGCATGATTTCATTATGAAACTGCCCGATGCCTATGAGACGCGCGTCGGAGCGGGCGGCCACGACCTTTCCGGCGGCGAGCGCCAGAGAATATCGATAGCCAGAACGATAATCCAGAATCCGCGTATTCTTATTCTCGATGAGGCTACTGCGGCAATGGATACCGAAACGGAGCGCAATATCCAGTATTCGCTCACAAAGCTTATGCAGGGCAGAACAACTGTCGCCATAGCCCACCGTCTCTCGACTCTTCGCGATGCCGATATGCTCGCGGTAATAAACGAGGGCGAAGTGGTCGAATACGGCAGCTATGCCGAGCTTCTCAAAAAGCGCGGCGAGTTCTATAAGCTCTATAAAATACAGGCCGAAGCCCTCAAGGCTGTCGGCATAATCGATTGAGGAGGGTTAAAATGGGAGAACTCAATACTATGTCAATAAACTTCCTCGACCCCGAAAAGTGCAGATTCTATATAAATCCGAACGGCTTTACCGCCTTCAAAACCGAGGATAAAGATTATCGCCGCGTGCGCCTTTTGCGTACTCTGCCTCTGCACAGACCGTTTGAGTATATCAGCGTCAGCGATATGGACAAGAATGAGATAGGCATAATAAAAAACGCCGCCGATTTCCCGCCGGAGAGCAGAGAGATAATCGAAAAGGATCTCGCCGCGCGCTACTATTGCCCGCAGATATCCGAGATATATTCGATAGATGAGAAGATGGGCTCGTTCTATTTCGATGTGTCGATAGACGGCTTCAAAAAGACATTCGGCGTCAAGGATATCAGCCGCAACATCAAGATGCTCGATTCCGGCGCGGTCATGCTCACCGATGCCGACGGCAACCGTTTTATAATTCCGAATATCAACGCCCTAAAACCGAGGACTCGCAGGAAGATTGAACCGTTTCTGTATTGATTTTTTGCATGAATTTTAAAGAAAGGAGCGGCTGTGCGCCGTATGGTTTAAAATATGACCGAGGTAAAATATGACCTTGACTTAAATTCAAAGCCGTGCCGCGGTGTCCTGCGGTATGAGAACGGCGCAGTCTATGCACTCGAGGACGGCAAAGAGGTGTTTTCGCATTCGCTTGAAAATGTCGGCGAGCTTGTGCAGTATACCGATGTCGGATGCGGAAGCATCGAGATATCGCCGTTTGCGGATGAGCTCGGCTCGGATTACGACGGCGCCGGGAACATCACTGTCTGCCGCTTCTCCATGAGTGCCGCTGAGGATATAGGTGAATTCTGCAAAGCAGTCAACCACTATATAAAAACAGGCGAAGAGCCGCAGCTCAGCGCCGATAATGCCGACCGATGCCCGGTCTGCGGCAGACGCTATCCAAAGGGCACCGATGTCTGTATGTTCTGCGTTGATAAGAGCTACATATGGCGCAGAACATTTAAAATGCTTCGGCAGTTTATGCCGACTCTTATCGTGTCGAGCGTGCTCGTCACTTTTGCAAATCTTATGTCTGCGGCGCAGCCTGTGCTCCAGGGCAAGCTTGTCGACAGCTTCTCGTCGGCGTTTTCGTCCGGCGGACTCTCCGCAAAGCAGAATGTTATTATTATCGGCGTCGCCATGGCGCTGACTTATCTGCTCGAAAACATCTTCCAGATATTCTCCGGGCGTACCGCGAACAGCGTCGGACTCGGATTCTCGAAATATCTGCGCTCCGTTGTCTATGACAAAGTCCAGCGTATGTCCGTCTCGTCCATGTCGCGAAAAACTGCGGGCGATCTTATAAAACGTGTTACGCGCGATACAAACACGGTGCAGAACTTCTTTGTTGATAAAGGTCGCTATGCACTCGAACAGATTATACTCTTTATCGTCGTCGGCATATTCATGCTGCGCATGAGCCCGCTGCTGACTCTTCTCGCAGTCCTGCCTGCGCCGTTGTGCATTATCGCACTCAACGGCTTCAAGCGCTATATCCATTTGCGCTACGATAAGCAGTGGCGGTATGACAGCCGCGCGAACTCAATTCTTCACGATATAATCAAGGGCATCCGTGTTGTCAAAACCTTCGGCAGCGAAAAGCGCGAGGTGGCAAAGTTTTCTTCCGCGAGCAAGGCTCTTGCAGATATCTCCGTGAGCAACGAGCGAATGTGGGCGATTATCTTCCCGGTCATAGGCTTCTTTATGAATTCCGGCAATTTCCTCGTGCTCTATTTCGGCGGAAGAATGGTTATAAACGGCACGATGACCGCGGGCGAGCTGTGGAGCTTTGTGCTTTTGCTCTCGTATATCTATAAGCCGCTCGACTGGCTTGCCAATATGCCCCGCTGGATAGCGGAGGTCACAACGAGCCTTATAAAAATTTATGAAGTTCTCGATGAAAAGCCGCAGGTCGGCGATTCGAGAAACGCCGGTAAATATCCGATAACGGGCGAAGTCGAGTTCGATTCCGTCGGCTTCGGCTATAAGAGCTACGAGCCGGTGCTCAAGGATATAAATCTGAAGATAAAACCGGGCGAGATGATAGGTCTCGTCGGCCATTCGGGAGCGGGCAAGTCAACTATGATAAACCTTGTCATGCGCCTCTATGATGTCGACAGCGGAACACTCAGAATAGACGGCAGGGATATTCGCGATTATGACCAGTATTATCTGCGCGAGAATATGGGCGTCGTGTTTCAGGAGACATATCTTTTCTCCGGCACCGTCTATGACAATATCGCTTATGCAAAGCCGGACGCATCCCCGGAAGAGGTGTTCTCCGCCGCAAAGGCAGCAAACGCCCACGGATTTATAATGGAGCTAAAAGACGGGTATAATACCGTCGTCGGTGAAAACGGCTATAATCTTTCGGGCGGCGAGCGACAGCGCGTGGCGATAGCGAGAGCGATACTGCGCGACCCGAAGATACTCATTCTCGACGAGGCGACAAGCGCGCTCGACCCCGAGACAGAGAGCCATATTCAGGAAGCGCTCGGCAGATTGGTTCAGAACAGAACAACAATAGCCATTGCCCACCGTCTTTCGACCCTGCGCCATGCGGACAGGCTCGTGGTGCTCGAAAACGGCAGAATCGCCGAGGTCGGCACGCATACGGAGCTTCTTAAAAAGCGCGGCATTTATTACAATCTTGTCATGGCTCAGCGCCAGACTTCGAAGCTTACATCCGAAGCTCAGGCGGCGCTCGGCAGGCAGTAACGCGAACTTAAACACGGGAGACAAAAGCAAATCTTGTCTCCCGTGTTCTTTTTTTGTTAAATTGCTGTGAATTTGTCTTTTTGTCTTTACAGCTTGCGTAAAATAAAGTAAAATAGTAGCGGAAAATTATGTTTTTTTGAATGGAGGCAGCAACATGGAGCTTACGTATAAACGTATACTTCTGAAAATAAGCGGCGAGGTGCTCGCCGGCGGAAAGGGTATGGGTATTGACTACGATACCGTTCTCAATATCTGCTCCGCAGTCAAGAAATGTGTCGATATGGGCGTTCAGGTCGGTCTTGTCGTCGGCGGCGGCAACTTCTGGCGCGGACGTTCGAGCGGTGATATGGACAGAACCAGAGCCGACCATATGGGTATGCTCGCCACCGTCATGAACTCCCTCGCTCTCGCCGATGCCCTTGAGCATCTCAAGGTGCCCGTCAGAGTCCAGACCGCTATCGCCATGCAGCAGATAGCCGAGCCCTATATCCGCAACAAGGCGGTTCGCCATCTTGAAAAGGGCAGAGTCGTTATTTTCGGCTGCGGCACCGGCAACCCGTTCTTCACCACCGATACTGCCGCCGCTCTTCGTGCGCTCGAGATAGATGCCGATATCATGTTCAAGGCAACGAATGTCGACGGCGTCTATGATAAGGATCCCCACAAGTTCGAGGATGCGAAGAAGTACGACACTCTCTCGTTCGACGAGATTCTCAGCCACGACCTCAAGGTCATGGACGGCACCGCGGCATCTCTCTGCAGAGACAATTCTATCCCGATTCTCGTTTTCAACCTCGACGATCCTCAGAATATCGTTAAGGCGATAAAAGGCGAAAATGTCGGAACAGTTGTAAAATGATCGGCGAAAGACCGATGAAAATATGATCTTCTCTTCAAGAAAGGATTGAAATTATGGAAACAGTATTTCAAACAGCACGCGATAAAATGGGTAAGAGCATCAGCTCCCTCAAGGGCGAGTATGCTGCAATAAGAGCAAACAGAGCTACCGCGGCGGTTCTCGATAGGATAACCGTTGATTATTACGGCACCGCCACTCCGATAAATCAGCTTGCGGCTATCTCCGTGGTCGAGGCGAGAATCCTCTGCATCCAGCCCTGGGACGCTTCGACCCTTCACCCCATCGAGAAGGCTATCCAGACCTCCGATCTCGGCATCAACCCGTCGAACGACGGCAAGCTCATTCGCCTTGTTTTCCCCGAACTTACCGAGGAACGCCGCAAAGAGCTTGTTAAAATCGTCCGCAAAAAAGCCGAGGAATCCAAAGTTGCGATCCGTGCAATCCGCCGCGAAGCAAACGAAACCATCAAAAAAGACTGCAAGGACGGCACTATCACCGAGGATGACCAGAAGAGGCTTGAAGAAAAGGCTCAAAAGGCCACCGACAATGCCATTAAAGAAATTGACCGCATTGCAAACGAAAAAGAGAAGGAGCTTCTTGCCGTTTGATGAACATACTCGGTTATCCGCTTGATCGGGCCGCTGCAATTCTTGAGCGTGCGGGCTACCGCGTTGAAACGGTCGAGGCACGTTCACGCAAGGGCGTTGAAGGAGACTCCAAACGTGTTGTGCGCTGCCTTCCTCTGCCCGGTCGCAGCATTCC
>OGFF01003651.1_pt1 | contig 11137 bp, 6 predicted proteins | sample 1570751 | NCBI WGS metagenome assembly OGFF01 (sample SAMEA2581951, study PRJEB24529) | metagenome | biome: Human gut stool | place: China | collected 2011 | reverse complement strand
GGTTTCCCGCATTGAGGAAACTCCCGCGCCTTACGCGGCAGGTACAGGACTTACTCGTGTACTGGCTGCAAACCAGTGCTCCAAGAATCCTGGGAGCTCCCCGCCTGGGGGTGCCCGGATTCTTTCTCTTAGGCGCTCCATAGACTCACAGCCTCAGTCTTCAGGTGCGCTTCTGCACAGGCTCAGCTCCAGTTTCAGTCGCAGTCTTCAACCCAGGGCCTGCCGCGACTCCATCTTCTTTTAACTCCGTCGCCCGCGAAAAGACCGGGGACCGATTCCGACGGGGTGTTTCTCCTCCCTCAGCTCCAGGTTCAAAGCCCGTCGAAAATTTCGCGCTGCGCCTCACCCCCGCCTTCTTGCGGTGTGTCAGATGTACTAGTAAAACGCTCTGAAAAAATTCTCTCTATCCGAAAAGCCCTTTTGGCGTTTGAAATCAAGGAGAGAGAAATGCGAACCACTTTTAAGACCCTTGCGGTCCCGGCCTTCGCGGCCCTTTTCGCTTCAGCCGCTTTCGCGGCTCCCGACGCATCGACTGACGTGGTGATCGTGGGGGCGGGCGGGGCCGGCATGGCGGCCGCGATTGAAGCCCGAACCGCGAACGCGAATGTCATTCTGCTTGAGAAACTCGCGTTCCCCGGCGGCTCAACGCTGCTTGCCTCCACCGCGTTCAACGCGGGCGGCTCTTCGGTTCAGAAGAAGATGGATAAGGTCTATACGGCGGATGACTATTACCGGAAGCTTGAGAAGGGGGCGAAGGGGCAGGAACTCGAGAACGTCCGGCAGCTCGCGGATCTTTCCGGTCCCACCGCGGACTGGCTGATCGGGATGGGTGCCGATCTCGGGAAGGTGATCAATGGGTCGCAGCACACCCGGGTCGCGGGCGGCGCTCTCGGTCAGATGCTTGCGCCGGTGCTTCTGAATAAAGTGGAGTCCCTTAAGGTTGACCTTCGCACGAATTCCCGGGCGACCGATCTCCTCATGGAGAACGGCCGGGTGGTCGGAGTGAAAGTGACAGGGCCGGATGGGGCATATCGGATCCGGGCGAAGTCTGTCATTCTCGCGGCGGGCGGTTTCGCGTCGAACCCGGCGCTCGTCGCCCGATTCTCCCCGCAGTGGAAAGGCTACCCCTCCACCGCGACAGTCGGTGCGACTGGCGACGGGATCCTCATGGCGGAAAAAGCGGGTGCCGCTCTCACGCAGCTCGATCTCACCGGTCCTCAGACCGTAGCCTACGACACGGGGCACGGCGCGGTGTCACTCACCGCAGTCCGCTATAACGGCGCGATTCTCGTGAATAAGAACGGCGACCGTTTCGCAAACGAGCTTGGAAACACCGCAGTGCTCGGAAAGGCAATTGCCTCTCAGCCCACGGGCTATGCCTGGCTGATCTTTGATCAGACATCGGTCGATCACGCGAAGGTGATGGCGTCTTATAAGGAGAGCGGCTATTTTGTTGAGGCTCCGACCTTAGAGGCGCTTGCGAAGAAGCTTGGGCTCCCGGCTGATGAACTCGCGAAGACCGTCACTGCGTGGCACGGGGTCTATGACACGAAGCACGACGCCGCGTTCGGGCGCAAGGATTCCATCTTTTCACGCCTCGATAAGGCGCCTTTCTATGGGCAGAAGATCAGCCCCGCGAGCCAGATCTCCTTTGGCGGCGTGAAGCGCGACCTGAAGGCTCACGCGGTGAGGGCAGACGGTTCCGTGATTCCGGGGCTTTTCGTCGCGGGTGAAACCGCGAGTCAGTACGGTCAGGGACTTACGATCGCGGTGGTGCTGGGCCGTGTTGCGGGCCAGAACGCCGCAAAGGAAGCGCTCGCCGCAGCGAAGTAAAGGCGCCTCGAGGGAGTCTCAATCCGAGCGCCGGAACCGGATAAGCCCGGCCATCCGGCGCTTTTCTTATACTGAGACGAGCTCCGACAGTTTCCCGTTTATCTCTTTTCTCTTTTCCCCGGGTTCCGCTTCTCCTTATGCTGAAGACACTCCTTATTGCCGCCGCGCTCCTTCTGCCGATTGCGGGCGGAGCCGCGGAAACCGCAGCCGCCCCTGACACCCGACCGGTCGTGAGACTCGGCATCATGGCCTTCACGGGACCCGAGAACTACACGACCTATGTGAAAGAGGATGACTTTGTCCTGAAGCACGTTGGGGACTTCCTCAAAAAAGCGCTTCCGCAGTATCGCTTTGAAACCTCGGTGATGCTCACAAGCGACCTCGTGAAAGAGGCTCAGGCGGGGAAGGTGGATCTGGTGTTCGGAAGCAGCGGGTGCTTCGCGCAGCTGCTCCCGGACGGGATCTACCCGATCGCGACTGTCACCACAAACCGCGCCCCAAACCCGAACCTCGCGGTGGCGGGCGCGGTGATCGTGAGAGCGGACCGGAAGGATCTTCAGAAGGTATCTGATCTAAAGGGAAAACCCGGGATCGGCGGCCGGGAAGACATGTACTTCAACTATCAGCTTCCGACGTCCGCGATCACGGACCGGGGGTATGACGCGAGAAAGTTTTTCTCACGGCTCGATAAAGTCGACTTCCCGGTGAATAAGGTGCTCGACGCGGTGAGAACCGGAAAAGCGGACGGGGGGCTCATCCGGGCCTGCGTCCTTGAGGGGCTGCCTGAGGAGGATCGCCGGGCCTTCCGCGTGCTTGAACCCGTTTCAGGCTCTCCGCTTCACTGCCTTCATACATCTCGGCTCTTCCCGAACTGGACACTCGGCGCCATGAAGCAGGTGCCGTCTGACGTCGCGAAGGCCGCGGCCGCGGCGCTGCTTACGAGCCCGCCCCAGACTGAGCTCGGAATTGGGTGGAGCGTCGCGAATAGTTTTTCCTCAATCGACGATCTCTATAAGACGCTTCGGTTCGGCCGCTACGCCTACCTCGATCAATGGACACTCGAGCGTTTCTGGCGCGCGGCGTGGCCGTTTCTCATGGCGGGGCTTTTCGCGCTCCTTGTTCTGATCTACCACTTTGTCCGCGTGAAGCAGCTCGTGATCCGGCGGACGAAAGAGCTGTCGGACGAAATTGAGCGTCGGAAGCAGCTCGAGCGGGAGAACGATGAGGTCTCGGAAAAGTTTTACCGGATGGAACGCGTGAGCACCATGGGGCAGCTCTCCAATATGGTGGCGCATGAACTCCGTCAGCCGCTCGCCGCGCTTCACGCGAGGCTTCATACGATCGGGATGGTGGTGAAGCGGGAAAACCTCACGTCTCCCACGCTCGGGAAGGCGCTCGCGGGGTCGCTTAAGGAAACCGACCGCATCAACGCGATCGTGGACCACATCTGCTCCTATTACCGGGGCGGAAGGAAGTCGGTGCGGACCGATATGGACGCGGTCGCGCGCGAAGTGATCCAGGAGTCTCGTCAGATCGGTCTCACAGAATTCGGGATCGCGTACCAAGGAGAAGAGGGCGCCTTTGTCCGGGGGGATCCCCTGGAACTGAAACTCGTGGTCTATAACCTCGTCAAGAATTCCGTTGAGGCGCGAGGATCCAGGGCGATCGATCCGCGGGTCTCGATAACTGTCGGGAAACGGGGAGACTCTGTCATTCTGACGGTGAGTGATGAAGCGAGCGAAGTGACGGATGACGCGCTTCAGCGGATCCGGGAGCCTCAGACGCCAGAAAAGAGCGGGGGCCTGGGACTCGGGCTTCCGATTGTCCGTGCGATTATCGAGTCTCACGCGGGCACGATTGAGTTTTCCCGGAATACCCCGAGTGGACTCAGAGCGACGGTCATTCTCCCTTTCTCTCCACAGGAATAGCTTATGGAACTCTCGAAAATTCAGGAAAACTGCGTGATCCGGATTGTGGATGATGATGAAGGACTGCGGGACGCCCTGAACCTCATGCTGTCCTACGCGGGTTGGAACGTCAAAACGTATAGTTCCGCGAAGAGTTTTTTCACGGATGATCAGCCGTCCCGCCCGGGGTGTGTGGTGCTTGACTATCTGATGCCTGGGATGACGGGACTCGCGCTGCAGCAGGAAATGAACCGCCGGGATTATCAGCTTCCGGTGATTTTCCTTACCGGGCACGCGGATGTGGACGTGGCGATTGAGAGTTTCAAAGGCGGCGCCGTGGACTTTCTGAAGAAACCGGTAAATGAAGAGAATCTTCTCGCCGCGATTGCCAAAGCGGCCGAAGCGAGTCTCATGGAGCGGCTCGGGATTCCGGATGAGAAGTCGCTCCGAATCACGATCCGATCGATGCCGGATCGGGAGCGGGACGTGCTGAAACTGATGCTTCAGGGTCTGACCCCCAAGGGGATTGCGGAGAGACTCTCGATCACGGATCACACGGTGTACGAATACCGGACCTCGATCTATAAGAAGCTTGGGACGAAAGCGATCGGGGATCTGCCGCTGGATTGGTTTAAGGATTCCTGAGAGAGGAGAAGGGGCTAACGGACTTTTTAGGAATCAGAAGCGTTTTAATCCTGCCTGATGCCCGCCTCTTCAAGAATCGCTTCCGCGACCGCGTCAGGCGCTCCGCCCTGTTTCTTCCATTCCGCGTAAAGACTGAACACGATGTCCGCGAGATCCTCTTCTGAACTGAGGTCGTAATAATGCGGCGGGATTTTGGCGAGCCGGCAGAGTTCATGCATCGTATCCGGGTTCACGTCCACCCAGCCGTCCTCTCGACGCTTCAATTCCAGAGCGCTGAAGCTGATGCCGGATTTCATCGCGGCATCGATAAACTGCGCTTTCAGGTGCCCATCCAGAATATCCAACACCCATTCGCCTAATTTCTTCCCCTGCCGCTCGGCCACCTTGATAAAGATGACCTTTTTTCGTTTCGTGGTATCAACAAAGATTTTTGTCATGTATTGCGGGTCTGTCATGGTTCATCCATAAGAAGCAGCGGGAAGGGCGGGGTTCACAATTCCCCCCTGTGTGCCGTTAAAGAAGATTGAACGGCTGTCCCTGATGTCGAAGTTACATCATACATAGCTATAGAAACAAATCAAAACCCGTATTTCTGGAGTGAGGTGGCTTTTTCCATCGCGGACACTTCCAAAATGATCTTTTCTTTCAGTTTTTTCATAGCCGAACCTATACGGGCTGCGAAATAGAAAGAAGCCTCTCAATTCCGTATAACGATCTGGCAGATAAACGTTGTTATACGCATTGTCTGGCTGTTGTTCTATTGCTTACCGGGACATTTTGACCGGTTCCTTACCTATAATCGAATGAACTGACTGAAATCTGACTTACCATGCTGCCACTATCAAAACTCAAGAAGGGGCTTCGTGTCGCAGGCATTGTCCCGAATGAAATTGTCGAAATCCGAACGGTCGACCATGACGATGGAGATGATTTCTATACGGTATTTTTCAGAAATGCCCAGGGTGAGCCCGGCGAACGCATCCTCTATCCCGAGGACGAGCCTAAGCTCTCTCTGATTCAGGGCAAGGTGCTGACGTTCACCGGGGATTCGAGTGAATTTCGTCTGGCGATTGAAGCGAAACGCATCCAGTGGGCCTATCTCTTTGATCCCATGATGGCAGTGTCGACATCTACCGTGATGCCGCTGCCGCACCAGATCACCGCGGTGTATGAGGATATGCTGCCGAAGCAGCCGCTCCGGTTTCTGCTCGCCGATGACCCCGGCGCCGGCAAAACCATTATGGCTGGTCTCCTGATCAGCGAAATGAATCTTCGGGCGGACGCGCAAAAGGTGCTGATCGTGGCGCCGGGTAGCCTTGTAGAGCAATGGCAGGATGAAATGCAGTCAAAATTCGGACTGCGTTTTGAGATTTTCACGCCTGAGCGAGTTCATACGTCAGTGAACGGCAATCCCTTCAAGGAGGCGCCGTTCTGGGTTGCCCGCGTGGATCAGCTTTCAAGAAATGACGACTACCAGAAGCTCATTGAAGAGATCCCTTGGGATCTGATCGTGGTGGATGAGGCGCATAAGCTCTCGGCGCATTACTCAGGGAACGATGTCAAAAGAACCAAGCGTTTTTCACTTGGTGAAATGCTCTCTGACCACACGCGTAATTTCCTCCTGATGACAGCTACCCCGCATAACGGCAAGGAAGAGGATTTCCAGCTCTTCCTGTCGTTGCTGGATCATGACCGGTTCTATGGCAAGGGGAAGGAACAGATTCCGGAGTCAGAACTGAATGACATCATGCGCCGCATGGTGAAAGAGGATATGCGGAAGTTTGATGGGAAACGGCTTTTCCCGGATCGTGTTGCCGAAACCGCGGAATTCACACTTTCCCCGAAAGAGTATGCGCTTTACACCCAGGTGACGGACTATGTCTGCCACGAAATGAACAGGGCTGAAGCGCTTAAAGACACGAAAAAGAAGAACGTGGTCGGGTTCTCGCTCACCATGCTCCAGAGACGTCTGGCTTCAAGTCCCGAGGCTATTTACCAGTCGCTGAAACGCCGCCACCAGAAGCTGGTTGACGCATTGGAAGAGGTGAGAAGGAAGGGTGAGGAAAAACTTCCGGAGAATCTCTTTGATGTCCGGATGATCGATGAGGAGTCACAGTACGACGACTACTCAGGCGAAGAGCAGGAAGAGTTTGACGAGAACATCACAAGCCAGGCGACAGCCGCGAGAACGATTCAGGAGCTGAGCGCTGAAATTGAAATCCTGAAGGATCTCGAGACACAGGCCTATAACGTCTGCCTCTCTAACGAAGACAGCAAGTGGCGCCGTCTTGCGGAGCTGCTCGAAAGCGAGGATCTGCTTCTCAATAAGAAGCTCATTATCTTCACAGAGCATAAGGACACACTCCTTTATCTGGAGAAGAAAATCGGCACCCTGACAGGGGAGCCGGACAGCATCCGCTGTATCCATGGTGCCGTTCCCCGCGAGGAACGGCTGAAGATCCAGAACGAATTCCGAAACGATCCGACGGTTCGCTTCCTGATCGCGACAGACGCGGCTGGCGAAGGTGTCAACCTTCAGAACACCAATCTGATGATCAACTACGATCTGCCGTGGAACCCGAATCGGATCGAGCAGCGATTTGGCCGTATTCATCGAATTGGTCAGACAGAGACTTGCTATCTGTGGAATATGGTCGCCTTGGGAACACGGGAAGGTGATGTTTTCAAGCGTCTTTTTGATAAGCTGAAGATTCAGCGAGCAGACCTTGGAGGCCGGGTGTTCGATGTCCTGGGTGAAGTGTTCCAGGATCGTTCCCTGAAAGACATTCTGCTGGAATCCATCCGGGATGATGGGATCCGGAAGGCGAAGGCTCTGGAAGATATTGATCGCAGTATCAATGCGGAACATTTCCGTGATGTGCTGACAAAGGAAGCTTTGTGCCAGGACATTCTGAGTAACGAGAAGATTCTCTCTGTAAAACGGCGGATGGAAGAAGCGGAAGCAAGGCGCCTGCAGCCGTTCTATGTACAAAGTTTCTTTGATGCGGCGTTCAGGGCTCTGCATGGGAGTATTAGTGAGCGGGTACATGGCCGCTTTGAGATCAGGCATGTGCCGGCAGTTCTCCAGAACTACCGGCCGGTGGATCGGAATGGCGACGTCATTCGTCTCCCGATCGCACCCCGTTACGATCGAATCTGCTTTGATAAATCAGCTGTCGATGTGAACGAGGGGAACGGATCCAAAAAGGCGGAATTTATCCATCCGGGGCACCCGCTCCTGCAGGCAGTGGTCCAGGAAATCCAGAAAAAGTTCGGAGAAAGTCTGGAAAAGGGAGCGGTCTTTATTGATCCCCAGGATGACGAAGGGCTGGAACCCCGCATCATGGCTTTGGTCGAGATGACGCTTCACGAAGAAGCGGAGCCGCACCGGGTTGTTTCGAAGCAGCTGAAGTTCTATTTCGTCAGTAAAGAAGGAGAGGTGACGGGAAGCGGATTCGCGCCTCATCTTGACCTCAAGAGTCTGACAAAAGAGGAAGAACGGATCCTAAACGGGGAGATTGAGAAAGCGAGCTCGATGTCGCTAGCGAAAGAAAAGCTGAATTCTGCCGCCCAGCGGGATAGCAAAGAGTTTCTTGACTCCACGCAGTCAGAACGGAACACCCGTCTGGACAGAATCCAGACTCAGGTTCGTAAACGTCTGACCACCGCGCTTATGACGCTGGATCGAAAACTCGCGGAGCTTCGGAGGAAGCATCGGGAGAGTCCTAAACCTGGGGACGAAGCCCGAATAGAGAAAACCAATAACCAGATCAGAAACCTGAAGGAGAGGCTTGAAGCCCGGCAGGCGCTTCTGGAGGCTCAAAAGAAGATCTATCAGGATCCGCCAAAGGTCCAGGGCTATGCGTTGGTTATCCCTCAGGGAGTTATCAATCATTTACCGGGGCATGAAATCGTCATTGACATAAACGCGCGCCGTCGGATTGAGAGGCTGGCAATGGACGCTGTTATGAAGGCTGAGCGTTCTATTGGCTACGTTCCTGTCGACTGTTCTAAGGAGAATAAGGGATGGGATATTGTCAGCTCGCCTCGATCAGGTAACGGCGATACTCGTTTCATCGAGGTTAAAGGTCGCGCCTTGTCTAATCCAGACGGTCTTCCTGGAGGTGAAAATGTTACGATACACGTCTCAAAAAATGAGGTTCTTCAGGGCTTCAATCTAAAGGACAAGTTCCTTCTCGCTTTTGTAGGCGTGAAAGGCGATTGTGCTGATGAACCTCTGTATATCAGGAATCCCTTTGATCAGCAGCCTGGATGGGCTGAGTCTGGCAGGGATTTTTCTATTAAAAGTTTGCTGACACGAGCGGGAAAGGCAGGTGAAGTATGAGTCAAGAAACATTGAGGATTCCGAAGAAACTGATAGAAGTCAACCTGCCGCTGGATGATATTAATAAAGCCTGTGCACGTGAAAAAGCTATTCATCATGGTCACCCATCGACGTTGCATCCCTATTGGGCACGCCGTCCGTTGGCTGCGGCAAGGGCAATCCTGTTCGCTTCTCTCGTGAATGATCCTGGATATGAAGCAGGCGGTGGATTTCGCCGCGGTATCAATAAAAAAGAGGCTCAGAAAAAGCGGGAAGAACTTTTTGACATCATTCGTGATTTGGTGAAGTGGGAAAATCTGAATGATGAGGGGGTTTTGGCCCGGGCACGGGATGCCATTATGGCTAGCTGGCGGGAAACGTGTGCTCTCAACGCCAACCGTCCTGATGCCGCAACTCTTTTTAATCCTGAAAAATTCCCCGCATTTCATGATCCATTCGCGGGCGGAGGTGCGATTCCGCTCGAAGCGCAGCGGTTAGGAATGGATAGCTACGCTTCTGATTTGAACCCGTTGGCTGTCCTGCTTAACAAGAGCATGATTGAAATCCCGCCTCTCTTTTCAGGATGCCAACCTGTTGGTCCAATTCCTAATGAAGAATCTGCGCCTCTTGAGGGTTTGGCGGAAGATGTCAGACGTTACGGCCTGTGGATGCTAGAGGAAGCAAAAAAGGAGATTGGAAATCTATATCCCGAAGTGACGGTAACAGAAGGCGATGCACAAGATCGTCCTAATCTTGTCCCTCTTATAGGGAAGCAATTGCCTGTTGTCGCTTGGCTATGGGCGAGAACTATTAAGAGCCCAGATCCACGTTTTTCAAATGTAGATGTTCCTTTAGTAAAAAGTTTCGTTGTCTGCTCGAGAAAAGGACATGAAGCTTACATTGTCCCTGAAATCAAAGATCAGAAAATTTCTTTTGAGGTGAAAGAAGGGATAATCCCCCCAGAAGCTATTTTAGGGACTACAGCAGGGGCAAGGAAGGGTCATATATGTCTTTATTCTGGTACTCCAATTTCTTATGACTACATTAAATCAGAAGGATCGAAAGGACGGCTGGGTAAGACATTATTGTGTATTGTTGCCAATGGACCATCAGGAAGAGTTTACCTTTCTCCAAGGATAGATCAAGAGTATTCGTTTGATGAAGATATTTGGAAATCTACTCTTGAATTACCTAATAATACAAGAGACTTTAAAACTCCCCGTTACGGAATAAATAAATTTTCCGACCTTTTTACAGAAAGGCAGCTGATAGCATTAAATTGTTTTTCTGATCTCCTTAAAAAATTACTTTCTAAGGTGGAACATGATGCTATCAGGAATGGGTACCTAGATAATAAAGTTTCTTTACAAAATCGTGGCTCTGGTGCAAAAGCTTATGCTGAAGCAATTGCTCTTTATCTCAGTTTTGTAATTGACAAATGTGCTGATTACAATTCTTCGATCTGCACATGGAACAATAGTAGAGAAATAATACGAAACACATTCGGGCGCCAAGCAATCCCGATGACTTGGGATTTTGCAGAAACCAACATTCTTGGAACTACATCCGGAAGTTGGGAAAGTGCACTTGACCGAACAGTTAATGCTATAGCGTCATTTTCAGCTCAGAAAGCCGGTTTTGCATTTCAGGCTGATGCTCGAAAGCAAGATATTTCAAAAAATAAAATTATTTCTACTGATCCTCCCTATTATGACAATATTGGATATGCAGAACTTTCTGACTTCTTTTATGTTTGGTTACGCCACAATGTAAGAGATATTTATCCTGAAATATGCGGTACATTTTCAACTCCCAAACAGGATGAATTAATAGCCTCTAGTTCAAGGCAAGGAGGAAAAACTGAAGCTGAGCGCTTTTTCCTCACTGGTATGACAGAGGCAATGCAGAGACTTTCAGATCAAGCTCACCCGGCGTTCCCTGTTACTATTTATTATGCATTCAAGCAGTCAGAAACAAAAAATGGAGCCACAACTAATACCGGCTGGGAAACTTTTCTATCGGCTGTTATTGCTGCGGGTTTTGCCATTTCTGGGACTTGGCCTCTGAGAACTGAAAGTGGTACAAGACTTATTGGAAATGGTACGAATGCTTTGGCGTCATCGATAGTTTTGGTGTGCAAGAAAAGATCCTGTAGCGCTCCAGTTATCGATAAAAAAAGTTTCGTAAAGAAACTTAACGATAGACTCGGAGAAGCCCTAGACGATTTAACCGGAAACGGAGAAATTTCTGCTATCGCACCAGTGGACATGTCCCAGGCCATTATTGGTCCCGGAATGGAAGTTTATAGCCAATATAAAGCCGTTTTGGAACCTGATGGGAGCAAGGTGACTGTGGCTGAAGCATTGAAACTTATTAATGGTGAATTATCAAATCAAGTGCAAAGTTACTGAATAAAAGACTTCAGCCG
>OGFF01003650.1_pt1 | contig 11137 bp, 8 predicted proteins | sample 1570751 | NCBI WGS metagenome assembly OGFF01 (sample SAMEA2581951, study PRJEB24529) | metagenome | biome: Human gut stool | place: China | collected 2011 | reverse complement strand
AGACTGTTGATAGATTGCTCGGCAGAAAGGAAGGCGAGGATATGGATCTCATCACTTACGTAACAGACCGCAAGGGTCACGATATGCGTTATGCCATCGACTCTCGCAAGCTCCAGAAGGAATTGGGTTGGGAGCCATCTCTCCAGTTTGAGGAAGGTATCGAGGAAACCGTGAAGTGGTATCTTGATAACCAGGAATGGATGGACAATGTAACCTCTGGTGATTATCAGAAGTATTACGAAGATATGTACAAGAAGTGATAACTTGTGAATGATGGCATGACACAATCATCAGCTAATCTTTCGCTTTTAAGATATTGCCTTGGATGCAAGGCTGACCAGAGTATAGTCGTCGCCAAAATAGATTGGCGACAACTATATACCTTCGCATCTAATCAAGCAATTATCGGAATTTGTTTTGATGGAATCGAGCGATTGGGGAAGGAATATTCTGAAGAGTTGAAGCGGAACCCTATAGAGAGGGAGCTACTGATGACTTGGATGGGAGCAGCACAACAAATTCGCCGACAAAACATGAAAGTGAATGTGGTTACAAGCAAGCTCTATTCTATGCTTAGAGGCGATGGATTACGATGCTGCATATTGAAAGGACAAGGGAATGCCTTGATGTATCCAAATGCGTATTCCCGAAATCCGGGAGATATTGATGTTTGGGTGAATGCAAGCCGTGAACAGATAACGGAATATGCCAAGAAGCATTTTGAGATTGGTGATGATATAAGGTATCATCATTTGGAGACGTCTTTGGATGGTGTACCTGTAGAGCTGCATTTCTTCCCTTGCACAATGAATAATTCTATCTATAATGCACGTTTGCAGAAATGGTTCAAACGGAATGCGGATTTGCAATGTTCAAATGTTGTTAGCCTGCCAGATGGTATTGGAGAAATTGCTATACCAACGACAGCATTCAACGTGATTTATCAGCTGACGCATTTATATCATCATTTCTTCGATGAAGGAATTGGAATGAGACAAATCATTGATTACTACTATGTAGTGAATAATGATGAGTTATTGGAGATTAGGGATACTTTGCAGAAAGAATTGAAACATCTTGGGTTGTGGAAGTTTGCAAGGGCGGTGATGTATGTGCTGCATGAGGCTTTGGGACTATCAGAGGAGAAGATGATTGCACCGATGGATGAAAAACGAGGAAAGTTGTTGTTAGCAGAGATTCTGAATGGTGGCAACTTCGGACAGCACTTCACCAAGTATGGGCATTTTACACAACAAGGAATGGCAAAGAAATATTTCCTGAAGATATGGAGAAATATGCACTTCGTGCGATATTATCCTGCCGAGGCACTGAGTGAGCCAATCTTCAGAACTTGGCACTTCTTCTGGAGGATGAAGAACAAGAATTAATAGATCTACGGGCGAACGGATTCCTATCCCCTTTTTATTTAAGCTACTTTTCGGGGATGGAGCCTAGTAGCCCGTTTTTCTTCTTTAAACATAACATTGCTATGATACTTTGTGTGGTGGAATGTAGCGGAACCTTATCTCTCATTGCGTTTTTCGCCCTGTATCTGGGAGAGTGCATCATGTTTCCGACCATCTTCTCTTTGACATTGAGGGATGCTGGTACAAAGACCAAGCTTGCCTCTTCCCTACTCTTCATGACGATAATGGGTGGTGCAGTTGCTCCGGTAATCATGGGGTATATTGCGGATACTACGGGCAGTATGGCGATTGCCTTCCTTATACCGCTGGTATGTTATGGGGTGATTGGAACATATGCTGCAATGCCTAGATGCTCTTCTACTGATGTCGGGTGAGGCTGAAAGAGTGATGAATTTTGGGAAATGCTCCCCTACCCTATAATGAGTTTGTTTTAGGGGATTGGGCTTAGTAGCCCGTTTTTGTATGTATTATAAAATAAGGTTAGTACTTATGCAACTATTAGGTTTATACTTATATGAAATGCCAAAGGCTGTTTCAAAAGTTTTGCAGAAAGGTTGGTATCCTTTTGGAACATATAAAAGCCCAAAGGCAGGTAAGCTTGTCATTGTTGAAAACACAATTTCGAATTGGGTGTATCAGCAAGAAGGACTTCCACAAATGTCTGTAAATTGTATTGTAGGTATGAATGGAGCAGGCAAGTCTTCCCTCTTGGACATTATCTACCGCATCATCAACAATTTTTCTGTTAGAATGTTGGGAAATAAGAAACTTGACTGTAAAGGAAGAACACTATCTTATGCCAATGGTGTGGATGCAGACTTGTATTATATCTGTGAAGGAACACAGTACAAAATCTCATGTAAAAAGAAGAGAGTGTATTGGTATGTCCAAAAAGAAAATGGAGATGGATTTAAACAGATAATAATTCGCAACAACACAAACCCCAAACCTTTACTAAAGAATTTTTTCTACACAATTTCGACAAATTATAGCTTGTATGCTTTTAATAAGGAAGAATATAAGCCTGATGATTGGGTAGAAAATATAGATGAAACTATAGATGGTGAATGGTTGGATGGTTTATTTCATAAAAACGATGGTTATTATACTCCGATTGTAATCACGCCGTTTAGGAGTAATGGTAATATAGACATCGAAAAGGAAAACAAACTGGCTTCTCAAAGAGTAATGGCTTTGTCTCTTTTGGCAACAGCACAAGGTCAATCGTTTATAGAAAGCTATGAACCTTCAACATTAGAATATAAGTTTGACGACAGCTATAAGGAAAGAACTGAAAGTTATTATCGTTCTTTGATATTCAGTAGATTTAAAAAACTTGACGTAAGCTTGCTCTTTCGCGAATTTGAACGTACTTGGGAGCAAGTACTTCTGACAACTTATGACGATGATATAACAGAAATATCAAGATATCAATATGAAATGGCTTTATTCTATTTGGCATATAAGACTGTGAAAATATGCTTTACATACGAAGATTATTGGAAGTCTCTTGATGTCAATACTTTAATACAGAAATCGGATGACTTGAATGTATTAATGGATTATATCCATAATGGATTCAGAAAGAAAAGCCAGAATGTTGTAAGCAAACTAATAAAAGAAATAAAAGATTCAGAGAATAACAGAAGTCATATTACATTGAAAATGTCAATATGCTTGGAATATATGAAGAATTTATTCCAGCATAAAGTGTTTTGGGGACGACAAGCAGATAAATCGATCAAAGATTTATTGAGAGACAAGAAAGTTGAAACGTTTAATGATGCAATATCACTGCTCCCTCCTGCTTTTTATACTACAAACATGACTTTCAAAGAAGTTGAAATAAGTTTTCGTGTGCAAGACCATCTGGATAGTAATTGGACTTTGACCTACAATAATGAATTCACGCTTGGAAAGATGAGTAGCGGAGAGAGACAGATGTTGTATAGTCTAAGTTATGTGCTATATCACATCAAGAATATCCAAAGCGTGAAAGATGACGAAAATCGTGTTGGGTATCACAATATCTGTTTGATTTTTGATGAAGTTGAACTATATTATCATCCTGATTATCAAAGGCGTTTCTTGGGTATGTTATTTGATGCTATGAAATGGTGCCATATAGACACTGAGGTCATTCATTCTATCCAAATATTGATGGTAACTCATTCTCCTTTTGTGTTGAGTGACATGATGACACAAAATACCTTATACCTAAAGAATGGACAGGTACAAAAGGTAAATGCACAGACATTTGGATCCAACTATTATGAAATGCTTAATAAAAGTTTTTTCTTCGACAAGAGTGCTATCGGGACTATAGCCTCTGAGGTTATCGGAAGCATGATACAAAGGAAAAACAATGAAGAGAGAATAGAGAAAGAAGAACTTGGGATTGTAGGAGATGATTTTATTAGAAACTATCTTGAAGAGTAAACGTATTTATGTTTAAATTAGACAAACCTATAAATGGCGAAGATGCCGCATACGCAAAAGTGTATGCAGCAAAGTTGTTGCCATTAATTAAAGCATACCTTAGAGGCAAAGTGCTTGATATTAACGTCAAGAATAGAGGGGTTGTACATTTGGCTGTTGATACAAAAAGTCTAACAAGAAGGTTCTTGGAAAAGTTATCTGACCCAAATAGGCTGGAAAAGTTTCTATTGATGTCTCCTTCTTTACAATTATCTTTTATCAAATACCTTAAAAGTTTACGACATCCGGATGAACTGATTTTCAAAAGACTCTTGGCTGGAACTTTTGACAAATATCATTTAGCAACTTGTACTTCGTTTGATCATTTCAATGAAATTGTGTATGACATATTTGTCAATGGAATATACGATGGAGGCGAAACTTTTGATAAACGAGCTTTTATCAATAATTCAGGTTTGCAAATATGCCCCTATTGTGGAATGGAATACATCAAACCAACCAATAGAAGTAAAAAGCAAATAGACCATTTCTTGCCGAAAAGAAAATACCCTTTCTTGTCATTATGTTATTACAACTTAATACCATCATGCGATATTTGTAATGAATCACCTAATAAAGGAGCGAAAGATCCTATAGAAAAAGTCTTTGACGGCAAAAGCATTATGCACCCTTATTGTTTCAAAGAATCAAAAGTTCGTTTTCATTTGACTTTCAATGGAGCAGAGATGTATGATACAAGTAATTTTAACTTGAAAGTTGGTTTCTCTGAAGCTAAATACAGAGATGGATATGTTGACTTTTTCGATGTAATTGACCGATATGAAACTCATAGCGAGGAAGCTGCACAAGATTACAGGAGATTGATGAACATTAAAGCATTGCCTTTTTATGACAAATTGGGCATAGACGACGTTCGAAAGCACTTATTTGCTTATGGTATGGGGAAAGATAATCCACAAGATCAATTGCTTTACAAAATGCGTAATGACATATTTAAACAGATACTTGGAAATAGAAAAGTTGGAGATTTTTATACTAAGTATTCTGGTAATGGTACTGAAAGTTTGAAATAAAGTATTATGGCACAATTTATCGAATTACATTGCAAGCACAATGGCAATCCTCTATATATAAATGTGGACACCATTGCATTCATAGAAAATGAGAACGGACGAGTGTTTATAAACTTCTTGATGCAAAGAGTATCAACGAGTGGTAACGATGTGTCAAGCCATGTATACCGAGAAGAAGTTTCAGAAACGTATTCTCAGGTAAAAACAATAATAGAAGAATAATGATGGAAGATTTTATTATTCCAATAGATTTGGCAATTAAAGGCTTCTACAATCATCTTTTTGCCAATCAACGGACTATACTGTCATCAAAATTTGGTGATGGTAAGTCTTATTTCTTGGAGAGTTTCAAAAATACAGATTTCGTAAAGGAGCAATTTGTCTTCTTGACAATATATCCTGTCAATTATCAAGTTGCATCCAATGAGGACATATTCAACTTAATCAAACGAGACATCTTGTTTCAGCTTATGTTGAATGATATGATTTCAAACAATGTTATCATTCCAAAAGACATTGCTCTTTGGGCTTACATTCAAAACAGAAAATATTCCTTGGTGTCTGACCTGATCAATTATGTTGCAGACATAGCTGTTCCTTGTGAATATCTTCCAAAAATTATGTTGGCAATAAAGGGGCTTCGGTTGTTTAAGGATTTGAAAGAGAAAATTGAAGATTTTACTAAGAAAAATAATGATGATGACATATTGAATGAGTTTGTGGATAAGGCAGGCAGTAATACTATATATGAAGACGACATTGTTACAGCGATTATAAAACGCTCTGTTGCTGACTTCAAAAGAAGAACAAAAAAGGATGTGGTCTTGATAATTGAGGACTTGGATAGAATCGACCCTGCTCATATCTTCCGCATATTAAATATCTTTTCCGCTCATATGGATTATGCCTACAAATATTTCACCAAACCGGGAACAACACTGGTGGGTAATAAATTCGGGCTTGACAATGTGGTACTTGTCGCTGATTACTCTAATGTCAGAAAGATATTCAAACATTTCTATGGTGAACATACTGATTTCAACGGTTATATCGGTAAGTTTTTATCAAGCAGACCTTTTACGTATTCATTGCGAGAAGAGAGACTAAAGTACATTTACGAAAAGTTAGCTTTGATTACAGATAGTCCTATTGAATTAGTAAAGATTGTCATATCTGAAGATAAACTGGAAAACAAAACAATTCGTGACATTATTCATTCTTTTGAGATAGACAAACAAATTTATAAAGAGGCTAAAGTTACAACAGAAGGGAAAACAGTAGTGCTGTGTCCTGTTATGCTAAAATTGTTGGCAGTAATGAGACGATTGCAAATACCAGATGAGGATATGACTACTATTTCCGCTAAAGTTTATTCACAAAGTCAGAATTTATTTTTCGAATACTTTGCTCCATATATGTTATTGACAGAGAATGATAAAACAAGTATGGAGGTTACTATCTATCACCGAGATGAAGATGGTATTCCTTACGGGCAAAGATGCAAAATTAACGAAAAGTCAGGGAAGGGAGAACGATGTGGCATGTTTCGTTATAGTGGAAGAGATGCAATAACGAATTTCTCTGAGATAGTGAAACGTATGTTAGAATTTATTGTAAACTAAACAATATGGAACAAAACAACACCCAACACAAATCATTCCTCTGGCACCTTGAATTCGAGCCATTCACATGGCACACCTTCTACGGTGAGCAATGTCCGCCATTCGTTACCGAAGAGAACAAGGAGGCATGGCAACGGTATCTGAAAAAAGTCATCAAGAAGCATCTGAAGGCAGAAGTGATGAATACCTCTGAGTTCAGAGATATTGAACTCCTGATAAGGGAAGAAAAGCTGTTGTGCATCAAATGGGACGAGCAAAGAAAACGGTCTATGGAGAAGCAACGGTATCGCGCCAAGATGGAGCGACCGAGAATCAACTATATTCCGAAAGGGCTGAGCGTGGACTATGAAGAAGAATACTCCAAATATCTGATGCAGGAAGTAAGCTTTGAGCCAAGAGACAATGATGACTTCATGGCTCTGCTACGTCTGCTGGAACGATGGCACAAGAAATCCATTCCACAGATATTGGAGAAGAAGAGACCCGATGCAGCGTATGCCATCGCCATGACGCTGTGCAAGCATATACCACTGCTCATCAACCGTGATGACATACAAGAACTAGTAGGCGAATACAAAAGACGTATTGGGAAACTGATATTCGACAGCTATCAAGCCCTGGTGGAAGCTGTCAATATATGGAACCACGAGGAGAAACGCCAGGAGGTATGCCGCTATATCCAAGAGACAGCAGGACAATATCCCAATCATCGTGGCATGAAGAAGAAGTTGATGGACTTGATGCCAGAGACACCATTTGAAGGAGAGCCAATGGCTGTGACTCGTGAGCCAAATGACATGGAGAAATCACTCCTGTAAATTATCAACTACAACTATAATGAAACAGAAACAATGAGAGAAGCACCAATAATTTTACCAGTGTTCACAACCAGTGTGCCTTTGGATTTTCCGTCTGAAGGCACGTTTGCGTTCAATAAGAAAACCCATAAGCAGTTGGAGGTGACGGTGAGAATCAACGAGCACCAGTACTTCAACATGAACTTCCTGAACCATGATGGTTATATCATGGCATGCTGCAGATGGGCGCATGTGTTGGACTTTGCTGAAAACGGTTATGACCGTTACGAACAGATCATCAAAAAACATTTCCGGAAGAAATATCCTGTCATCAGCAGTCTGTATGGACAACATACCGATACGGCTGAGGACATCCATATCTCCCCCATCGGCTTTGAGGGTAATCCCAAGGAGTGGTATATCTCCATGCGCATCTATGGAGAAAAGTTTGATGATCTGCTGCATGGTAATCTGTTGATGAACATGGCGTTTGCCTCTGCCGTGGGTAATCTGTGCATGGCGAGCGTGGACGTATTCAAGGAAATCATGAAGAGTGATGCCAAGCAGCCTAAGATATTACTGAAGGACTTGACAGGTATCGACGAGATAGACAAAGACTTTGACTTCGGCAATTATCTGGATGCCAGGAATCCTGAGACAGGCGAGATTATATCGACTGCAAGAGAAGATGGTAAGGCTTCGGGAGTGGAGCTGCCGGAGGAAATAGAAATGCCAAAGAATATGGAGATGTACCCAGTCAGTACCTATTTATTTTTCTTCACGAAAACGCTGAAAGACATGGACTTTGTCATATTCAGTAATGCCTTGTATTTTGAAATCTATGGCATGATGAGGAAGTTGAAGGAATATGGTTTCTTTACAGACGAAAAGTTGGAAGAACTGGAGAAAACCGTTTCTATCTTGGGTGATAAGGTGATAGCAGGAGAAGATGCCGGTACTGAGCGACTGCGGATTACAACAACAGTATATTCGATAACGTCGAAGATGCGTACACCATTGCTGGAAGAGAAATACCATGTCAAAGAGACAGAAGAAGGTAAGTTTGCCTTGGAACTGGATGGGTATATCAAGAAGCTGATATGGAGGAAATGGGATACCACCTATCTGGAAGAACGAATGAAGCAAGAGGATGAGGTTACGGCAAAGGTGGAGGCAGACCAAGCTCTTGTCAAAAAAAAGAGTGCAGAATGGAAAGCCATCATGGAGGGAATGTCGTTTAACGCCTTTCTGTTGTTCCACAGCAAGATGAATGAACTGATGAAGACCAAGAAGGCAACACTCGTCAAGTATGGTTTCCTGGCATCGGAGATGCTGGATAACCATAAGCGCTACTGGGCAAGTTCCTACTATTGGCACAACAAGAAATATGATGAATATGAATATACGACGTTCAGAAAACAGACTGAAATCATCGTAACCATCTTCTATGAAGGTATTCTGAGAGGAACACAGTATGGTAATCATCCTAGAACAAAATATGCCTTGAAGATTAATAGCATCATCGAGGAATTGATGAATAGAGACTGGAGTAAAGTTAACGAGACACTTAAATAATGAAGGAAATCAAGCTATTTGATTACCAAGAGGATATGAAGGAACGGATTGAGAAGGCGCTGCGCCTTCATCGGTCCGTGATGGCACAAATGCCTACTGGTACAGGTAAGACCTATCTGTTAACAGCAGTCATAGACTCTTTCGTGAGCAACAATCCAATGGAGAAAGTATGGATAGTTGCCCATAGAAGAGAGCTTGTGTCGCAGATAGACGAAAACGTAAGAAAGTTCCATTCCTATTCCACATCAAACACCTCTTCCCTATTGTCATCTGTCAAGGCGATGTCCATTCAGTGGCTGATGAGACACTACGACGAGATAGAGGAAATGCCGGGGATGATTGTGATTGACGAGGCACACCATGCCCTTGCCAAGACCTATAAGGAAATGTGGGAGAGATTCCCGAAAGCTAAGTTCCTGGGACTGACGGCTACTCCTTGCCGATTGAATGGTAAGGGATTCACTGATTTGTTTGACGTATTGGTACAGTCCTGGAGTGTTCCTGACTTTATCAGCAAGGGAAGATTGGCTACATATGATTTCGTGAGCATCAAGTCGGATGGTGTGACGCAACGGCTCATCGACTCCTTGCTGAAGCGAGGAGCAGATGGTGACTACCAGAACAAGGAAATGGATATGTTGCTGAATAAGAAGCCGAGCATCGAAAGACTCTATCAGAGTTTGGAAGAATATGGCAAAGACAGAAAGGGCATCGTGTATGCTATCAATATTTCTCATGCTCAGAAAATCACAAAACTGTATCAAGAAAATGGCGTGAAAGCCATAGCTATAGACTCGAAGACTCCTGCTACGGAAAGACAACAAGACATTGAAGCCTTCAAGAAAGGTGACATACAAGTGCTGGTGAATGTAGACATCTTCTCGGAGGGATTTGACTGCCCGGATGTGGAGTTTGTACAGTTGGCACGACCAACGCTGTCACTTGCCAAGTATCTACAGATGGTGGGACGAGGATTGCGAGTAGCTAAAGGAAAGAAGAACTGCGTGATTATAGATAACGTGGGACTATATCGGGTGTTCGGGTTGCCATCGCAAGTATGGAACTGGAAGGCTACATTTGAAGGAAGATTGAGATACAGCAGGAAGAAGGAGACTCCGAAAGAAAGAGTTTTCTTCTTGATGTACGGAAAGCAAGAAACTATGCCTGTTGGTCAAGACTCTGAAATGATGATGGTGATGAGCCATGAGGAACTGATGCAGTCGCTAAAGTATCGGGAGTTTGTGGATTGCAATGATGATTTTGCCATCGTCAAGTTGAATGATGGAAAGATGACGGTGGTAAACCGCCAAGGCGAACAGGTGATAGAACCAGGCAACTATTATGACATGAAGTTCTTGCAAGGTAATATCTTATCCTATCGACCTCGCAGAAAGACTGTATGTTACTACGACCTCTTGGCGAGAGTTGTCATAGACGAGGACATTCATGCGAAAGATGCTCCCGAGGTAATCACCATCAATAAATGGGAGTTCGTCGAATATAATGGTCTCTTCAGATCTCGTACCTACGAGTACTTTGCTTTACCTTTTCGCCCTTCCCAATATGACCTATGGAATTATGGATATTATTTGATCTACAACTTTAAACGCTCTACAGCCAGTGGTTGTCAGGAATGGATATATAAAGAGGAGGATGGCGGCTCTATGCGTATGTATAAAGAAAACAGTGAAAAGGCTTGTTTTTTACGTGGCGACCATACTCATGTATATTGGCTGTGTGCAGACCTATACGACAGTGGCATAGTGGTCATGGACAGTCATGAGAATTATTACTTCGTTGACTCCAGCTTGAAAAAGACCTATATAGGTTGCAATCAACCCAAAACAGAAAGCGAAAATTTGATGGTTGCGATGCCTCGGCTTGGCAAAGTGGTCTATGAGCGAGAAATGAAGCGCAGGAAAAAGCAAGAGGAACAGGAGTTGGAGCTTATGCACGAGAAGTCGGAAGCAGGACATGTGGAATTGTACCAAGCAGGAAAGAAATGGGGTGTGAAGGTAGATGGTAAAGTTATCGTGCCACCCCTTTACCATAGTATAGCGCAACCAGTCGGTGCCTATTGCGCCTTTGAACAGATTCCCCAACATTGGGGCATTATGACATTGAAAGGAAAAGTGATTGTTGATGCCAAATATGAAAAGGTAGAGATTCGTGACAATGGAATCGCCGTGGTAACAGGCATCACG
>OGFF01003631.1_pt1 | contig 11199 bp, 9 predicted proteins | sample 1570751 | NCBI WGS metagenome assembly OGFF01 (sample SAMEA2581951, study PRJEB24529) | metagenome | biome: Human gut stool | place: China | collected 2011 | reverse complement strand
TATACATGAGCTTCCTGAAAAACGGCTTGTTGCAGTCCACAAATTTCAGCTTGCGGAAGGAGGGGAGAATCAGATTTTCCTCCATTTCCTCGATCTCCCGGAACGATGTGACGGTCCGGCACGCGGCATAGTAGCTCAGGATCGCAATGCAGTCATAGGTGCCGCCTGCGCCGTTGTGGAAATTCTTTTTGCCGCCGAGGTCGGTGCGCCAGTCGGAAAGGAACTCCACATACTGCCGCTGCACCTTCTCCCACACCGCCTCCCGCTCCGCTTCCGGATAATGCAGCGCGATTTTTGCGAGAATTTCCTTTTTGCACGGCCTGGAATACAGCACGTGGCAGGTGCGGTCAAATTGTAATTCGCTGTCTTTCATCGTGTTTTCTCCCTTATTGCTTCAGAATCTCCGCGATTTTCGCGAAATCCTCCTTTGCTTCCTGGAAAACCGGCAGCATACAGTAACAGTGCACCATTTTGGGGCGGGCAAACGCCGTATAGGGGACGTTCGCGCGTTTGCATGCCGCTTCAAAATCGGGCAGCGCGCCGCCGGAGGAAAAGCCGCACGTGCTGACGTTCCCGCCGCCGTACAGCGCGATCATCCTCCGGCAGCCCAAACGCCTTTTTCGCGCCGGAGCGCCTGTTTTTATGCTTCGAGCGCGGACAGGACATCGTCCCAGACGCCTGGGAAGATGCAATATTCGATCAGCGTCAGCGCGCCGGTCGGGTCTTCGCCGGACGAGAGCGCAGCTTCGAACGCGGACGTGTCTTCCAGACGGTAGATCGCGCCCGCGCCGCTTTCGTCGTACAGGGCCGCGACGCCGCCGGACTCAAATTCCAGCCAGATCACGGGCTCGCCCTGTACAGCACTCGGCTCCGGATCCATGATGTTGAGCGCGGTCACAAGATGCTTCGCCCGTTTCTCCGTCAGAACCTGTTTTTCCCAACCGCTTTCCGTGCGGGAATAGGCCGTGACCGTCCCGCCGGAGAGCGTGTCGTAGGGGGTGAAGGTGTACGGGTCGGCGGGAGTCGGTTCATTCTTGTCCCAGAAGTGATAGGCGTTCAGACCGCCGAAGCTGATGTGTGAGACTTCACCTGCTTCGACGCGGATCAGCATGAACAGGTCGCCGGACGTGAGCTCGTACAAGTCATACGGAATCTCCTGATCGTTCTCGATCATTGTTTCATGCGTCCACACGGCGTCCGGATACGCAGCCTCGACGGCCTCCTGCGGGCTTCCAATGCTGATGCCGGTATCCAGCGTCCAATCGCAGGGGCTTTGCGTCCAGACCTCGCTCAGCACCGAGCCGCTGCCGTCGCGCATGCCGGTGTTCGTGAATCGCAGACGCAGATCATACTGCACATCCGCGCTGCCGGAGGTATTATAGAACCAGCAGACTTCCCACACGCCGTCCTCGCGCTGGATCTCTCCCGTGTTGCTGACGCTGTCCGGCTCGCCGAGCATGGCCTGCACGTCCTCGCGCTTCATCCCCAGCCGCAGCCCGCCGAGCTCCGCGCTCAGAATGCGCGCGGCCGTCGGGTCGCTATCGTACCAGGAGCCGCTAGACTCGCCGCGTGACCCGGTCGCTTCATCGGCGGCCTCCTTATCCTCTGCGGGCGCTTCCATGGTGGGCGTTTGCGCGGCTGTTGCGTCTGCGGTTGCGGCATTTTTCTGCATGCCGCGCACGGCCAGCGGGATGGAGATGGCCAGCACCGCGCAGGCGGCCAGCGCCGCGATGGGCAGCCAGCGCTTTTTCCGCCGGATATCGGCAGCTTCCTCGATCATGGTGTCGCTCAAATCCCCGATGCAGCGGAACAGATCCTGTGTCGTCATACCGCGATCCCCTCCTTCAAAAGCGCGTCCCGCAGTCCCGCGCGCAGACGGAACAGCCGGGATTTGACCGTGTTTTCCGTCAGCCCGAACAGGCCCGACAAGCGCCGGACGGAGTCGCCGTAATAATACCGGCGCAGAAACAGCTGCCGGTTCTCGCGCGTCTGCGATTGCAGGAATCCCTCGATCGTCAGCGTGACGGCCTGCGCGTCGAGCCGCGCCTCGGGCCGTTCGCCGCCCGGCAGACAGTCGGCAAGTTCGGAAAGCAGCAGCTCCGTCTGCCCGCCGCCGCGCTTCTGCGCGCGGGCCGCTTCCCAGCGCGTAAAGGACAGATTACGCGTAATGCGGCCCAGAAACGCCCGCAGGCAGCCGGGGCGCGTGGGCGGAATAGCATTCCACGTATGCAGCCACGTGTCGCTGACGCATTCCTCCGTGTCCTCATGGCTGTGCAGGATGTTGAAGGCAATGGAGCGGCAGTAGCTGCCGTATTTTTTCCCTGTTTCGGAAATGGCCCGCTCCTCGCGGGCGAAGTACAGATCAATGATCGTTTCGTCTTCCATGTCGAATCCTCCTCTGTCTGTCAAGACCGGATTTTTCCGCGTTGGTTGCGTGAATTTGGGTTGATTTTTTTGAGCTTCCGTGCTATGTTCTGTATGCAATTTGCATGAGATCGTGCATTCAAAGCGGGAGGAAAAATAAAAATGCAAGAGCCGCTGCAAAAACCTGCATTTTCAAAGCAGGCGCTGCTGCACTGCGCGGGCATTGTCGGCGCGGGGCTGCTGTATTCACTGGGCATCAACCTGTTCGTTGTCCCGACCGGGCTGTATACGGGCGGAATTATGGGCTTTGCGCAGCTGCTGCGCACGCTGTTCCTGCATCTGACAGGGCTGGAGCTGAAGATCGACATTGCAGGTATCATCAACTATGCAATCAACCTTCCGATTTTATGCATCGCGTGGAAACAGCTCGACCATCGCGTGGTGTTCAAAACGCTGCTGTCCGTCACGTCGACGACTGTTTTTATGTCCCTGATCCCGCGCACGGACATTCTGCACGGCGATCAGCTGGCCGAATGTCTCATCGGCGGCATTCTCTGCGGCTGCGGCATCGGCATCACGCTCTGGATGGGCGGCACGACGGGCGGCATGGACGTGATCGGCATGATGCTCATCAAAAAGGGCTCGCATACGTCCATCGGCCATGTGAACCTGTTCTGGAACATGGCGCTCTATGCGATCTGCGCCGCCGCGTTCAACCTGTCCACGGCGATCTATTCGATCCTGTTCTCGTTCATCTCCACGACGGCAATGGACAAGCTGCATATGCAGAACATCAACGTCGAGGTCACGGTCGTGACCAAGATCCTGAGCCCGGAGATGGAGCACGAAATTCTCGTCGACCTCCACCGCGGCATTACGCGCTATGAGGGCATCGGCGAGTACACCGGTGAGCCGGTCCATATCTTCTATATTCTCGTCACGAAATACGAGATCAGCCGCCTGCGCGCCATCGTCTGCAAACACGACCCCCACGCCTTCATCGTCGCCAAGGACGGCGCGGTCGTCTATGGGAATTATAAGAGGAAGCTGTAAATGCCCGCCGCTGCAGGGTTTCTGCAAATTTTAATATGTTTCACAAAAACCGGGCCGTGGTGGCCCGGTTTTTCTGGTTACAGCACACGCTCGACCGCGTGGTACAGGCTGCGGATGGCAAGCTCGTAGTCCGTCTCCTTGACGGCGATGATGATGTTCAGCTCACTCGATCCCTGGTCGATCATGCGGATATTGATGTTCGCGTCGGCAATCACGCGGAAGATGCGCGCGGCGGTGCCCTTGGCGTAGATCATGCCCTGGCCGACGACGGCGATGAGGGCCAGTCCGTCCTCCACGCTCACGTGGTCGGGCTGCAGCCGCTCCTGGATCTGCTGCAGGATCTCCTCACGCGCGGGAGCCAGCGCCTCGGTCGAGACGAGGATGGAGACGGTGTCGATGCCGGACGGGCAGTGCTCAAAGGAAATGCCCTGCTCGGCGAAAATCTCCAGCAGCTTCGCCACGAAGCCGATCTCGCCGTTCATCATGGACTTTTCCACGTACACGCTGCTGAAGCCCTTGTGGCCTGCGATGCCGGTCACGACGCGCTTGTGCGCGTTGGACGGCAGCGAGGGGACGATGAACGTGCCGGGGTCGGACGGGCGGTTGGTGTTGCGGATGTTGATGGGGATGTTCGCCCGGCGGACGGGGAAGACCGCATCCTCATGCAGGACGGACGCGCCCATGTACGAAAGCTCACGCAGCTCACGATAGGTAATGTAGTCGATCACGTGCGGATGCTCGATGATGCGCGGGTCGGCGGACAGAACGCCGGAAACATCCGTCCAGTTTTCATACAGGCCAGCACCGACGGCACGGGCGACGACGGAGCCGGTCACGTCCGATCCGCCGCGCGAGAAGGTGTGCACCGTACCGTCTGGCATGGCCCCGTAGAAGCCGGGGATCACGGCGTGCTCCACGCTTACAAGCGCGTGCCCGATGGCGGTATTCGTCGCCTCCGGGTCGAACGAGCCGTCGGCCCGGAACAGGACCATCTGCGCCGCGTCGACAAAGCGGAAGCCGAGATACGCGGCCAGTAATTTGGAATTGAGATATTCGCCCCGGCTGGCCATATAATCGCGCTGGGGACTCTGGCGCAGGTGCGCCTCAATGGCGGCAAAGTCCGGCTCCAGATTGGCACTCAGGCGCAGCGCGCCGATGATATCGGCAAAGCGCTGCCGGATCTCGTCCAGCACGGGCGCAAATTCCTGCCCGGCGCAGGCCGCGTCATAGCAGCGGTAAAGAAGATCGGTGACCTTTGTATCGCCGTCAAAGCGCTTGCCCGGCGCGGAGGCGACAACATAGCGGCGGGCCGGGGCTTCCCGGATGATCGCCGCGACCTTTTCAAACTGTGCGGCGGTCGCAAGCGAGCTGCCGCCGAATTTCACAACGATGGGATTCATGGAAAGCTCCTTTCAATGGGGTGCTGGCGTTATTTTCGCATAAAGTCCCCCGCCGCGTCAACCATGTTTTCACGGAAAACCGCTTTTTCGGCAAAAAAATCTGCGCGCAGGAGAAAAACATCTGTCTTTTTGTCAGGAACGCACAAAGCCGCCGGACAAACGTCCGGCGGCACACGATACTGTCAGCTTTGCAAAAGCGTTGGCAGGGGCGGGGCTCTGCTCCGCCCGATGGGCAGGTGCAAATCTGCACAGCACTCTGTAGGGGCCGACGACTCTGCCGGCCCGATAAATATTGCGGATTTGCCGAAGATTTCCGAAAAATACGATGTATTCTGCGGGCGGGCAGAGTCGTCCAACCCTACACTGAAAACGGCAGGCGATTATCGTTTTTCACGCTGCGGCGGCTCCACGCCCCACTTTGGCAGCGGCTGGCGCTGCATGGCGCCGAAGATTTTGCTTTTGAGATCGGGATACTGCGCCTGCAGAGAGACGATCAGCTCCTTGACCTCCTGCCGCTTGGTGTGCTTGTCGGCGGGACAGACGTTGTGGACGACGGGCAGCTCGTATTTTTCCGCGAAATGCGTGATGGCCTGCTCGCCGACATAGAGCATGGGCCGGATCTGCGTGATGCCGGTGCGGCTGAGATACGTTACGGGCTCAAAGCAGCTGATGCGGCCCTCGTACAGAAGGCTCATGAGGAATGTTTCGACCGCGTCGTCAAAGTGGTGCCCAAGCGCAATTTTGTTGCAGCCCAGTTCCAGCAGCACGTCGTTCAGCGCGCCCCGGCGCATTTTTGCGCACATGGAGCAGGGGTTCTTCTCGTGCCGGTACTCGAAAATGATCGGGCCGATCTCCGTCTTTTTGATCTGATACGGCACGTCCAGCTTCGCGCACAGCTCCGCCACCGGGGAAAAATCCATGCCCGGCAGGCCCATGTCGATGGTGACGGCCTGCAGCTCATAGTGAACAGGATAATATCGGCGCAGGGCGGCCAGCAGATATAAAAGCGACAGCGAATCCTTGCCGCCGGATACGCCGACGGCGATCTTATCGCCCGCGCAGATCATGTTGTAATCCTCCGCGCAGCGGCGGATGCGGCCCATCAGATTCTGCATACGAATTCCTCCAAATTCTATTGTTTTTGCATTTTGAGCATTTGCGAGTATTTTGAAGCATTTACGAGCATTTTGAAGCTCTTGCCATGAAGCATTGAAAATCAGAAAAATCGTGCTTGACACCGGTTTTGCCCTGTGGTATAAAGAATGAGCGCGTTTTCCAGAGCTATTGTATCCACGCGCGCCAAACTTGTCAAAACTTTTTATCATAAAAGAAAACCATGCGTTTTCAAACGGAGGAACAGACATGACCACTATGGCTAAGAAAGAGACCGTCCAGAGAAACTGGTACGTTCTCGACGCAGCTGGCAAGCCCCTGGGCCGCACCGCTGTGACCGCTGCCAAGCTTCTGCGCGGCAAGCACAAGGTTGACTTCACCCCGAACGTGGACTGCGGCGATTTCGTCATCATCGTGAATGTTGACAAGGCCGTTCTCACCGGCAAGAAGCTCGACAACAAGCACTACTATCATCACACCGGCTGGATCGGCAACCTCAAGGACGTCAAGTACCGCACGCTGATGAACGAGCGTCCCGAGTTCGCCATGGAGCTGGCTGTCAAGGGTATGCTGCCCAAGAACAGCATCGGCCGCGCCGCGCTCACCCGCCTGAAGCTCTACAAGGGCGCCGAGCACAACAACGCCGCACAGAAGCCCGAAGCATGGACTTTGGACTAATCAGGAGGTAACAGACTATGTACGAGAGCAAGAGACAGTATCAGTACGGCACCGGCCGTCGTAAGTCCTCCGTCGCCCGTGTCCGCGTCTATCAGGGCGGCACCGGCTCCATCACCATCAACGGCCGCGATATCGACGATTATTTCGGCCTCGATACCCTGAAGATGGTCGTCCGTCAGCCTCTGGCTGCGACCGATCTGGTCGGCAAGGTCGACATTATCTGCACCGTCGAGGGCGGCGGCGTTTCCGGCCAGGCCGGCGCCATCCGTCATGGCGTTGCCCGCGCTCTGCTGAGCGTCAACCCCGAATTCCGTGCCACGCTGAAAGCCGCCGGCTTCCTGACCCGTGACCCGAGAATGAAGGAAAGAAAGAAGTACGGTCTCAAAGCAGCTCGTCGCGCACCTCAGTTCAGCAAGCGCTGAGTTCCTATCGAGCATATTTTCAAAGGCTCCTGCTTCGGCAGGAGCCTTTGTTCGTTTCTGTGTCATAAAATTTTATCCCGCAGCGGAGTGAAAACGGCAGAGTAGGGCGGTGCCGCCGCGCGGCTGTGCGTCCGCGATCTGGCTTACGGCGCGTTCTCGGCAAGATACAGCTCTACGCGGCGCTGGATCTGCGCGGCGGTCTCTTCCGGCGTTTTTGCGCCCGCCCAGAGCGCGGCGCACTCGGCTTCCAGAATGGCCTCGACCTGCTGCGAGGAATAAACCTGTGCGGAGATACGCTCGAAGAACGCCTCATACCGCGCGGCATCCTCCGCAGAGAGCGGAACGATCGGATAGACCGTGCCGTCTACCGTGAACTCCGTCGCAATATCTGAGTCGTTTGTATTTCGCGGTTCCATCGCTGCGGTGATTTCGCTTTCAAATGCGGATACCGTCATTGGAAACGCAAACCGGCTGAACGCTGTCTGGCAAGGCTCGGAGAGCAGGAATTGCAGGAATTCCGATACGCCGTCCGGGTGCGCCGTATCTTTGAATGCGGCAAGCTCGGCGGCAGGGCGAAGCTTTGTGCCGCTTTCTCCGGGCCAACCGATCCACGCGACCGGCTCCCCGACGGTATAGGCCTCAATCTGATGCAGCTGCGACACGCTGCGCAGGGTGACCGGCTCCGCCAGCGCCAGATCCCGCCGGATCAAGAGCATGGTATCCTCCAGATCATAGCTCAGCTCCTCCGGCGCGGTCAGCGTATTGGCATAGTCCAGCAGCGCCTGAAATTCCTCCGAATCGAAGCTGCACGTTCCCGCCTCCTCGTCCCAGAATGCGTCGAGAAGGTACTGCTCCATATAGGAAAGGAACAGCTCGCGGCTCATGCCGGAAAACATGGGAATATCGGACGCTTCGGCCAGTTTGAGAAATTCCGCAACGCTCCAGCTCGATTTATTTCCAAGCCGCGACTGCTTCCCGACCAGCGTTTCGACCGTGAAGCAGCCCGGAAAGGTGAAATTACCTCCATGGTAGGAGAGCGCGTCCAAGAGCCACGGCAGAAGCGCCTCCTGCGGCAAAAGCGTATTGAGATCGAGCAGCAGCCCGCGGTCGGCAAAGCTGTGCCACGGGAGGTTCGAGAGATCGATCATATCCGGCGTATCACCCGCCATGATGGCCGTATTCCAGACGGTGAACACATCCGCATAGCTGCCGGAGTCGAGAAGCGAGGAAAAGTCCAGCAGTTCTACATGATAGTTGGCGCTGCTTCGGTTGAAGCTCCTTACCTGCGCGAGGACCTCCGAATCGGGGGTCACAGTCGCCAGCGTCAAAACGGTTTTCTGCCTGCTGCCGGACGAGCTGGGGCAGAGCGCGGCAAGAACGGGAATATCGGCGGAGGTGTCCGTAAAGACAAAGCAGCCGTTTGCCGTGCGGCTGAAACGCTGACCGCCCCGGACGCCGAGGGCGGAGAGGTCGGCAAGCTTTTCCGTAGCTCCGTTCTCTAACGATACGCGGTAAAGCGCCGTAGAATCCGCTGCGTAAAGCACATCCGGCGCGTCCGTGCCGGAGCAGAGTGTGGGAAGGCCGTTCGTGACGCCGGAGATGGGAATCTGTTTTTCACTTCCCACGGCTTGCAGCGCCGCTCTGTCCTCCGTGTCTGTGCAGAGCCACGCCTGACCGTCCGCGTCGGCTGCGATGGGGTCTGTCAGCAGCTCCACAGACTGCTGCGCGGTCTGATGCCCGGAAGCGTCGTAGACGGTGAGAATCCCGTCCTCCGGCGTATGGAGCAGGAAGCTTCCGTCGCTGTTCACAAAAAGCTCCGGGTCAGAGCGCACCTCCGGGCAGTCCAGCGGGATCGACTCGGAGACCGTTCCGTCTGCATCCACCCGTTCCAGCGTGAAGTCTTTGACAAGCGTTTCCCCATCCCGCCAGAAGCGGCAGGCAAGACACCAGAGACTGCCGTCCGCGCCAAGCGCCGCGGCGGAAATTGCGGCGTCCCGCGCACCATCAAGCGCGGGCTGATAACAAAAATCGGTTTTCTGCTGTGCTTCCAGATCATATTGGACGATCTGCGTCGGAATGACGCCGTCCTCGCCGATCAGGAACCGCCCGTTTGCGTCGCATCGGGTCGCTATCGCATAGACGAGATCTCCGTCTGCGGGCAGAACAGCGTGCACCCGGTATCCCGCAAGCGGCAGCTGTGCATAGACATAGGCGCCTGCGTCCTCCGCGCTTATGAAATCGGTGCTGGGTGCAAAGACGGTGCTTGCCTGTCCAGGAACGGGATCGGCCTGTGCCGGCGGTACATCTGCGGCGCTTTTCTTCTGCGCTTCCCGGCCGCAAGCGCAGAGCGTCAGCATAAGTGATATCGCCAGCAGCGCGCACAGGAATCTTGGTGTGCTTTTCATTTTGGATGCTCCCTTCCTTGGTTCTGTACGCATCCTAGCACACGGATGTGCCGCCGATGTCCGGCAGTTGCGGCGGAGTTGTCAAATCTGTGTGTCCAGACAGAAAAAGTGCCGCGTCGTAAGACGCAGCACTTTTGTGCTTCCGGTATGATCAGCGAAGCGCAAGCTCACCGTTTTCCACATCCACGGTGATCTTCGCGCCGGGCTGGATATTGCCCTCGACGATCTTCTTGGCAAGAAGTGTCTCGACCGTGTGCTGCACATAGCGGCGCAGCGGACGGGCGCCGAACTGCGGATCGTAGGCGGCATCGATGACATACTGCTTTGCGGCGGGCGTCAGCTCGCAGCGCAGCTGCTTGTCAGCCAGACGCTTGTTCAGCGCGGCGATCTGGAGATCGATGATGCCGGTGATGTTCTCCTTGGTCAGCGGCTTGTAGAACACGATCTCGTCCAGACGGTTGAGAAATTCCGGACGGAAGGTGTGGTGCAGGAGCGCTTCCACGGCGTCCTTCGCACTCTGGGTGATCTCACCGTCCGGGCCGATGCCGTCAAGCAGCTGCTGGCTGCCGAGGTTGGAGGTCAGGATGATGATGGTGTTCTTGAAATCGACCGTGCGGCCCTGCGAGTCGGTGATGCGGCCGTCGTCCAGCACCTGAAGCAGAACGTTGAACACATCCGGGTGCGCCTTTTCGATCTCGTCAAAGAGAACGACGCTGTACGGACGGCGGCGTACCGCCTCGGTCAGCTGGCCGCCCTCCTCATAGCCGACGTATCCGGGAGGCGCTCCGATCAGACGCGACACGGAGAACTTCTCCATGTACTCCGACATATCGATGCGGATCAGATTCTTCTCGTCGTCAAACAGCGCTTCGGCAAGCGTCTTGGCAAGCTCCGTCTTGCCGACGCCCGTCGGGCCGAGGAACAGGAACGAGCCGAGCGGACGGTTCGGGTCCTGAATGCCGGCGCGGCTTCTGAGGATCGCGTCGGAGACGCACTGGACAGCCTCGTCCTGCCCGATCACGCGCTTGTGCAGAATTTCCGGCAGGCGCAGCAGCTTCTCGCGCTCACCCTCCATCAGACGGCTGGTGGGAATACCCGTCCAGCGCTCGATGATCTTGGCGATTTCCTCTTCGGTGACCTTGTTGCGGAGCAGGCTCGATTCCTTGCTGCCCTGTGCAAGCTTTTCCTCGTGCTCCAGCTGTTTTTTCGCCTCGGGAAGGTCGCCGTACATCAGCTTTGCGGCCTTTTCCAGGTCGTAATTCTGCTGTGCGGCTTCGATCTCACGGTTTAGGCTCTCAATGCGCTCGCGGAGCTGCTGCACGCGGCCGATGGCATTCTTTTCGTTCTGCCACTGGGCCTTCATGGTGTTGAATTTGTCGCGCTGCTCAGCCAGCTCCTTCTGAAGCTCGGCCAGACGGCCCTTCGACAGCTCGTCGTCCTCGTTCTTGAGGGCGGCCTCCTCGATCTCCATCTGGATGATCTTACGGTTGATGACATCCAGCTCCGTCGGCATGGAATCCATCTCCGTGCGGATCATGGCGCAGGCCTCGTCGATGAGGTCGATGGCCTTGTCCGGCAGGAAGCGGTCGGTGATGTAGCGGTTGGAGAGCGTCGCGGCGGCGATGATGGCGTTGTCGGTGATCTTGACGCCGTGGAACACCTCATACCGCGATTCCAGACCACGCAGAATGGCGATGGTATCCTCGACGGTCGGCTCCTGCACCAGAACGGTCTGGAACCGGCGCTCGAGCGCGGGATCCTTTT
>OGFF01003626.1_pt1 | contig 11208 bp, 7 predicted proteins | sample 1570751 | NCBI WGS metagenome assembly OGFF01 (sample SAMEA2581951, study PRJEB24529) | metagenome | biome: Human gut stool | place: China | collected 2011 | reverse complement strand
TTATCGCCTTCCTCTGCCGCAGCGACAAGGTCGTGCGCCCCTTCTTCGTGGTGTACTCCTTCGTTTCCATCCTGGGTGCTACGATGGACCTGGGCCTGATGTGGAGCATTGCCGATACCTTCAACGGTCTGATGAGCATCCCGAACCTGATTGCGCTGCTGCTGCTTTCCGGCACAGTGGTGCAGCTGACAAAGGAATATTTTGAAAAAGAAAAGGTGTAAGAAATGTTTGTAGGAACTTGGTGGTCCCTGATGCCGCCGATCATCGCCATTCTGCTGGCGCTGCTCACAAAGGAAGTCTATCTCTCGCTGTTCGCCGGCTGTGCGCTGGGTGCGCTGCTGGTGGCAGAGTTTCACCCATGGGTCGCGTTTGACACACTGTTCAACACGATGATCGACAGCGTCGACTTCTCGATTCTGATGTTCATGATCCTGCTGGGCATGGTCGTTATGCTCATGCAGGAGTCCGGCGGCACCCGCGCTTACGGTGAGTGGGCGGCGAAAAAGCTCAAGAGCAAGCGCGCCACGCTCGTGGCGACCTCGCTGTTGGGTGCGCTGATTTTTGTGGACGACTACTTCAACTGCCTGACCGTGGGCTCCGTGATGCGCCCCGTGACCGACCGGCAGAAGGTCTCCCGCGCAAAGCTGGCCTACCTCATTGATTCCACCGCCGCGCCCATCTGCATCATTGCGCCGGTGTCCAGCTGGGCCGCCGCCGTTACCTCCAGCGTGCCCGAAGGCTCCGGCATCAACGGCTTTACCATGTTCCTGCGCACCATTCCCTACAACTATTACGCCCTGCTGACCATTGTGATGAGCCTGTTCCTCATCTTCACGGGCACGGACTACTGCTCCATGAAGCAGCACGAGGACAACGCCCGGGCCGGCGACCTTTTCACCACGGCTGACCGCCCCTACGGCGACGATGTGGATGCCGAGGACGATGCCCACGGCCATGTCATTGATCTGGTGGCCCCGGTGCTGGTGCTGATCGCGGCCTGCATCTTTGGCCTGATCTACACCGGCGGCTTCTTTGAGGGCGTGGACTTCATCACCGCCTTCTCCGACTGCAACGCCTCCGCCGGTCTGGTGCTGGGCAGCAGCATTGCCCTGATGTTCACCTTTGTGTTCTACCGTGTCCGCAGCGTGATGACGTTCCAGGATTTTGCCGCCTGCATCCCCGAGGGCTTCAAGGCCATGGTCAGCCCCATGCTGATCCTGACCCTGGCCTGGACGCTTTCCGGCATGACCAACCTGCTGGGTGCAAAATATTACGTTGCCAACCTGCTGGGCGGCTCCGCTGCCGCCCTGCAGTACCTGCTGCCGGTCATCATCTTCCTGGTGGCGGTGTTCCTGGCCTTTGCCACCGGCACCTCCTGGGGCACCTTCTCCATCCTGATCCCCATTGTCTGCCACGCTTTCCCCCAGGGCGAGATGCTGGTGGTCTCCATTGCGGCCTGCCTGTCCGGCGCTGTGTGCGGCGACCACTGCTCTCCCATTTCCGACACCACCATCATGGCCTCTGCCGGTGCGCATTGCAGCCATGTGAACCACGTTTCCACCCAGCTGCCCTACGCCATTACCGCCGCTTCCTGTTCCGCCGCGTGCTATGTGATCACCGGCCTGACCCAGATGTTCCTGGGCAGCAGCGCCAGCCTGTGGACCTCGCTGATCCTGCTGGGCGTTGCCATTGTGCTGGAGCTGGTGGTGCTGAACATTCTGCGCGTAAAGCTGGGCAAAAAGGCCAAAGCGTGATATACTAAAGGAAATTGAGTGTTCGAAGGGAGACCGTACCATGCTGGAAAAAGCATTCAACGATGTCTATACCAAGTTCAAGCTCCATTTCTACCAGAACGTGTTCCAGCGCTTTGCCACCCGTGAGGCGACCCTGACCACGGTGGAATCCTTTTGCATGGAGGGCATCATGGCCATGGGGGAGCCCACCATTGCGGAGTTTTCCCGGATGATGCAGATCTCCACCCCCAACGCGGCGTATAAGATCGGCTCGCTGGTGCGCAAGGGCTATGTGGAAAAGATCCAGTCCACCACCGACCGCCGGGAGTATCACCTGCGGCCCACCCAGAAGTATATCGACTACTACAACATCAGCTACTCCTACCTGAGCACGGTGGTCCAGCGGGTGAACAAGCGCTTTCCCAAAGAGGACGTGAAGAAGCTGGAACAGATGCTGACCATCATCAGCAACGAGCTGATGCCCGAGCTGAACCTGGAAAACAACCCGGAGGCTCCGGAGGAAAAGAAAACCGCGCGCTGAGCCGCACCCTTCCGGAACCCCCGGAAGCCCGTGCGCCGCCCCCGCGCAGCCAGACAGGACTGCCCCACAGAGATGTGGAGCAGCCCTGTTTTTTTCTGCCGGAACGGGCCGTGCGGCCAACAAAAAAAGCCCCGGAGGGCTTGCGGGGCCCTCCGGGGCGAGGCAGCGGCGTGCGGGCCCGCTGCCTCAGGGGATAGCGATCAACATGAGATTCTGGAAAGTAACTTTTTGGGGGATTACAAAGGAATGTGATGCATGGCCCAAAGGGTCAGCGGGGCGTTTGCCCGGGGCCTTTGGGGGTTGGGGTTCAGTGCTGGGACTTGTAGAACATGGCCTTGCGCTTGCGCTCCATCCAATATCCCGCTGCAGACAGCACCATGCCTGCGCCCAGCATCAGGTCTGCCAGCCAGCCGCTGGTGCCGGTCTGGATCAGCTTGGCATCCTGCACCGCCGGGAGCACCGGGGTCTCAGGAGCGGGGGCGGAGACAGGGGCGGGAGCGGGGTCCGGTCTTGCATCCTGCACCGCGGGCAGCACCGGAGCCTCGGGGGCGGGGGCGGGCTTTGCGTCCTCCACCGGCGGCAGCTCGGGCGCATCGGGGCCCGGGTTCACGGGCGGCACCACGGTCTGGGTGTAGCCCTTGATCCACACATCCCGGCTCTCCTGAGAGGTAAAGGTGTAGTGCACTTCCGCATCCTGCTTGGTGGTCACTACCATCTTGTCTGCCTCAAACTTCACGGGGGTGCCGTCCTTGGTCTTCTCGGTGTGGTACTCGTACTTGATAAAGCCGCCTTCCACGGTGCCGGTATCCTCACCGGTAAAGATGTTCCGGATCAGGTTGGTAAAGCTCTTGTAGGAGCCGGTGCCGGTGCCTTCAATGCCCTTCTGCTGTTCGTCCGTGTAATCTGCCGTTTTGGTGTAGTCGGCACGATAGCTGCCGGAAAGGTCAGTGCCCTGCCCAGTTACTTCGCTCTCATGGATGATGGTTTCCGTTACGGAGTTGGGGGTGTAGCGCAGTTCTCTGTTGGTCAGGGTCTCCAGCTTCCTGCGCTTAAAGGTTGCGGAGAGGGCGGTCGTGTTCTTGCCCATGGCCACCACATGGTTCTTATCGGTCTGGGTCAGGTTTCCAAGGGTCAGGTCGTAACCGCCAACGTAATAGCGCTGTCCGTCCGCATTGAAAAGTGCATTGCCGCAGGTGTTGTTGTCATCGGACATATAGCCGTAGGCCGCCAGGTCCGACTGGTACAGATAGATCTGGTAGTAGTATGAGCTGTAAGATGTCTGATTCTTGTAGACTTTAACGACCTGCGCCTTACTCAGATCCAGATCCGGGTGTGCATCCTTATATGCTTGCAGATCCGCCCTTGCTCTTTTTTCGCTAATATAGTCATTGCCAAGTTTGCCGTAAGCCACCTGACCCTCGACCTTGTAGAAAACGCTCTTTGTGGGGGCGTTGTCTTTTGCAAACGGGTTATCCCAGCTGGCACGGGGATACTCATGGTGGCCGGTGTTGGGATCGTTGTCGCCCTCATTGTCGTAGGTGATGCGATTCGACAACTTCGCCTGTTCGCCTTTTCCGGCCACAAGCTGGCCAGCATTCTCGCTCCATGTCAGCTTGGGATTCAGCAGAACGCAGTCATCGGTCTTCGCTGTTCCGTCTTTCTCCTTCTCCGACAGGGTCAGCTTGGAATCCGTTGCCAGATCAAGGTGGTCGATGTCGTTGTTGCCATAGCGAACCTCGTGCTCTTTACCGTCGATCTTTACATAGGAGTATTTGTGGGGAATGCCGAGCCAATCTGTTTTCCACCCTGTTTGGACATTAACGCCCTGCGGAACACGCTGCATCTTACCATCGGCATCTCTGTAGTAAGGCGTATCTCCCTTGGTGGAACCATCGTAGTATTTGCCGTCCTTCTTAGCGGTGGTTTCCAGCTTCTTCAGGTACTCGACCAGCTCGGCATCGGTCATGGCATTGTAGTTGACCACCTTTCCCACTACCTTGGAAATTTCTTCCCATGTCGTTTTTTCGGTAACGGTCAGGTACTTGATCTCGCCGTTTTCCTTGTACTCGATGACAAGGGTCTCACCGGCATTCTCAGCTTTCTGACGGGCTTCTTCCAGCTGCTTGAGGAATGCCGCCTTAGCTTCTGCCTCCGTGCTGCCGGTGGCTGCAACTTCTTGCGGCTTCTGGACTTCCACAGTCAGCTTCTCTTCCCGATCGACGTAGCTTGCCTTGTAGGTCTTGCCATCTTCTCCCTTGTAGGTAACAGTATGGTTTGCGGCATCCATGGTGTATTGGTCTGCGCCAAATTTTACATCAAACTGAGCCTTAATCTCTTCCTCGGTCAACTGCCGGGTGGTAACGGTGATGATGGTCACAGTGCCCTTGTCATCGGTCTTTTTGTAGGTTTTGGTTCCATCTGCAGCCGTACTTTCCAGCGTCATCCCGGCATGGGTCGTGCCGCCGTGTGTAAAGTCAACCGTTCCATTGTTACCGTTCTGGCTGCTCCACTCTTTCTTTGACAGGTCAACCGGCGTACCATTCTCAATAGGGGTGGTCTGCTGGGTCTCGGTTCTGGGGGATTCAACCTTCCACTTCACCTGGGTCAGGGATGCGGTCAGATTTTCCGTATTCCAGCCATCCTTCTTTGCGGCCGCTTCCAGTTTCGCCCTTTCTTCGGGAGTCAGGGCGTTCAGGTCAACACTGGTGTACTCAAAGCTATGGGTATTGCCCTGTGCATCCTTATAGCTGGTGATCCGGCCAGCCTTATCCCTCTGAATGCTATCCGGAACAGCACCCTCCGGAGCCGTGGTGAAATCAGCACCAATCCCCAGTTCGCCTGCACCGGTGGTTTTATACTCTGCACCATCCTGATAGGTGATCGTGGAGCCTGTCACATACGCCGTGCCGGTAACGGTGTTGTCCTTCACATCGGTGATGTTCTCGGGGTTCTTGCCGGGAACATCGGGATTCGTAGCTTCCTTAGTTTCAACCTTTACCTCGGCACCGGTGTAGGTCAGGATGTAGATCTTGCCGTCAATCTCTTCCTTAAAGGTGCCGCCGTTCGGGTCAAGCGTTGCGTTTGCAATGGCACTCGTCAGTTTTGCCTTGACAGGATCTTCAACGCCCATCTCACCCACTGCGTTGTTCAGGGCCTTCCGGATGGCGTTCATCTTAGCCTTGCTCTCTTCTTCGGGCTTCTTGCTCTCGTTTTCTACGCTGCCATTCTTCGTGGTCGTCAGGGTCACTTTATAAGTGAGGCTCCGGCGGAGAAGCTGGTTCTGCGTTACGTCCAGCTTGACGGTCTCGCCGTGCTCGGTTTTGTAGTAGATCTCGCCGTCCGCACCCAGAGTATACTCTGTGTGGTTGTCCCGATTCAGTCTTTCAACGATCTCTGCGTTGTTCAGTTTCTCAGCAGTCCCATCGACCCTGACCTCATACTTCCGGCCGTCACTACCTGTATACTCATAGCTGCCGTCTTCCTTCGGGTTCTGGCTGAGGATGGTATCCAGAAGCTCACGGGAGATGGTCTGCTTCTCCTCGGGCTTCTCTTGATTGGTAACAGTGATCTCGGGGTATTTCACCTCAAAATCAACCCGCTCATTGCCTTCCTGCTTTTCCTTTTCCCGGGTGATGGTCAGCTCGGTGGTGGTCTTGGTGGTGACCTTGTTATCCTGAATGGTGATGTAGGTGGTGCGGGTCTGGGGGTTGCCCTCTGCGTCCAGAATGGTCTCGGTCCGGGTGAGGGTATAGGTACCGTCGGGGTTCACCGTGGGCTTTTCGGCATCCACCAGCTTGGCGATGTCTTCGGCGGTCATCTCAGCGGTGGTTTCTTCCTCTTTCTTCAGCTTGAGGGTCTGCTTGTTGCCATCCTCAGAGTTGGTCACATCCTCTACCTTGTAGCCGTTGACCGCGTCAGCGCCCTTCTCAATATTCCAGCTGATGTCCGGCTTCTCGCCCAGCTCCTTCTTCAGGTCGATGTCCTTTTTCGGAACCTCTTCCTCTTTCTCGTGCAGATCGCCCTTGGCTTCGCCGGTGCCGGTGGTGGTGGTGGTCTCCGTGCCGGGGGTCACGGTGGGCTGGGTGATGGTGGTGGAGCCGTCCGGGTTCTTCTCCACAGTGGGCGGGGTGGTGGTGTCCACAATCGGCTCTGCGCCGGGGTTGGGTTTCGTCTCCACGTTGGTCTCGGTCTTCTCGGTCTTTTCAGCGGTGCCGATCTCCACTTTCTCGGGCTTTTTCTCTTCGGAGCCGGTCTCGCCGCTGCCGGGGTTGGGGTCAGTTTCGCCGCTGTCGGGGTTGGGATTGGGGTTGGTCTCGCTGCTGTCGGGGTTGGGGTTGGGGTTAGTCTCGCCGGAGCCGGGGTTGGGGTTGGGATTGGTCTCGCCACCCTCGGGGTTGGGGTTGGTCTCGCCGCCCTCGGGGTTGGTCACGATCACGCCATCCAGCTTCTGGGAGCCGTCAGGGTTGGTCGTGGGATTATCTTTATTATATTTGACTTCCGCACCCTTCAGGGTCTCCTGAGCGTTTTCAGCCGGCTTGTTGTCCTGATGTTCTGCGGTGTTTTCCTCTTTCTTGATTTCCTCCGCCGCAGGCTCCTTTTCCATTTCTTTCGGAGCTGCTTCCGGAGCATCTGCGTTTGCTGCCAGAGGGCTTGCGGCCACACAGGCGGTCAGGGCCACGGACATTGCCGCCATCTTCAGTTTTTTGTTCGTCATGGTAGTTGCTCCTTTCCAGAATCATGCTGTTTGTTTCAAGGGGGTCACAGGGCATCGATCATAGCAGAGAGATAGTCGGAGGAGACAGAGCTGTAAAAGAACCCGTCGATCAGACCGTCCTTTTTCGCCCGCCGCACCTGGTCTGCCAGCTGAGGCTCGCACACCTCATCTACCACCAGCGCCACCTGGCAGCCGGGCAGCCCCTGCCGCAGCCTCCGGCACAGGTCCAGCCGCTGTTCCAGCCGCCACGGCGGGTAGGCCGTGACCTCTGCAACAAGAACATCGGCATGGGTGTCCACACACAGATCCTCCGCAGCGGTTCCTTCGGTCTGGTAGACCCGGAACCCTGAGTCAAAGTGCTGCAGGGAACCCGATATCGCATCGCCGAAGAGCCTGTTGCGCATATCGACTACGACACATTTCATGTCCACGGCCTCCTTTCCGGGCTGTGTCTCGCTGCATGGATGCAGAACGTTTTACTGTATCAAGGATACCACACCGCCCCACGGCTCCGCATGGGCCATAAGGGACAAAACTGTGAAAATTTTTCGGTGTTCTGCCCAAAGTTTTTCCAGCATTTTCGGCGCGTTCCACAATTTGGCACTTTTGGGAGCAAAATGCGCATAAAAAAAGCCCCCCTTTGCAGGGGGGAGAGGTTTCTCACTCACTCCTCCAGATGGGGGAGGATGAAGTTTTTCTTGGTGACGGCAATGGCCAGGCGGGTGCGGTTGGAGTAGCCGGTTTTTTCCAGCAGGGAAGAGACAAAGCGCTTCACGGTGCGGGAGGAGATGCCCAGCTCTGCGGCGATCTCCTCATATTCCAGCCCCTCACACACCAGCCGCAGCACCTCGATCTCCCGTGGGGTGAGCTGGGTGCTGCTGACCTGCCCCAGGCGGGTCTCCGGGGTGCGGTCCGGGTAGAGGCTTTCCCCCGCCATGGTGCGGTCCATCACCTCCAGCAGGCTCTCCGGGGACACATCCTTATACCAGAAGCTCTCGGCCCCGGCGGCCTTTGCCCGTTTCAGGTAGCTTTCCTCCACCATGGAGGTGATGATGATGACTTTGGTCTCCGGATACCGGGCCTTGATCTCCGCCGCCACGTCAATGCCGTCCCGGCTGCCCTTGGTGCACACATCCATCAGCACCAGCTCCACGGTGTGCCGGGCGCACTGGGCCAGCGCCATTTCCGCTGTGCTCAGGGAGGCCACCCGGCGGTAGCGGCCGCTGTCCTCCACAAGGTGCTCCATGTTCTCCCGGGGCATCCGCTGGTCTTCCACGATCAAAACACTGGTCATATCGTTTCCTCCTTTGGCAGGTTCACACACAGCCGGTAGCGGGGCCGGGCCTGCACCTCCATGGTGCCGCCCGCCTGCATCACCCGGCGCTGGATGGCGGTAAGCCCCCCGCCCGGCGTAATGGCGGGGTCTGCGGGGGGCGGGCCGTCGTTTTCAAACTGCCAGCACTGGCCTCCGCCCTGCGGGGTAATGGTGATCTCCAGCCGGTTGGCCCCGGCGTAGCGCACCGCGTTGGTGATGCACTCCCGGGCAATGGTCAACAGCAGCTGCTGGTGCTGCCGGGGCATGGGCCCCTGCAGGGCCACCGTGACCCCCAGCTGGGCCGCGTCCTCCACAAACACGTCCCACTCGTTTTCCTCCGGCGGAGTCTCACTGTCCTTCCGGAACAGCTGCACCGCCTTCTTCATCTGTTCAAGGGAGGCTTCCAGCTCCGCCGGGTCCTTCCGCTGCAGCAGGCACTGCCGCACCGCCGTAAGGCCGTAGCCCATTTCATCGTGGAGCCGGGTCTTGAACGCCATGATCTCCTTTTCCCGGGTCATCTCCTGCACGTTCTCCGACAGCCGGCGCAGCTCCCGGTTCATCCGCAGCAGCTCCTGATTCTGCCGCAGCAGCTCCTGCCGCTGGCGCTGCAGGTCTGTCACCTCCGAAAAGATGCACTCCACATGGGGGCGGACCCCCTCCCCGAGCACGGTCTGCTCCGAGTAGAGCCAGCAGGTGCCGTCCGGCAGCACAAAGGACGGATTTTTGCCGTCCACCCTCCGGCCATGGGTGGGGGCCAGCACCTGCTGGTGCAGCTCCTCCAGCGATTGCAGATCCTGGCCGGAGAGGGCACGGTAGACCCGGAACATCTGCCGGTTGCACAGCCGGATGATGCCGTCCGGGGTAAAATAGCACACCGCCGCGGGCAGGTCGTCAAAGCCCTCCTTGATGGAGCTGCGGGTGATGTGGTCCGGGTGCAGCCACTGCTTCAGTTTGTTCCACATTCCGGGGCACCTCCTTCAAAGTGATCGTTCAGCACCCAGCTGCCCGGGGCCTCCTGCACAGCGGCAGGGCAGACGGCTTTCAGGTCCGCCCCGGTCTCCACCGAAAGATAAAGGTTCAGCCGGTGGTCCTTCCAGACGGCCCGCACGAACAGGGCATCCAGCTGCCCCAGCGCCCCCTCCACCACCGATTCAAACCGGCTGTAACAGGCCGCTGCCGCCTCTGCCGGAAGCCGGCCCCCGCGGGTCACCTCCATGGCGCACTCCACCCCGGCCAGCTCCAGGCTGCTGATGGATTCCTCCAGCGCGTACCGCAGCTCTGCCGAGGGCACATACCGGTGCTTCTGGGCCAGAAACATCAGGTTGGCCCCCCCGTTTCAGGTAAGCGCCCAGCACCGCCACCTGCCCCAGCAGCTGCCGCCTGTCTGCCTCCGGGGCCGTGCGGTACCGGGTCAGAAGCTGATCCATCCGGATGATCTGGGGGGCCAGCCGACGCTGCAGCAGATCGTACAGGCGGTTCTTCTCCCGCAGGGCGTTGGTCTTGCGCTCCGCCTCGTAGTTCTGCTGTTCCAGATAGTTGCGCTCTGCCAGCTCCGTGCGGTTTTCCTTCAGGCGCTCCATGTTTTCCACCAGCTCGGTGATGTCTGTCTGCCACATCACATAGCCACCCTGCACCGGTGCGCTGCGCAGCAGGGTGTGCTCGTCCAGCCGCACCGTGCCATGCATGGCGGCCTGCAGCTCCCGGCGGTCCACCATGCGGCCATTCTCGGAGCAGCAGTACACATTGCCCTGCCGGTCCACCAGCTGCACCGCCAGAGAGGTGACGCGCAGCAGCTCCTCATAGCCGGTGTTGGACTGGATCAGGCCGCAGCGCAGGCCCCCTTCCAGCGAAGCCGCCGTCATCAGGCAGTGAACGATGGTCATATCCCCCAGAAACTGCCTGATCAGGGGAAAATGGAAGCCGTAAAGCACCGCGTATATTCCCAGCAGCACCAGCGGAATGGCAGGCAGGGGCAGCCGCCGGAGGATCCGGGGGTTCCGGCTCTTGTGGGCGATGATCCCAAAGGCCAGCAGGATGCAGATCACGATCCACCCCACCACCAGACCGAAAAGCCAGCCGTACTGGTATTTTTCGTTCCAGGGCTGCTGCAGCCGGAACACCTGCTGGTGCAGGTCGTTGGTCAGCACCAGCTCCAGCAGCACCGCCGAGGGCAGCCACAGCATTCTGGCCCAGGCAGACAGGCGGTAGCGCTCGGATCTGTCCACCGTCAGGACCAGCTGAACGCAGAGCACCGGTATCCCCAGCATGGGGGCATAGTAGAGGTACCCCAGCATCCGATCGATCCCCGGGGGAGTGTTCAGCTGGAACCGCAGGGTGCGCACAAGGATCCAGAACAGCATCAACAGATCCACGTTCAGCAGCAGCCGCCGCACCTGCGGATGCACCGTGCGGTTGTACAGGGAGATCCCCCACCCTGCGAACAGGCTCAGATACAGCAGGCTCCGGAGGATGCCGCAGGCTTCCTGCAGGCCGGAGGGCACCCCCTCCAGCGGGAGCACCCGGCACAGCCATGCCAGCAGCACCACGGTGCCCACCGCACAGCCTCTTTGAACCTGTTCTCGCTGCCTCTGTTTCATCCTGCATCCTCCGTCTTTTGTGCCGTTCCCCGGTGGTTTTTCTCCATTATATCACATCCGCGCTGTAATTTGCCAGAGAGCAGAGGGGAATGCACCTCTGTGCCGCTTGCGCCTGCTCTGAAAACCGTTTGAATTGCAAAATGGTTTTTCAATTGCTATACTGGGCTTATCAAATTTTTTTCGGGAGGCTGCTACAGTGACCGCACAGACAATGCAAATCGGGAACAGACCTTGCCGCATTTACGGCGGGGCTAATGCAGAATACCTGCTGCTCCAAATGACAGGTGAGCATGAGCTGCAAAGTATGG
>OGFF01003622.1_pt1 | contig 11243 bp, 10 predicted proteins | sample 1570751 | NCBI WGS metagenome assembly OGFF01 (sample SAMEA2581951, study PRJEB24529) | metagenome | biome: Human gut stool | place: China | collected 2011 | reverse complement strand
GGGAGTGGGAATGAAAGTTAAGAACAAGCCTTGACACAGTTTAAATTACACCCCCAGGAGGGGGCTTTATAATCCCTCCTTAATAAATCATCGTCTAAACCCTCTTCCTCTTCTCGGCTTCATCATCCGGGTTGCCTGTCGCAAGCACCGCCTTACCCATGCCTCTTCATCCTCATCTTTATCACGTCCCCAATCCTTTGTATCACTGCCACCACCACCTTGGCTTTCTGCATAGTTTGTGGCTTCATCGATATAGCCAAGATACAAATAAATGGCACAGTTGATAATTTCAACACCGTGATTTATGCAATCAAAAACAAAGCTGTCATCAAATAGGTTACGGTCATGGCTGCTCGTCATTTGATGATAAATGTTTTCAATCTCGTCTAGCACGTTTTTTCCTGCCTCTGCAAAAAGTGTGTTGATAATCTGCTGATAATAAGGTATGAATGATTTGTTATATGCGGCTGTGACTTCTTTGTTTAATGCCGTTTTATTAGAAATATCCTTCTGTAATTTTTCAAGTTGAATCTTTGCTTGCCATAGTTTCATCTTCTTGTCACTAATTTTATCATGTATTTCCCAAAGTTCTTTTCTCCCAGCTTTTATCTTCGCCTTTATCTCCTCTGCCTCGTCAAGGTGGTTCTTCACATAATCCTCAAGCTCAGCAATGGCTGCCTGTTTTTCTGCTTCCGCTTTCTCCAGATTGCTCACCATTGTCTGCAATGCCTTGATTCGTGTCTCAGCTTTTGCGACATCCCTATTAAGGTCAGAAAGAATAGTTTTCTTCGTTCCAACCTCTTCTGACAATGTTCGACATTCTTCAGCTAACTCTCTGCGATAGGTTTCCGTTGACTTGTGTCTGGCACCAGTCAGCGTGATGTCACCGCCACGTTCCAGTCCGTATTTCTCGTTAACCTCAGCAAGTCGGCTGTGTAGTTCACGCATTTTTGCCTTTGTTTGGTTCAAGTCGTTGCCTCCGAACATATCCTTTGCGCTCAGTCTTCCGTCTTTTGTTATTGGTACGATGACAGCATGAGCATGTGGATTGAGTTCATCCAGATGGACAATAAACGAGGCGATATTTTCCTCGCCAAACTCACGGCAGCAGAAGCCATATATGTCTTTTGCCCATTGATGTATTCCACTGCAACTGTTGAGATCCCAGTTTGCGCCATCATCATTTATTGTCTGGTCACCAAATGCGAGTTTGCGCATCTGCTCACGGTTACCTCCGAAGATGATGCACACGGCACGATTGGAAGTTGCGTTCACCCTACCTGTCACTCTTTCCTTTATGGTTCGTTCTATATTCTCTGTTATTGACCTCGATTTGTCAACCTCTCCAACTTTTCCACCTTTCGACACCTGAAAGTTGAGTCGTGTACGGCTGCGGTCGTAGTTATACTTAGGGTCATTCTCCTTTCGTGAAAAGAGGTCATCACTCCAGTTACGCTGATGCTCGTCACTGACTGCGACATCAAAAGACTTGACCTTTTGAATGTCCATCATCTGTTTTTTATTATCACTCATAAAATCTCATTTTTTATCGGTTCAACATATAAATACCAGCTTGCTGCACACATGACATGGATGTTTTACCCTAATTACTGAGCTTGCTCGGTGTATTAGGCTCCACCCAAGGGATATATGTTCGCAAGCGAACTCGTCTTGACAGCTGACAGTCTTTTTACTGCTACTCCACCAGAACCAAGCCAAGTCTGTCTATCAAAAGTTGGACAGACGGATTTCTTTTTATCATTTGTTGGAGTATCATTTGAGGTGTTTCCTTCATCAGCAGGAAGTCGGCAATGTCGAGTCCTTGCTGACGTTGCTCCTCCGTGGCATTACTCTCTAAGATGTCGCTGACCGAAACACTTTTGCAGACGGATTGCAGTAAGGGTAACTTTGATTTCCACTTGTCCGTTGCGCCAAGATCAGGCACCATAATGACCACTCTGTTCCTGAGAACATCAATGGCATCACGGTTAAAACAGCCGTTCATGCCACCTGTGGCTATCCAGATAAAATCAGGGATAAAGTGAGTGGCGATAATGGCAGTCTTCTCGCTCTCGACAATAGCAATAGGCTTTGTGGTATTGTCTGAAAGAAGATGCTCTCCAAAGAAGCATTGACTGAGATTGAAGTCAGTCTTCCGCAATTCGGAGTGTACCCATGTCACCATGCTGTGCGGCTCCTTAATGCGGTGTCCTGTCCTGGCATCATATTTCATTATCTTGCCTGTGCGGACATTTCCGCCAATGTCAATCTGCCAGAATACGGTTGAACCATCCCATTTCTTGGATGTTCCGATTTTGTAGAGAGTAAACAACCGCTTGGTCTCGACCTCGCCAAACACAGTGGAATGATACTGATACAACGGATTGATGTGATAGCTTCGCAATGACTGTTCCATAAGAGTACGGTCAATGAATGTCGGAGTGGCTTTCTCTTTCTGGTTGACCTTCTTGGGAATCTCATTTCTCCATTCATCTTTGATATTCAAGTCGGGATTGTCCTTGAAATAGTCAGACGGTGAATAATGATAGCCACAGCTCTGCTCATGGTCGCAGCGTCCCACATTATCGGGAAACATTACCTTTTCCTGCTCGTCAACGTATCTTGCGAAACAACGCTTGCGCCCACATTGTGGACAGGTGTATCTGTTGCCGGGCTTGTATTTCTGTAGGTGAAATCTATACTCATTCATATTGCTCTGCACTGTTTGTACCTTGCACTTCTTGCACTATTGCACTTGAACGGCACAAATTGCAGTCTCCGTGATGCAGAAGTGCAAGAAGTGCAAAGTGCAGATGATGCAAGATGGTTGTTTTTATTATCTAAGTTTCTCATATTCTCCTTTTCTTGTCCTGTTAAGGATGCCCTTGGCATGAAAGTCCGCAAGCATATACATGACTGAGCGTTTTGACATTCCAAGCGCCTCTCCTGCCTTGACAGCATCCGATGTGGTAAAGGGACTTCCCATCAGGTCAAGCCACTGCCTCCTCACAGGCTCAATGGCATCATCAGCTACTATCTCGACAAGCCTGTTATATGAGTTCTCAAAATAATCACTCATACATATTGCAGAGTTGACAGACTCCGTATCAATAAAGTTCTTGTGCGACTCTCCGCATGCCCAACGGAATATCTGGAATATCAGTGCGAGCCTTGCGGTGTTCAACGGAACTTTAGCAAACCGTGTGTCTATCAGCCTTTCGTCTGAGATGGCGTTTATCTGCTCACAGGCATCATTGCGCCAGTCAAAGAATATCTGCATGGCATCATTGGAGAGGTCAAGGATGTTGGGCTGCTCCTCAACAAAGTCTATTGACAGAGCCTTCTCAATGATACCTTTCCATATCCGAAACGGTCTGTCTATAACCGACGCATCCAGTCCGTCCTCCTTCTGCCACGGGGGTATCTTCATGTCTTGTGGAAACGAGAAAAGGAAGCGGTCAAGAAGACCGTTCTTCTTGAAGCCAATGTCATAAAGCTCATGCACGACACCAGTCTGTATGGTTCCTGCAATCTGTATGCAGGGATTGTTAATGCGAAAAGGACAGTCAAGGTTGCACCGTGAGACATCTATCGGCTGACCGCTGTGGGCAGACAATAGCTGTTGAATGAAAGGGTTGTTGTTATAGCGGTTTACAGTATTGAACAGTCCCATAATCTCATCCACCACAACTGCGACACCTCTTCTGTTGGCATCATGGTTACGCATAAGAGCCTCAGGTGTGAAATCGTTCATAATAGTCTTGTGCAACACAGGCACAGGCGGTAAAGGTTGCCAGTCCGTCCTTTTCTTGCCCTTGTTGCTTTTAACTATAGAGGCATATTCGTCCTTCAGAGCTTTGTACTTCAAGTATTCCTCCGTGTCAAGATCATGCAGTGGCTTGTATGCAAAGTTCAGTGGCGGTGTCTTGCCGACTCCAGGCTTACCCACAAGCATGACATACAGTATAGGTGAGGTAATCCAGTTTCCTTTGATGCGGATATAGCAGGAGTTGCCGATGGCTGCTGCCATTGCGGAGATAAGCGAGGTGACGGTGAACTCTATGGAATAGTTCTCCGTCCTCACCAAGTCCAGAATCATCTGCTGCATCTTCTGCGGAAACGCATCAAGAGGAATTTTGGAATAGGCTACGCCCGAAACCTCAGAGCGTAGCTTGTTGCTTATTTCAAGTGCATCCATACTCACCACGTTCTTTTGTTCGGTTTACGTCTGTTGGCTGCAAGAATAGCAGCGTTCTCCTCCTCGGCTGTCAAAGGCACAGAATTCTTGCGGTTGGTCTCCAACCATTTGTCAAGTTCGTCCTGATAGAGCACATAACGCTTGCCGGGCTTGGTGGCAGGAATGCTGCCGTTGCCAAGTTTCATGTAGAGGGTTCGCTGCGGTATCTTCAGATAGTCCGCAGCTTCCTCCACAGACATTGGACGGTGGGTGTTCTCTTTGTGATGTCCGTTCTCCTTTTGAAGATTGGAAAGCATCTGTCTCATGCCGACTACCTCATCCCGAAGCTCGGCAACAACCTGCGGAAGGTCGTTGAATGTAAGTTCTTTTACCATAATTCAAAGATTTTGATGTGGCAAAGGAACTCAATGATATGTCAGTGGCAGGGATTATTGACAGTAATCGTCAGATAATCCTAATATCATCACATTATCAATGAAAAAGGAGAAAAAAGGGGAAGAAAAAGCTATTAATGATATTGTCGTGTTGCTGGCAATTGGCGGCAGATAGACGTTCTTGCATATATAAAAATGATATAGGGAAGCCCATGAATGAGCCTCCTTATATCATAAACAAGAATAAATTAAAGGATGGTGATTAGAAATGGAACACGTAATTGTCTGTATGCACTGGTCTGTCAAGCTTGATGTGCCCTTCATTAGGGTAGCAGGTCAGACTCTTTGCCAATGAGTTAAGCTCGATGTCTGCAAGCTCATTTGGGAACAGTCCCTTAATGAACTTTGCCTGTGTTTTTATGGTATATCCGTTCTCAGAGCCGAGTCTTGCAGCAATATTCCAGACCAAATGCTTGAAGGAGACAGTCTTTAACCTGTCTTTGTTGTCATGGACAGTCTTCAATCTGACAGATTTAGGCTCATAGTTCGGCTTATAACACCATGCGGTTATCTCATTGCGAAGCAGGTCAAGCTCACTCTCATCCATAAACGGTGACATCATCCTGCTGACATAATCAATGATTGGATTGACGAGCTTTTGATGCTCCTCCTGCTTTTTGCGCTCAAACTCGGCACAGTTGGCTTGGTAGACCTCAGTGGTTATAGGCTGGCTATTTACAGACGGGAGGCTGTCCGTTCTTGTCGTGGAATCTGACTTATCTGTATTTATAACGACATATTCCTTTCTTGATGCCCACATGTCCATCAGTTCCTCAGGCAGGTACTGAAACAGCAATAGGTATAGCAGCCATAACAGGAGATTGCATCCAATGAAGGAAACCTCGTTCACAAAAGTGCTACCTCCGAAGTCGTTGGCAACCTTACAGGAGAGGACAAGAGACATGGCAAGGATAGCCGTGCCTGGAAGACCGTAGAAAAGACAGGTATCTTTACTGATGATAGTATTCAATTTTCTCATATCTTATAATTTTTTATTTGTTCAAAATTGCGTCTTGGTGACGGTTGTTACAGCAAAGTTACTATGGTAATATAGGTATAGCCGTAAAAAAGTGCGTTTATCTGCAGTTTTTTACGGCTATTTAATATATTGGTTCTAAATCATACTCACAATAGAACCAATTTCATACTCAAAAGAATAACAACGATATTGGGATGTGCTGTCTGTGTCGGGCTGCGTGTATTACTCAGTCTTCCGTTTTAGTGTGATACGGTTTGCAGCCTCCTTCTTCTTGCTATCAACACTGTCAAGATAGCGTTGTGTTGTGGCGAGGTTCTTGTGCCCTACAAGCTCCTGCACGGTTCGGGAGTCCGTTCCTGCCTCCAGTTGCAGGGTACAATAGGTGTGACGGCTCGAATGATAGGTAATGTTCTTGGTGATTCCTGCAGCCCTCAACCATTGTTTGAGCGGTATCTGTGTCATTTTATCCTTGAAGTCAGGGAAGACAAGTCCCTCTCTCTTGCTATTGTCTATCAATGCAAGAGCCTCCTCACCAACAGGATTGTGGACTATCTGCTTAGTCTTCTGCATTCGTGTGGTGATATAGAGCGTGCCGTCTGCCTCGGGCTGAATCATCTCCCATGAGAAGTTCTTGACATCGCTCTTCCGCAGACCAGTAAGGCAAGAGAACAGGAAAGCCGTTTTGAGGACAGGAACCTCACACGGTGTCCCTGCCAGTTGTATAAGCTCTTCTGCCGACAGTCCCACTTTATCGGTCGGTATGCTCTCCGCACGTTCCAGATAAGGACAGGGATTCTCCTTTATCTTCCAGTCACGGTGGGCGGCATGGAGAGTGCCGAGGAACGCAGACCAATAGCTTGCTATGGTATTAGGGTGCAGCTTTCGTCTGGTATGGATGACCTGATGCGTGGTGCGCAGATACTCAAGGAACTTGTTGCACAGCTCCACTGTGATTTCAGCAAAGGTGCATTTGCCACCAGTGAAGAGGTTGAAGTGCTGATAAGCCTGCTCGTAGCGTGAGTTTTTCTTTCCGGCATAAGACTTGAAGTAGTCAATGAAGCTGCCGTTCAGTTTGTTCTTGTCAAAGAACTCGTAACGCTCGTTTACAATTTCCTCGTATCTACGGCAACGAAGTGCCTCGGCTTTCTCTGACAGACGTGCGTTGTATTCCTTCTCACGCTGTGTCCTCGGGTGTGCGTAGATGTAGATGCCGAGCGACTCATGGCGCAGCACCCTGTTGGTTGTCTCGTCACGGTAGCCGGGATAATAGTCAAGAAAATAGGATAGCATCTTGCCGCCTTTGATTTTCCGTGTATAAAGGTTCACGGTTTTACAGATATTTGCCATATTTGTTCTGATTATTAATTAATACTACTTGATGGAACGTTCGTCCATGGTGCAAAGGAAATAAATGATATGCCGTTGGTGGCAGTTATTGACGGTAATCGTAAAATAATCGTATTTTCAATGAAAATCATCTGATATTTACAGCCCTTTGGCTGCTCTTTCCGCCATCGCTCGTTCAACATCGGCTATTAACAGCAGGTTTTTCACGCCAACTTTAATCTTCTCAACACCGTGGACTTTGACAATATGATGGATATTTGCCTTTGATAAGCCATATTTTTCCGACACATCATCAACGGTGCAGTAGCGTTCATCGGCAAGCATATCCATCTGACGGAGTTCCGCAATATGCGTCTTCGAATAATAGGTTATGCCGTATTCTTTCTTAGTCGGAATGCGGTGGCGATATGCGTATGCACGGATGGCTGTAGGCTTCATGCCGAACTCATTTAAGACTTCATCGGTAGTAAGCCATTCGGTAATTGTGGAAGTGTCAACGGTCAGCCCAAGACAGTCCTCAACATGCCGTTTGCTGTAATAGTTCCTTCCTGCAATACGGCACATCGGTATCTGATTACGCTTGGCGGTTGTGTAAAGCCACATCTGCTTTACCTTATAAGTAGAAATTATCTCCTCACCTGAGAGGTAAGTCAAAGGCTCATCTGTTACTTGCGCCTCTGCTTTCTTATTATTCTGTTTTGGGACAGCTGCTCTCGGTCGGCATCCGAACATCACTTTATTATAAGGGTTGCCCTCCAGCATTGTCTCTATGTCGGCACGGCGGATTATCGCCATACGGCTGCTGATGCGTGAGGCTTTCAGCTTGCCTTGTGACACAATCTTATAAATGTACTGGCGTGAGCATCCCATGAGAATTGCTGCCTTGGAGAAAGTGAGGTATTCCTGTTGCCGTAGTCCTATGATAGGCTCTGCCGTTTTGAGAAAGTCATCCTGTCTTTTCTTTCTCTCCCTCTTCGCTTCCTCGGCACAGCCGACGGAGCAATACTTCTGCATTCCGCTGTTGGCGGTGAACTCTCTGCCGCATAATGCGCATTTCCTTGTCTTCTTCATACTTCCCTTTATTTGATGTTATACAATCAATTTTGCGTATTCCATCAGGGAGTGAACGGAAGTCAATCATTGTCGTCTGTTGTCAACTTTACAAACTTTTGCGACAATCTTGGCATCAAGCCCAGTCTTTTGTCACCGTCTGTGAACCGTTGTCAACCAATGTCATCAGACTTGAATTTTGTGGCAATAAAAAAGCCTCGCACATTCACCGCGATAGAAATACGTCACAAAATTATGCGGAAAATGTCGAAGCACCAAAAACAGACCGAAAAGTGTTAAAATTCAAATAGTGTTGATTATCAGTGGTTTACTTGTAGATATTCATCGTTATATGCAGTTATATACACCTATCTAAATACATCCCCTAAAGCAGCCTTCCGCAAGAGAAGTAACAGAAAAAGGGAGTGTGATTGATGTCAAACTACTACAATAATTAAAGCAATAATTTCCCAATGAAGTAACAGATGAAGGGATGACAATAGACGTCAAACCACTACACCCGTAAAAACATAAGCCTTCTAAAGCAATCACAGATGACGGGATGGTGATGGAAGTCAAGCTACTACACATGTAAAAACATCGGTTTCCCAAAGTGATTACGGATGATGGAATGGAGATGGAAGTCAAACTGCTACATCCAGAGAAACAACCATCCGCCAACGAAGTAACAGATGAAGGGATAGTAATGGAAATTAAACTGCTACAATTACCAAAGCAATATTCATTTATCGATGTTACAGATGAAGGAATATCGATAGACTTCAAACTACTACAACCATAGAAACATTTGCTCCCCAAACAAGTAACAGTCGAAGGAATTTTAATAAATATTAAATTACTGCAATCTCTGAAACAATCTCCCCCTATAGAAGTTACTGATGATGGTATAGTGACTGAAGACAAACTACCGCATCCATAAAAACTTCCCTTCTCCAACGATGTTACAGTTGATGGAATGTTGATGGTAGTCAAATCATTGCAATCCTTAAAGCAGGCTTCCCCAAAAGTGACAACAGAATAAACTTTTCCATCTTTTCCCTTTACCTTTTCTGGTACAACAATATCACCAGAATATTTATCAGTTTTAGGCAAAAGTGTAGCTGTCAACGTTCCAGAATCTAACTTAAAATTAAGCCCATCAATAACTTCCGCCATAGCACTACTCGCAGTCATGATCATCATGACTACCATAACAACAAAACTCTTAAAAGAGCTTTGGGCAAATAGACTATTGCCTACAAACCCCTTTTTAAACGTAAAATTTTTCATAATCAATATTTTACAAAAAACAATAATTTAATAATCTGCCACTCATGACAATATTGCTGCAAAGATAAACAAATATATCGTAACAGAGGTTATCTGCACATCTATTAACGTTACTTTAACGTTTAGACTCATCGCGAATTCAACATCCTGCATCCCAAATATCTTAAGTATGATTATTCAGGATGACAGATTCTCCGAATGTTTATAAATGCGCGAAAAACATAAGAAAAATCAAAAAGTTTCCGTGTTAACTTTTTCTTTCATACCTTCGCGCCATCAAACCAAACGAATAGAAAATATGAATAAAGTATCAAATGACATCAAATGGTTTTGCAACCAGTTGCGACAGGCAGAGCAGATTCTGAATAATGCGTTAGAAAGATCTGAGGAGTTTTCTGAGCACGACAAGCGTATCATAGATAGGATTAGAGGGGATGTTGACATGGTTGACCTCACCTTGCTGCAACTGCTTTCTCCCATAGCTCCAAGATGAGCTATGGGAACCTTATAATAAGAAGCAATTCTCATTGTGATATTTGAGATATTTCAAATGCTGATTTTCCAACTTTACTAAATGTAAATCGCTGGTAAGTCCTATGGCTTCTCTGTCAAACTTGTCCAACAAACGGGAATACATAATTTTTCCCATCTGGGTGAAAGAAATATACCCAAGGTCAAATAACTTGTCATAATTCGGCAGCAGGAGCAAGCCGTTGTAAGTATCCAGCCGTTCCTGGTTGTCAGCATCTCTCCAAGGCTTTATGTGAGAAGCGATGAGCATCCAAGTAAAAGGACACTGACTGATAGCACAACCATGCCAATATTCTATCAATTCATTTCTGAATATTCCTTGTCCTATTCTTGACTTTACGATGGAATCTTTTTCAGTAGCCTTGATATTATTGTCGTTTTCTACAGCTTTTATTTCTGTCAAGATAGAATCTTCCATCCGTTTATGATAATCAGAATTGACAAATGCTAGAAATTTATTCAAACCAGCCCTAAAATCAGATAAACTTTTCTTGCTGGTATAGACAGTTCTTTCCTGACGCTTCAGATCTTCCTGACGCAAAATTTCGTCAATCTTTTCTTGTGTCAATGTTTCGTCTAAAGCATAGTCATGTGCCAAGAACTTCATTCTTGTTACATAATCGCAGCTGGTTTTCTTTGCTATTCCGCCAAATTCCACCATATAGTGGTAAAAATCAGCCTGCAGATCCATATATTTTTCTAAATTTGCCATCATATCAACCATTTTATATTGAGAGCAAAGGTACGTTTTTTATTTGAGACCGGCAAGAGTTTTCTTAGAAAAGTTTCGAAAAAATATGGTGGGGCTTCATGGCATCAGAAATTTTATCAAGGAAATGAGCAAAACAAGGTGCTTTATAAAGCTTTTGCCCCTTCAGGGCGCAGGGCGAAATGCGATGATACCCAGAGCGATGCCCTGGGCTACGAGCTTCTGCCCTTTCAGGGCGTGTGGGGCAAACCGAAAGGGTGCAGCAGAAATATACATGCTGCTGTTACCATATTCTTTCGTTTCTTCTCACCATCGTAAAGTTTCGAAATATACACTACACCTGAAGCGGCTTCAATTCTTCTTCTGTCAATCCAGTTATCTGCATGATTTGAGACCAAGACATTCCTATTGCCAACAAGTTACGGGCTATTTCCAAACCTTTAGATAGTTCACCTTTAGCAATACCATTTTCCTCTCCTTCAACATAAGAGCCATAAAGGCCGGAGTAATAATCATCAACAGCCTTAATACTCTCATCGTATTTTTCCTGCTCCTCACTACTCAGGCAACGAACATCTGCCAATTTTGCAAGATGATCGAATATCTTCTTCTGCGCCGTAAACGGCAATCTTTCCAATACTTCCATATATTTCAAAACATAAATCCATTTTTCAAAACCTGTCTCGCATTCTTCCTCACTCTTAT
>OGFF01003620.1_pt1 | contig 11245 bp, 10 predicted proteins | sample 1570751 | NCBI WGS metagenome assembly OGFF01 (sample SAMEA2581951, study PRJEB24529) | metagenome | biome: Human gut stool | place: China | collected 2011 | reverse complement strand
AAAATTATGGCAAAAGAATATGAAACCGTCATTGGTCTGGAAGTCCATGTAGAACTTGCAACCAAAACAAAGATTTTCTGCGGCTGTTCTACAGCCTTCGGAGGTTCTCCAAACAGCCATACATGCCCGGTCTGCACCGGTATGCCGGGTTCGCTTCCGGTATTAAACAAGCAGGTTGTGGAATATGCGGCGGCAGTCGGTCTTGCAACCAACTGTACGATTACACAGAATTGTAAATTTGACCGTAAGAATTATTTTTACCCGGATAATCCGCAGAATTATCAGATTTCACAGTTATATCTGCCAATCTGCCGCAACGGTCATGTTGATATTGAACTGGAAGACGGCACGACAAAGCAGATCCGGATTCATGAAATCCATATGGAAGAAGATGCCGGAAAACTGGTTCACGATGAATGGGACGATGTATCTTATGTGGATTACAACCGTTCCGGTGTGCCGTTAATCGAAATCGTATCCGAGCCGGATATGAGAAGTGCAGAGGAAGTTATCGCTTACTTAGATAAGTTAAGACTGATTATCCAGTATCTGGGTGCTTCTGACTGTAAGCTTCAGGAGGGTTCTATGAGAGCCGATGTCAACTTATCTGTCAGAGAAGTGGGCAGTGAAACTTTCGGAACAAGAACGGAAACAAAGAACTTAAATTCTTTCAGCGCGATTGCAAGAGCGATTGAAGCGGAAAAGAACCGTCAGATTGACCTGATTGAATCCGGTGAAGCTGTTGTACAGGAAACAAGAAGATGGGACGATAATAAGGAATATTCTTATGCCATGCGTTCAAAGGAAGATGCACAGGATTACCGTTACTTCCCGGACCCGGACCTTGTACCGGTGCATATCAGTGATGCGTGGTTAGAGGAAATCCGTTCCCGCCAGCCGGAATTTAAGACGGAAAAAATGGCAAGATACAAAGAAGAATTCGGAATCCCGGACTATGATATCGGCATTCTTACGGATTCTAAAAAGCTTGCGGATTTATTTGAAGCCACTACGGCAATCTGCAGCCAGCCAAAGAAGGTTTCCAACTGGTTAATGGGCGAAACGATGCGCATTTTAAAGGAAAAGGAAATGGAACCGGAAGATATTACATTTTCACCGGAAAACCTTGCAAAGCTGATTGGTCTTGTTGAAGCAGGAACAATTAACGGTTCAGTTGCAAAGGAAATCTTTGAAAAGATTTTCGATGAGGATATTAATCCGGAACAGTACGTGGAAGAACACGGCTTAAAGCAGGTCAATGACGAAGGGGCGCTGCGTGCGACAATTGAAGAAGTCATTGCGGCAAATCCACAGTCCGTTGAAGATTACAGAAACGGTAAGGAAAAGGCAATCGGATTTTTAGTCGGTCAGACAATGAAAGCTATGAAGGGCAAAGCAAACCCGGGCATGGTCAATCAGATTTTAAAAGAATTATTGTAAAATGTATGCGCGGTAAATTTAGTTTTGCCGCGCATATCACAAAATAGCGGCGGTATGCAGGCAGAATGGAGTACATAAATGACAGGAGCAGATTTTTTAATTACCCTGCCGGAATTCCCGGATAAAAAGGTGAGCATTAAAGATTTCGGTGCAGTGGAAAATCAGACAGACATTGCGGGAAGCAAAAGAAATGCGGCGGCAATCAACAGTGCCATGAGTGTTATTTCAAACGAGGGCGGCGGAACGGTTGTGATTCCGAAAGGAATCTGGATTACCGGACCGATCCGTCTGCAAAGCAATGTGTGTCTGTATTTAGAGCGCGGCGCGGTTGTAAAGTTTTCAAAAAATATAGAGGAGTACCCGCTGATTCTGACCAATTACGAGGGACAGGAGTGTATCCGTACTGTTTCACCGGTTACGGCAGACCATGCAGAAAATATTGCAATCTGCGGTGATGGTGTGATTGACGGGAGCGGCGACTTATGGCGGCCGGTCAAACAGTTTAAGATGACGGGGCGCCAGTGGGCAGAGCTGATGAAGAAAAACAGCAATGTCCTCGATACCAAAGAGGGAGGAATCTGGTTTCCGACAGAATCAGCCTTTCTGGGCAATGAAAAGAATATCCAGAAGGACGAAAAAGATGCTTTAAAGAAAGCGGAACAGCATTACGACTTTTATCGTCCGGTTATGGTAAGCCTTGAATACTGCGACAGGGTGCTACTAGAGGGCGTGACCTTTATGAATTCACCGGCATGGAATATTCACCCGTTTTTCTGTACGAATCTGACGGTAAAGGACGCAGTGATCCGCAATCCGTACTATGCGCAGAACGGGGATGGCATCGATGTGGAATCCTGTAACGGTGTTGAAATCTATAATTGTACGTTTGAAACGGGTGATGATGCAATCTGCATCAAATCCGGTAAAAATGCAGAGGCGCGTACCTTTGAAGGCCCTTGTGAAAATGTGTATATCCATGACTGCCTTGTCAATGAGGGACACGGCGGCTTCGTTGTGGGCAGTGAAATGTCCCGCGGCGTAAAGCACGTTTTGGTGGAAAACTGTACATTTTTAGGTACGGATGTCGGTGTGCGCTTTAAGAGTGCCATGGGACGCGGCGGCGTGGTAGAGGATATTGAGGTAAGCCATATCCAGATGACCGGTATCAAGCATGAGGCAGTGATTCTTACAATGTCTTATGTGCTTAATCTTTTAAACCGCGAACAGGGTGCAGAAGGATTTTCAGAAGACGATATTCCATATTTTAAGAATATCACCATGCACAATATCAACTGCATGGGCGCAGAAACAGCCGTAAAAATTGAGCCGATGCAGGGAAAACCGGAAACAATCAGTGATATTACGATCCGGGATTCATGGTTTGAAGCAGAAAAAGAAAATGTCATTGACGGTGTGAATATCCACATCGAAGCATAATCAATATACGACAAATAGCTGTGTAAAAATGTCTTTTAAAAAGCGTTTTTACACGGCATTTTTAAAATAAGAGCAGGAAAAAGCATGGAATATCAGATTTTAATTGTGGATGATGATAAGGATTTATCGTGGATAATTGCAGAAATGTTACAGGATTATGGGTATAAAGTATTGTGTGCCGCAGACAGTGCATATGGATACGACACCCGAAAAGCGCATGAAATTTGCTGAAGTTATTATCAGAAAATGCGATGAAGTATCGGCGCTGACCAATGACTTATTTTTACACGCGCTTTCCGATATGGACAGTGTACGGCTTTACCTGCCGGATTCGGAATGGGTGATTTCGGCTGATGAAAAAAGGCTCATGCAGCTTACGGAAAACATTTTAAATAATGCGGCAAAATATGGGGAAATGCCGGTGGATATTACGATACGGCAGAAAGATAACGATACGGTGCAGATAAATTTTAAAGATTATGGAAATGGAATGAAAGACGAAGACATACCGTTTGCACTGATTGTGGTTATCATGTTCTGTCACAGAATGTTTTTGCAGGAAAAAACGGATATCGGCATTTTAAAGCCAATGGGGATTACACATTTAATCATTTCACTGCGCCCGGCTTTGGTGCTGTTTCCGATAGGACTTATCTGTGTCAGCTTCTTTTTATTTGCGTTTTTGGTATCCCGCGGGATAAAAAAGCTTTCCGCTACTGTACTAATTGCGGAGTAGAAATGAGATTTTCTATATTGATTTTGCCAAAAGTGTGTTATATAATTTTATAGTTAATACAGCAAAATTTTATGGAGGAGTCAATGAAGAACTATCTTAATCAGACCGACAAAACGGTTGAAGATGAATTACATGATGAATGTGGTGTTTTCGGCGCATATGATTTCGACGGAAATGATGTAGCATCAACGATTTATTATGGTTTATTTGCATTACAGCACCGAGGACAGGAAAGCTGCGGTATTGCAGTCAGTGACACAGAAGGCCCGAAGGGAAAAGTCCTTGCACACAAGGATATGGGACTTGTCAATGAAGTGTTTAATGCAAAAAATCTTGAGAATTTAAAAGGAAATATCGGTGTTGGACATGTCAGATATTCCACAGCTGGAAGCAGTGTCAGAGAGAATGCCCAGCCACTGGTTTTAAATTATGTAAAAGGAACACTGGGACTTGCTCACAACGGTAATCTTTTAAATGCACTGGAATTAAGAGAAGAACTTTCTTACACAGGAGCAATTTTCCAGACTACCATTGATTCTGAAGTAATTGCATATTTAATTGCCAGACAGAGATTAAAGGTTGGAACCGTTGAAGAGGCGGTAAAGGGTGCAATGCAGAAGTTAAAAGGTGCATATTCCCTTATTGTCATGAGTCCCAGAAAGTTAATCGGCGCAAGAGACCCGTTTGGCTTTAAGCCGCTTTGTATCGGCAAGCGTGACAATGCGTATTTTCTGTCATCAGAAACCTGCGCACTTGATACGGTTGGTGCAGAATTTGTCCGTGACGTGCTTCCGGGTGAAATCGTAACGATTACAAAGGACGGTATTGCATCGGATACCAGTCTTTGTCAGGAAAAGAAAGCAAGATGTATTTTTGAATATATTTATTTTGCTCGTCCGGACAGCGATATCGACGGCATGAGCGTTTACGAATCCCGTATCAATGCAGGAAAGATTCTTGCAAAGACCCACCCGGTAGAAGCAGACCTTGTTGTCGGTGTGCCTGAATCCGGAAATGCGGCGGCACTTGGCTATTCTATGCAGTCCGGTATTCCATACGGCAATGCTTTTATTAAGAACAACTATGTAGGACGAACCTTTATCAAGCCGAAGCAGGAGCAGCGCGAGTCCAGCGTAAAGGTAAAGTTAAATGTTTTAAAAGAAGCGGTGGCAGGCAAAAGGGTTGTCATGATTGATGATTCCATTGTGCGTGGTACAACGAGTGCAAGAATTGTCAGCCTGTTAAAGAATGCAGGCGCAGCAGAGGTGCATGTAAGAATCAGTTCTCCTCCGTTTAAGCACCCATGCTACTTCGGAACGGATATTCCGTCAGAAGACCAGCTGATTGCTTCAGGACACACCGTAGACGAAATCTGCAAGCTGATTGGTGCAGATTCCCTCGGCTATCTAGAAGTAGACCGTTTAAGTGAAATGATTAACGGACAGAAGGATTACTGTGATGCCTGCTTTACCGGAAATTACCCGATAGAGCCGCCGACACAGGATATCCGTGGCGAAATGGGCTAAACAGACAGAGAAGTAAAGCTTTCTTCGATCGGTTTGATGAAACGGCACGAATGGAGAATGAGAATATACAGACTGTATATAATATGTGATATATAAATACACTCAGTACATAAAGTATGAAAGATGTATAGAATGTGTGCAATATATAGAGTGATGTAAAAAAGAAAGGCGGATTAAATCATGAACGACAGATACCAGACACCGCTTGCAGAACGTTATGCAAGCAAGGAAATGCAGTACATTTTTTCACCGGATATGAAATTTAAGACATGGAGAAGACTTTGGATTGCACTTGCCGAAACAGAAAAGGAATTAGGACTTGATATTACAGACGAGCAGATTGCCGAATTAAAGGCACATAAAGACGATATCAACTACGAAGATGCCAAGAAGCGTGAAAAGGAAGTACGCCACGATGTAATGTCACACGTTTACGCATATGGTTTACAGTGTCCGAAAGCAAAGGGCATTATCCACTTAGGCGCAACTTCATGTTACGTAGGCGATAACACCGACATTATTATTATGACAGAGGGCTTAAAACTGGTTCGTAAAAAGTTAGTCAACGTTATCAACGAACTTTCAAAGTTTGCGGACAAGTATAAGGCACAGCCGACACTGGCATTTACACATTTCCAGCCTGCACAGCCGACCACTGTCGGTAAGAGAGCAACACTGTGGCTCAATGAACTGGTTATGGACTTAGAAGACCTCGACTACGTGCTTTCAACTATGAAGCTGCTCGGATGTAAGGGTACAACCGGAACACAGGCTTCTTTCTTAGAGCTGTTTAACGGCGACCATGAAAAGATTAAGCAGATTGATAAAAAGATTGCACAGAAAATGGGCTTTGAAGCATGTCATCCGGTATCAGGACAGACTTATTCAAGAAAAGTAGATACAAGAGTATTAAATATTCTTGCAGGCATTGCGGCAAGCGCACATAAGTTCTCTAACGATATCCGCTTATTACAGCATTTAAAGGAAATCGAAGAACCATTTGAAAAATCACAGATTGGTTCATCAGCCATGGCTTATAAGAGAAATCCGATGAGAAGTGAAAGAATGGCATCTTTAGCAGATTATGTCATCTGTGATGCGTTAAATCCGGCAATCGTATCTTCTACACAGTGGTTTGAAAGAACACTGGACGATTCAGCCAACAAGAGATTATCCGTTCCGGAAGGATTTTTAGCAGTAGACGGTATCTTAGACCTTTACTTAAATGTTGTAGACGGACTGGTTGTATATGATAAGGTTATCAACAGAAGACTGATGTCAGAGCTTCCGTTCATGGCAACCGAAAATATCATGATGGACGCTGTAAAGGCAGGCGGCGACAGACAGGAACTGCACGAAAGAATCCGCGAGCTTTCTATGGAAGCAGGCAAGCGTGTAAAGCAGGAAGGCTTAGACAACAATCTGCTTGAATTAATCGCAGCAGACCCGATGTTTAACGTAACGCTTGAAGAATTACAGGCAAAATTAGACCCGATGAAGTATGTCGGACGTTCTAAGGAGCAGGTTGAAGAATACTTAGCAGAAGTGATTCAGCCGATTCTTGCTGCAAGCAAAGACGAGCTGGGCATGACAGCAGAGATTAACGTATAAAAAGAAAAAAGAAACAGCTGATAACGGCATTGTATATTGGTAGACAGCGATATACAGTGCCGTTATTTTTATGGTATAATGCAGGGGAGTTGTTAAATCGTAATTTAATTATTTAAGGGATGAATAATGAATAATAAGTCAATTATCAAAGGTTTTTTATTTCCGACATTACTTCAGATAACTGTTGTTGCGGCACTGGTTGGGATACTAAAAGCAAAAGGGTATGAATTGGGATACAATTCGTTTTTGGGAATGGTTTTTATTATATTTGGCGGTGTGTCATCTGCACTTTGGGGTGTATTTTACCAAATCAAATATAATGCTAAAAGACCGTTAAGTATATTAAAAGATTTTTTCGATATAAAGCAATCAATTAAAATCTATGCAGTAGTACTGGTATTTTTATTTATGGATTTTTATTCTGTGATAGTAAGTAAAGGATTTAAAATAGAAAGCTTACTGATTCTGTTGGTTCTTTTCTTTAAGGCAATAGTGTTTGGCGGAATAGAAGAAATAGGCTGGAGATATTCGTTTCAACCTTGCCTAGAGAAAAAGATTCCATATATTGCTGCAACGATTATTACTTTTTTGTGTTGGAGCATATGGCATTTTCTGTTCTTTTATATTGATGGCAGTATAGAAATTGTTAATGTTCCGTATTTCTTATTGGGATTATTAACAAACTGTTTTATTTTTTCGGCGTTGTTTGCATATTCAAATAGTTTGTGGATATGTGTAATGACACACGCATTAATTAATACATTATCCCAAATTACTGTAAATGATAATGCACTTATAGGTAATATATTCAAAGTAGTATGTATATGTTTTGCGTGTTTTTTATTTCATGTATCAAAGAGGAAAAGAATATAAGTTATTGTATCCCTGCAGATCGGAAGTTGTTTAATGGAGAATGTATGAAGAAGAGAATAACGCTTATTGTTTTTTCGGTGCTAATAATTGTTGCTTTATATGTGTTGTATTGTTTTAATTATATTCCACATAAAAAATATACAAATGCAGATTTCAATATAGAAGCTTACAAGAGCAATATTGATAAAGACAATGATGGCATAGATGACCAAACAGATATATTAAATAATGCAAATAATTACATAAAAACTAATCCAAAATATAAAAGCAAATATTACAACACAGGTTATCCAAATGATGAATATGGGGTTTGTACTGATGTAGTAGCTTTTGCTTTAAAAGATGCAGGATATGATTTGATGGTATTAGTAAATGAGGATATAAAAAACAATAAAGAATTATATGATATAGATGCCGTTGATAAAAATATAGATTTTAGAAGAGTTAAAAACTTAAAAGTATATTTCGATAATAATGCAATAAGTCTTACTACAGATATAAATGAAATAGAGGAATGGCAAGGTGGAGATATTGTTGTATTTAAAAAACATATCGGCATTATATCTGACAAGAGAAATCGAAAAGGTATATGTTTTGTTATCCATCATGCAAACCCATATCAAATATATTATGAAGAGGATATACTGGAACATCGTGATGATATCATAGGACATTATAGAATCAGTTAAACAACTTCCGGTTTGCAATGCAAAAGTTTTTAACAGCAATGATTATACAGAATGATTGTAAAAACAATTATAAAGTCTTAAATATAACTAAAAGCAGTCGTAAATTCAATTGTAAAAAAATACGATTGAATTTATGGCTGTTTATGCGTATAATAAATATAACAAATTGGAAAGGAATAAATGGTATGCGTGAAACAAGGATAATAGAATTTAAAGAAACAATTACAAATACATTTTTAAAAACAGTAAGCGCCTTTTCAAATTACAATGGAGGGGAGATATATTTTGGCATTGATGATAATGGGAATGTCAAGGGAATAGCAGATGTAAAACAATCCTGTCTTGATATAGAAAATAAAATTAACGACAGTATTTCGCCACAACCGGATTATACACTTGAAATACAAAACGACAGTACGATAAAGCTTACTGTAAAGAGTGGAATTCATAAGCCGTATTTATACAAGTCAAAGGCATATAAGAGAAATGATACTGCAACGATAGAGGTAGATACATTAGAGTTTTCACGTCTTATATTGGAAGGCAAAAATATAAGATTTGAAGAATTACCATATAATGAACAGAAATTAACATTTGAAGTGTTGCATCAAAAATTAAAAGAAAGCATTCAGATTGAAACTTTTAATAAGGATACTTTAAAAATACTTAATTTATATGATGATAATAATGGATATAATAATGCGGCAGGACTTTTAGCGGATAGAAATCATTTTCCCGGTATTGATATTGTAAAGTTTGGTCAAAATATCAGTGTTATTCAAAAAAGGGCAACGATTGAAAATATATCCATATTAGAGGTATATGATAAAGCAATAGATATGTTCAGAGATTATTATCAATACGAAATAATAGAGGGGGCAGAGAGGAAAAATGTAGAAAAAATACCGGAAGCAGCTTTTCGTGAAGCGATTGCAAATGCTTTAATTCATAGAGCGTGGGATATAGAATCACAAATAAGAGTTCTGATGTTTGATGACAGAATTGAGGTTATTTCGCCCGGAGGTCTGCCATCAGGAATAACAGAAGATGAATACTTATCAGGTAAAATTTCTGTTTTAAGAAACAGGAATCTTGCAAATGTATTTTATAGGCTTGGGTTTGTTGAGATTTTTGGAACCGGAATTACAAGAATAAAGCAATTATATGAAAGTGCATTAAGAAAACCTGATTTTGAAGTATCAGAAAATACGATTAGGATTATGCTTCCTGTTTTTGGAGAAAATATAAATTTAACGGAAGATGAAAAGCAGGTGTATGCGCTGTTAAGCACGACAATGCTCAAGCCTATCAGTGAAATAGCACCCTATACACCATTTGGGAAATCAAAAACAACACAGTTATTGAAAGAAATGAGCCAAAAGGGAGTGGTAGAGGTTAAAGGAAAGGGCAGAGGCACAAAGTATATAATAAAACGTATGAATTAATACAAATGATTTTTATTTGCTGCAAAATTAGTATCAGAATACCTGTTTTATGTTTTCTGACAGGGACAAAATACAATGAAAATAAGTGAACATATGGATTGTGATATTTGAATTTAGGGAGGATATTGACTGATGAAAATACGTATTATTGGTTGCAGTGGTTCTGGAAAAACCTATTTAGCAAATGCACTTTCAAAGAAGTATAATATTTCTCATTTCGACTTAGACGATATTCAATGGGATAACAACGCCAAAGAATATGGAAAAAAGAGACCGCTTGATGAACGAAAAGCGTTATTACAAGAAATATTATATAATAATGATGAGTGGATAATTGAGGGGGTATATTATGCCTGGGTACAGCAAAGTTTTGATGAAGCTGATAAAATATATGTTTTAGATATGCCTGGTTATTTATATAAAAGTAGAATTATTATGCGCTCTATAAAAAGAAAATTGGGAATACAAAAAGGAAAAAGAGAAACTTTGAAATCGGTCTATAACCTTTTGAAATGGACTGAAACTTTTCAGAATAAAAATCTGAAAGAAATAAGAAGTATTTTAGATAGATATGATGATAAAGTTATATGGCTATCAAGAAAAAAAGATGTAGAGAAAATAATAAAGGCGGTATGATAACTTCCAGATTTGTATGTATGGTAAATCTAAACTGTATTTTAGCAATATTTCCTGAGTGGGGGCAGAAAGTGCCACCAAAATGATAAAATGGGGGCAAAAAGCGCCCCCACATATAATAAACAAAGGGTTCAAGGGAAAAATCCCTTGCTAGAACGGCATTTGGATGGAGACATCTCTAATGCGTATCTAGCCGTCGCTGGGGACTGATATATAAGAAGGAATATTGTTTAAGCAGGAAAAGACATAGAAGACTCTGGCTATATCGCAGGATATGTGCCTTGAAAGAATTGATTTGTGATAGATAGAAATATTTGAAAACTACCATTCAGTAAAATCTATTCCATTTTAGTAAGTCTTGAGATAAAATATGTTCTGTGAATTATTCACAAGATAATATTTTAAGGAGGCTTGGCAATGAACAAGGATTTTGAACGCTGCTGTAGCTTTCTTGCAGACATGATTATTAAATATGCACCAGAGATAAAAGAAGAAGTAGAGGTGTGTATGATGATCAAGGATTCAATTGATGACGAGAAAGTAAGCAGGCAGAAACAATTTGACCGGTTCTGTTATTACTTAGGTGGGATAAAACAGCTTCTGGACAAAAAAGGCTGCATAGGCAGCTGGGCATCCTGTAGATAATATGCTACGGGATGTATACATATATTACGGGACTTCATTCATAAGAGTGGAGTCTTTTTGTTTTATTCTTTCATCTTGGAAAAAGTTTTGGTTGAACAGAGGTTGGAATGATGATAAAATTTAGTTGGGACAATAGCGAACGCATGCGTTCACATTTCATAACTAAGAAGTAATGGATTGGAGAGGTGCTTATGGCAGATAAAATTG
>OGFF01003611.1_pt1 | contig 11261 bp, 6 predicted proteins | sample 1570751 | NCBI WGS metagenome assembly OGFF01 (sample SAMEA2581951, study PRJEB24529) | metagenome | biome: Human gut stool | place: China | collected 2011 | reverse complement strand
AACCAAAACTCTCAAACAAGTGAGTTAATATTGGAACATAGAACTGGACACCCTAATTAATAATAATATCTAATAAAGAGGTGATTTTCGGAAAAAACGATGGGATTCTCGGCAAAAATTACTAACTTTGCACCCTATAAATATATATTCAAGAGAATATGCACTCCAAAAAGTGTTTATCAAAATAGAACAGAAATTCATATACACCCCAAAAAGTGTTTATCAAATAGAATATGAACAGAAATTCGAATACACAAATCCAGATGATAGCCGACTTTGAGGGCGATGCATCCGTATTGATACAAGAAAGGGAGGCAGGAATCTATCCTACCCTCTGCACTCGCGACCTGGTGGTTTTTCCATCCGTGCTTACTCCTATCTTGATAGGCAGGGCGGAAAGCAAGGAGCTGGCAAACATGCTGGAGCAAAATCCAGAAACAGTATTCTGCATCTTTTGCCAGAAGCATGCGGACATAGACTCACCTAATCAGGAAGACTTGTACGAAACCGGAACATTTGCCAAGTTGATGAGAGTCATCAATATGCCAAACGATGAGCATCAGAAGACCATCATCGTACAGGGTTTAGGCAGATGCAAGATGAAGCAGATTGTAGATAAGGAACCATTCTACCTTGCCGATGTAGAAAGTCTGCCAGAGACCTGGCCTACCGAAAAGGAAGCCGAAGATCCTATGTTCAAGGCATTGACCCAAACATTCTTCGAGGAATCTATCAAATTCATTCAGTACAATGAGAACATTCCCAACGAGGCTGTCTATGCGATCAATGAGATTACCAATCGCTTCGTGAAATGCAACTTCATCTGCACCTCCCTGCCTTTTACGGCAGAAGACAAGATCAAGATGCTGGAACAGGAGAAGCTGTCAGAGCGACTGATAGAGGCACTCAAGGCCTTGCACAAGGAGCAGAAACTGCTCTACCTGCAAAATGAAATCAGGAACAAGACGCAGTTTGATCTCGACGAGCAGCAGAAGGAATATTACCTGAAGCAGCAGATCAAGAACATCAAGGAAGAGCTGGGCGAAGGCGAAAGCAGTCCGGAAAAGAAGGAGCTGCTCGAAAAAGCCAAGACCAAGAAATGGAACGAGGCAACCCAGAAGGTTTTCCTGAAAGAGTTGGCCAAACTCGACAACATCCATCCCCAGAGCCCAGACTACCCTATCCAGCTCAACTATCTGCAGACGCTGGTAGATTTGCCTTGGGGCGAATACACAGAGGATGACCTCAGCCTGTCTCATGCCCAGAAGATTCTCAACCAGGACCACTACGGCATGGAGAAAGTAAAGGAACGCATTCTGGAATATCTTGCCGTAAGATCCCTGAAGGGTGGAATGCAGAGTCCGATTCTCTGCCTCTATGGTCCTCCGGGAGTCGGCAAGACCAGTCTGGGCAAGAGCATTGCCAAGGCCATGAAGCGCAAATACGTGAGAATGTCTCTGGGAGGTCTGCACGATGAAGCCGAGATTCGCGGTCACCGCCGCACTTATATCGGAGCCATGCCTGGCCGCATTGTCAAGAACATCCTCAAGGCAGGCAGCAGCAACCCTGTCTTCATCCTCGACGAGATAGACAAGGTTTCAGCCAACAACCACCAGGGTGATCCAGCATCAGCCTTGCTTGAAGTACTCGACCCAGAGCAGAACAACACCTTCCACGACAATTACCTGGATGTGGATTACGATCTCTCTAAGGTTCTCTTCATCGCAACCGCCAATGACATCAGCTCAATCCCACGTCCTTTGCTCGACCGAATGGAGCTCATCGAAGTAGGCGGCTACATTACGGAGGAGAAGATAGAGATTGCCAAGCGCCACCTGATTCCGAAGGAATTGGAGAATACAGGTCTCGACAAGTTCACCCCGAAGGTAAGCTTCAACAAGGCAGCCATTGAGGGCATCATCGAGCACTATACCCGCGAAAGCGGCGTGCGCCAGCTCAAGAAACAGATCAACAAGGGACTGCGCAAGATGGCCTACAAGCTCGCCTATTCCAAGGAATTGGAGAAGCCATCCATCACCGCAGCAGACCTGAAGGAGATTCTCGGCACCGCCCCATTCACCCGCGACATCTATCAGGGCAACGATTATGCAGGAGTAGTAACAGGACTTGCATGGACCTCTGTGGGCGGCGAGATTCTCTTTATCGAAACCTCGCTGAGCAAGGGAAGACAGGGCAAGCTTACCCTGACCGGTAACCTGGGAGATGTGATGAAGGAATCGGCTATCATCGCCCTGGAATACATCAAGGCGCATATCGACCTGCTGGGCGTGGATTACCGCATCTTTGAAAACTGGAACATCCATATCCACGTACCTGAAGGAGCAACGCCAAAAGACGGTCCTTCGGCAGGTATTACCATTGCCACCAGTATCGCTTCGGCCATCACCCAGCGCAAGGTTCGCAAGAACATAGCCATGACCGGCGAGATTACCCTTCGCGGCAAGGTACTCCCAGTAGGAGGCATCAAGGAGAAGATCCTGGCAGCCAAGCGTGCCGGCATTACCGACATCGTGATCTGCAAGGAAAACAAGAAGAACATCCTCGACATTCCAGAAAAGTATCTCAAGGGCGTAGAGTTCCATTATGTAGAAGATGTAGCAGATGTCTGGGAGTTTGCCCTCACCGACGAGAAGGTAAAGCACCCTATCGACTTCACCATTCCAGAAAATGACAAAAAAGAAAAGAAATGAAATTTGAACTACAAGTAACAGATAAGGCAAGCGATGCTCGCACCGGCATCATCACCACCGACCACGGACAGATCAAGACCCCGATCTTCATGCCTGTGGGAACTGTGGGCAGCGTAAAGGGTGTACATTTCGAAGAATTGCGCCAGCAGGTAAAGGCCCAGATCATCCTGGGAAACACCTACCATCTCTACCTGCGCCCGGGACTCGAAGTCATCAAGGCGGCAGGCGGACTGCATAAGTTCAACGGCTGGGACCGTCCTATCCTCACCGACAGCGGCGGCTTCCAGGTATTCTCGCTTACCGGAATCCGCAAGCTCAGAGAAGAGGGCTGCGAGTTCCGTTCCCACATCGATGGCAGCAAGCATTTCTTCACACCAGAGAACGTGATGGATACAGAACGCATCATCGGTGCCGACATCATGATGGCTTTCGATGAGTGTCCTCCCGGACAAAGCGACTTCATGTATGCGAAGAAGAGTCTGGAGATGACCCAGCGCTGGCTCGACCGCTGCATCAAGCGCTTCGACGAGACAGAACCTCTCTACGGTTATCAGCAGAGCCTCTTCCCTATCGTCCAGGGTTGTACTTTCCCAGAGCTGCGCCGCGAAGCAGCCAAGTACATTGCCGACAAGGGAGCCGACGGAAATGCCATCGGCGGTCTTGCCGTAGGCGAGCCTACCGAGGTGATGTACGAGATGATCGAGGTGGTGAATGAGATTCTTCCAAAGGACAAGCCTCGCTATCTGATGGGTGTAGGAACTCCCCAGAACCTGCTCGAGGCCATCGAGCGCGGTGTTGATATGTTCGACTGCGTAATGCCAACCCGCAACGGCCGCAATGCGATGCTCTTTACCTATAATGGTACGATGAACATGCGCAACAAGAAGTGGGAGATGGATTTCAGTCCAGTGGATCCAGACGGCTGCGACATCGACCAGATTACCACCAAGGCCTACCTGCACCATCTCTTCAAGGCCCAGGAGCTCCTTGCCATGCAGATTGCCAGCATCCACAACCTCTCGTTCTATCTCCGTCTCGTTACAGATGCGCGCCACCATATCGAGCAGGGCGATTTCGTAGAGTGGAAACGCTCTATCATCGATCAGCTCGGCCGTCGAATCTAGCTTGAGCGTTGAGCATTGAACTTTATAGGATGCTCCTATACATATTTTACATTAAATGATGAAAGATTATAAATACATCAGAAAACATCGCAGACTGCTCAAGATGGGCAGAGCCTTCGAATCTCGCTTCGGCTGGCTCATTGCCATCCTGCAGCGCATAGCCCGCATTCTAGGCTGGATCGGGCACAAGCTGCGATTCCTCAGGGTGCTCAGGTATCTCAACCCACTGAGATACATCAAGCGGTTAGACTGGTACATTATCAAGAAGTTCGTAGGCTACTACTTCTTCTCGATTGCGCTGATCATCTCCATCTCCATCGTGTTCGACTTCAATGAGAACCTGGCGAAGTTCACGGAGTATCATGCACCGGCCAAGGCCATCATCTTCGATTATTATGCCAACTTCATCCCTTACTTCGCCAACCTCTTCAGTGCGTTGTTCGTGTTTGTGGCGGTCATCCTCTTCACGTCGAAGCTGGCAGGCAACTCTGAAATCATCGCCATTCTGGCATCAGGTGTTTCCTTCAAGCGACTCCTTCGTCCTTACCTCATCACCTGCATCATGCTCTCAGCCTTGAGCTATGTACTCTCTGCCTACGTGATTCCTCACGGCACGGTAGTACGCCAGAACTTTGAGACGATGTACAAGAACAAGAAGAAGAATACTTCTGCCGAAAACGTACAGCTACAGGTAGATAAGGGCGTGATTGCCTATATGCAGCACTACGACAACAACTCGAAGCGGGGTTACGGATTCTGTCTCGACAAGTTCCAGGACAAGAAACTCGTAAGCCACCTTACGGCGATGGAGATTCAGTATGATACGATCTCCGACAGCAAATACCACTGGAAACTGAGCAACTGGAAGGTGCGCCAGCTGAAAGGCATGAAGGAGCACATCACCAGCGGAGCACAGAAGGATACGCTGATTACGATGGAGCCTACCGACCTGGTTTATTCCAAGGGTCAGCAGGAAACCTTCACCAGTCCGGAACTGAAGGAGTATATTTCCAAGCAGATCAACCGCGGTTCGGGCAATGTGGTGCAGTATCAGGTAGAATACCACAAGCGCATCGCCGCCTCGTTTGCCTCCTTCATCCTCACCATCATCGGAGTGTCGCTTTCATCGCGCAAGCGTAAGGGAGGAATGGGCTTATCCTTGGGAATCGGTCTTGCACTGAGCTTCGGCTACATCATGCTGCAAACCGTATCGGCAACCTTTGCCATCCAGGCAAACTTCCCTCCGGCACTTGCCGCCTGGTTGCCGAACATCATCTTCGCCTTCGTTGCCTACTTCTGCTACCGCAAGGCACCAAGGTAATTAAACATTGAAACAAAGAACCTTGACCATTGGAACGGATGAAGATCCATCCGGCCCATTGGTCAACAAAAGAAAGGAAAAGAATGTATTTCGACGAATTAGATTTGAATGACAACGTGCTCGACGCATTATACGACATGCGCTTCGACACTTGCACCCCTGTACAGGAAAAATGTATCCCTGAGATATTGGAAGGTCACGACGTATTGGGCGTGGCACAGACCGGAACGGGTAAGACAGCAGCCTATCTGCTCCCTGTATTGAGCAAGCTTGACGATGGCGGCTATCCGAAAGACGCCATCAACTGCGTCATCATGTCGCCAACCCGCGAGTTAGCCCAGCAGATAGACCAGGCCATGCAGGGCTTCGGCTACTACCTGCAGGATGTGAGCAGCGTGGCTGTTTATGGCGGCAACGACGGCAACCGCTACGATCAGGAGCTGAAGAGCCTCCGCATGGGTGCCGATGTCGTGATTGCTACTCCAGGTCGCCTCATCACCCACATTTCCCTGGGTAATGTAGATTTGAGCAAGGTAAGCTTCTTCATTCTCGATGAGGCCGACCGTATGCTCGACATGGGTTTCTCAGAAGATATCAACACCATCGCTTCCAAGTTGCCAAAGACCTGCCAGACCATCATGTTCTCTGCCACCATGCCTGAGAAAATTGAGGAACTTGCCAAGGCCCTGCTCAAGGATCCTGTAGAGATCAAGCTTGCCGTAAGCAAGCCTGCCGAGAAGATCAAGCAGGAGGCTTACGTTTGTTACGAGACCCAGAAGATGACCATCATCAAGGATATCTTCAAGGCTGGCGATATGAAGCGCGTCATCGTGTTCAGCGGCAGCAAGATGAAGGTAAAGCAGCTAGCTGCTGCCCTTCAGCAGATTGGCATCAACTGCGGTGCAATGCACTCCGACCTGGAGCAGGCAGAGCGCGATGATGTGATGTTCAAGTTCAAGAGCGGTCAGTTCGACGTACTGGTTGCTACGGATATCGTGGCTCGTGGAATCGATATTGATGATATCGAGATGGTCATCAATTATGACGTTCCTCACGATACTGAGGATTATGTTCACCGCATCGGCCGTACAGCCCGTGCCAACCGCGATGGTAGAGCCATCACCTTCGTCAACGAGGAAGACCAGTACTGGTTCCAGCAGATTGAGAAGTTCCTGGAGAAGGTGGTAGAGAAGATGCCGCTGCCGGAAGGTTGCGGCGAAGGCCCAGAATACATCAAGCTCAACAAGCCTTCAAAGCGCAACAATGGTCGAAAGGGCAAGGGCGGAAAGCAGGGCGGAAACAACCGCAACGGCAACCGCGGCGGCAACAATAACAGCAACGGCGAGGGCAAGAGCAAGACCAGCGCCAAGAGCCGCAGACAGAAAGACCGCGACCAGACTTCACACAAGCGCAAGCCAAACAAGCCAAACGAGCGTCAGGAAAAGACTCCTCAGAACAATGGAGAGAATGGTGCACAGAAGAATCACGAGAATGATGCACAGAAGAATGGCGAGTTCAAGAACAATGAACAGAGAAACGCTGAGCAGCACAACGGCGAGCAGAAGAACCGCAATAACAACAAGCGCCGCAACAATAAGCAGCGCAACAACAATAAGCAGCGCAACAACGAGAACGGCAACCAGCAGGGCAATCAGCAGTCTAACGGCAACCAGCGCCCAGGCAATGAGAACAACGTTCGTCCTGGAAGCAATGGCCGAGGCAGAGGCGTAGCCCAGAAGAAGCAGGGTGGCGCTCAGCAGAACCAGCAGAAGAAGGGAACTGAGAATTCCGGTCCTCGCAAGTACGCTCCTGTTGTCAATCCACAGAAGAACGATAATCCTGTGAAGAAATTCATCAAGCGTATCTTCGGATTCGGCAAATAATCTCAAGAGAGAGAGTAATCTCCCGAAATGACGTATTCCTGCTTCCAGGCAGGCTTATACATTATTATATATATGAGAAGCCCGATAAGAGAGTTGGACTATCCCAACCTTTTGTCGGGCTTCTCTTTTTTAAACGAACCTGAAAACACGGCTAAAATGGACAGAAATAAAAGACTCCCAGTCACTCCGCTGATGTTCTTCAGCCTCATACTATCACTCAGCATCATCACAGCCAGATACAGCTATGATTACTTCTCCACGCGCTATTGGCTCATCGCAGCCATCATTACCATAGCCTTAGCCGGCTGCTGCTATGTACTCAATGAAAACCGTCAGCTTTTCCGGCTCTTCTTCAGAAAAATCAAGCAGCTGGTCCTTCTTCAGAGCCTCTTTCTGTCGCTCTGCCTGTTCTGTCTGGGCGGTTTCATCACCTCCCATCATATCGATAAGACGAAAACGCCTGGCAGCATCATGACCTACCAGTCACTCTCCCCCATCGACCGCACCATCCTGGCAAGCCGTTCCTTCCGCCAGCAGCTGGAACAGCAGCTGCATACTTATCATATCGACGGACAGGATTTCGCCGTGATTTCTGCGATGGCGATGGGCGATAAGGGTTCACTCAACCAGGAAACCAAGGAGAGCTTTTCCATCTCCGGCACAAGTCATATACTGGCAGTTAGCGGCTTGCACATAGGCATTATCTTCCAGCTCTTCGTGATTCTTCTGGGCGGAAAGCGCCGTTCCAGACCCACCATTGCCCTATCCCTCGTTGCCGTATGGGCGTATGTCGTCTTTATCGGCTTTCCCCCTAGTGCCGTCAGATCAGCCTCCATGCTCAGCATCTACAGTTTCTGCCTGCTAGCCCTGCGCCCAGACCTTTCGCTCAACACCCTGGCGCTAGCCTATGTCATCATGCTGTTTCTGAATCCCTTCCATCTTTTCGACATCAGTTTCCAGATGTCCTTTCTCGCCGTGGCTTCCATCCTTATGTTCTATCCCCCACTCTTCGGCCTGCTCAAATCCCACGGCAAGATCATCCGTTGCCTCTGGGGACTATTCAGCGTATCCCTGGCGGCACAGATAGGTACGCTTCCGCTCATCGTCTATTATTTCGGCAGAATATCCTGCTACTCCCTGTTCACCAGCTTCATCGCCATCCCGGCAGCCACCCTCATCCTCTATCTTTGTGCCCTACTCCTGCTGCTTTCTCCGCTTACCTACATTTCCAACCTTGCCTCCGTCGGCACCTGGCTGATGCAACTTGTAGCAGCAGTACTTGCCAGCATTACCCAAGCCACCCATACCGCCTTCCGGCTTACCAGTCTGTTGCCGGGTGCCAGCATAGACCATCTTCATCTGTCACTCCTTCAGTTAATGCTTCTCTATCTGGCAGTCGTATCTGGTTACCTGGTCCTTGCCAAATGGAACCAGATAAGGGAAAAAATCTACAAGATTCACCATTCTCATGCATTACCTTTCTAATCATTTGCCCATCACAAAAATAATGTGTATCTTTGCAGTATGAATTACGATAGAATCAAACAGCAGGCAGGTCATCTTCCTGCCTTCCAGATAGCCGACGCCATCAACAGCACCCTGAAGGAGTCGGCAAACCTTGTTGTCACCGCTCCGCCGGGAGCCGGAAAATCCACCGTGCTTCCACTCACCCTCCTCGAAGCCACCCCACAAGGAAAGATTCTGATGCAGGAACCGCGCCGACTTGCCGCCCGACAGATAGCAGAGCGGATGGCAAGCATCCTGGGCGAACCCGTGGGCAAGACCGTAGGTTACCGGGTACGCTTCGAGAACAAGGTTTCCTCAGAAACCCGCATCGAGGTACTCACCGAGGGAATACTTACCCGAATGCTCATCCATGATGCCACGCTCGAAGGAGTGAGCGCCGTCATCTTCGATGAGTTTCACGAGCGAAGCATCAACTCCGACCTGGCGCTTGCCCTCACCCGACAGGCACAGGAGATAATCCGCCCCGATCTGAAGATCATCATCATGTCGGCTACCATCGATGCTTCTGCCATCTGCGAGGCTCTTCGGGCGCCATTGATAGAGAGCGTAGGAAGGATGTTTCCCGTAGAGACCATTTATTCTGAGACCGACATTGTGCGATACGATATATATAAAGAGGTGGCAGCTACCATCCTCAAGGCTGCAGATAGGTACGAGGGAGATATTCTGGCTTTCCTTCCTGGACAGTCGGAGATTCTGAAATGCAAGGAGATATTGGATGCAAGCCTCAGCAGAGCAGCAGCTTCATCATCTGCATCAGCTTCATTATCTGCTGCTTCATCATCTGCTGCAGAACTTTCCGTTCCTCAGGTTTATCCGCTCTACGGCAATCTTCCACCCGAGAAGCAGCGCCTCGCCATAGCCCCTTCGAAAGAGGGAGAAAGGAAAATTGTGCTCGCCACACCTATCGCAGAAACCTCACTTACCATCGAAGGCGTGAGGATCGTGGTGGATTCCGGACTTTGCCGAAAACTGGTTTACGACGCCCGAACGGGATTGAGCCACCTGGAAACCGTTACCATCAGCAAGGATATGGCAACCCAGAGAAGAGGACGAGCCGGACGAGTGGCTGAAGGAATCTGCTACCGGTTGTGGACTCAGACCTCGGAACATCTGATGGAAGACCAGCGCCGACCGGAGATAGAGGAAGCTGACCTTACATCGATGGTGCTCGACATTGCAGCCTTTGGCGAGAACAATCCCCAGTCACTGCTCTGGTTTACTCCACCACCAAGCAGTAACCTACTCAATGCCAAGGAATTGCTTCTTTCTCTTGAAGTGATAGAACCGGATGGCAGCATCACCCCATTGGGCAGGAAGATGGCAACATTGCCTTGTCATCCGCGCATCGCCAAGATGATGATGAGTACAGAATCTTCTGCGCTCAAAGCTCTAGCCTGCGACGTTGCCGCCCTGCTGGAAGAGAAAGACCCGATGAGTGACTCTGAGGATTCAGACATGTCGCTGCGCCTCTCCATCCTCCGTTCGCAGCGACAGAAAAACAGTCTGGGCAGATGGGCTCGCATCGCCCAGATAGCTCAAGAATACCGCAGGATGCTCAAGGTGAAGGAAGACAATGAGCCGGTGGATGCAGAAGAGGTGGGCAGACTGATTGCCCTAGCCTATCCTGAGCGCATCGCCATGGCCATCGATAATATCGGACATTTCAGAATGTCGAACGGCAAGACAATCTTCATCGATTCAAGCGATGCAATGTCGGCGCAGCAATGGATCGCCATCGCCTCACTCAATGTATCTGCCCAGCCGTCGGGCACGAATGCTTCCACCCCGCTTCCGTCTTCAGGAAAGGCAGGCAGGGTGTTTCTCTCGGCTCCCGTAAACATCAACGACCTCCCTACCCACGAGTTCGACAACATCTCGTGGGACAGTAAGGCGGGAATGATCAGGATGCAGAGAGAGCGACGCATCGGAACCCTGGTTGTGGATAGCAAACCGCTCCAGGATGCCGACAAGCAGCAGATTATCCATATCCTCTGTACCGCTATCCGGAAGGAAGGACTCAGCATGCTGGACTGGAACGAAGACGTTCAGCGGTTGCAGCGGAGGGTGGCGCAGGTAAGAGCGTGGCACCCGGAAATGGAGTTGCCCGATCTGTCCACCGCGCACCTGATGGAGACAGCCGCCGAATGGTTGCCCTTCTATCTGGAACAGGGCGGAAAGCTCAAGACGAGCACCGCCGAGCTCAGGAAGCTCAATCTCCCGGAAATACTCTGGGCACAGATTCCATACGAGCAGCAGCAGGAAATAGACCGCCTCGCACCCACCCACATCGTGGTTCCATCGGGCAGTCATATCCGCATCGACTATCGTCAGGGAGCCGAGGCACCCATCCTCAGTGCCCGCCTGCAGGAGTGCTTCGGAATGACTCGGACGCCAGCTGTTGATGATGGCAGGCAGCCACTGCTGCTGGAGCTGCTCTCTCCGGGTTTCAAGCCCGTTCAGCTTACGCAGGATCTCGCCAGCTTCTGGCAATCCACCTATTTCGAGGTGCGCAAGGAGCTGAAGCGCCGCTACCCCAAGCACTTCTGGCCCGAGAATCCATTGGAAAGCGAGGCAGTAAGAGGGGTGAAAAGGAAGAAATAATAGATTGAAGAATAGTATAACTTTTAAATAATATATAATTATGAATGTAGGAGATAAAATACCAGAGATTCTTGGCATTGACCAGGACGGA
>OGFF01003610.1_pt1 | contig 11264 bp, 10 predicted proteins | sample 1570751 | NCBI WGS metagenome assembly OGFF01 (sample SAMEA2581951, study PRJEB24529) | metagenome | biome: Human gut stool | place: China | collected 2011 | reverse complement strand
CATTTTTACAGGATACGCTGAAAAAATTCCCCGCACTCCTTCTTGGTCACGAAGGAGTGCGGGGAATTTTTTCAGCGTATCCTGTAAAAATGACATAAAAGGACGATTTCCCTAACCGTTATAAAGGGAAAAGCCTGATACTCAGAAATGTCACAATAAATGAGATCTGACCGGCTAAGAATACAGCAGCGGGGAAAAACATGTCACAGTATAACCTTCTTCAGTCATCGCGGAAAAGCCGGGAACAGAGGCATTTAATAACTTAAAATCGACAGCGCAGAGGGAGAACGTTCAATGAAGAGCATCGATAAGACCGTGCATGCCATAGATATGCGGCACGAAGAAAAGAAAGGTGTATATGGGTATGGAAACAGCAAGCGGAACGTATGACTCGGAAAATCGAAGTGTCGAGGAGATGACGCGCTATCTGAATGGACTTAAGCGGTACACGGAAAAAGGAATCCCGATCTACATGGACGGAAAACTTTCCGGGCAGAGAGAATGGGAGAAACTGTTTGAAGTTCGTGAGGATGGAATGTTCTATATGGGAGATTATGTCCAGGCGGAAGGCGGCGGTCTGAAGGAGATACGGTTTGATAAGGTCTATCTGAGCGAAGCGGATATCATGGAGACGAAAGGTCGGAGGAGAAGAACGAGAAAATAAGGAAAGACGGAGGATACCGCATAGAATGGATCTGGCGGTACTGGATAGCAGTAAATCGCACGGAAATGAACCAGGTTATATGTACGAAGTAATATAGATTCAACAGCTGGGGGATCGTTCTGCCAGATGATTCGTAAGACTGCTGACAACAATTCGTTACAAAAAGTTAACAGACAGACATTCCGCGTTGTGGTATACTTAAGCTATCTTGAAGATCCGGCAAAGTATACGATCTGTGTATACCTTGCCGGATCATCCGTAATAAATAACGATTCAGCATGCCGCCGGTGAGAGACGGAAATGAACGCAGAGTTCTGGGAACCGGCGTGCGGAAAGAGTGATAACGAATGAGAAAAGTAGTTCCTGTATTGGTTGCTGTCGGTCTGATCATCCTGATCGCCGTGGGATTTGTCGGTTTCCAGGTACTGGACCGGTATATGCCGACGAAAGAGCGGGCGGATCTCGCGGAAGTCTATGATGTGTCCGGGGATGAGACCGCGATCCTCTATAACTATGAGCGGCAGGAGCAGACAGGAATCTATGAAAATGGACAGACGTATCTGCCGGTCTCCTGGGTGAATGACCACATTAATGAGCGGTTCTACTGGGACAGCACGGAAGACCTTCTCGTATACGCGCTCCCGGACCAGATCGTCTATGCGGACGCGGAGACAAAGGGGGCCAACGGCGCTCCGCTGCTTCTTGTAAAAGATGATGAGGTCTATCTGACGCTGGGTTTGATCGCAAACTATACGGATGTGCAGATCCAGACCTTTGACTCCGGGGATGGAAGACGTGTCCTGATCAATGACTGGGGAACAAGAAATATAGCGCGGGTGAAAAAGGCTGGAAGTCTGCGAGTAAAAGGCGGCGTAAAGAGTAAGATCCTCACAGACCTCGCAGAGGACGATACGGTGACCGTTCTCGATACGATGGAGAAATGGTCCAAGGTCGCATCTTCCGACGGAAATATCGGATATGTGGAAAATAAGCGCCTGGCAGCCGCGGAGAGCCAGAAATTTTCCGGAAATTTCACAGCTCCTGTATACAAGAATACCAGCATGAGCGGAAAGATCGTTCTCGGCTGGCACCAGGTAACAAGCCAGGACGGAAACAATACCTTTGACAGCATTGTGGCAAAGACAAAAGGGATGAACGTGATCTCCCCGACATGGTTTTCCCTGACAGACAACAACGGAAACTATAGGTCACTGGCGAGCAAAGATTATGTGGTGAAGGCCCATGCAAAGGGGCTCCAGGTATGGGCGCTGATCGATAACTTCAGTGCCGATGTCCAGACGGAGACGCTGTTAGCATCCACCGCCACCCGCCGCAGGCTGATCGACAGCCTGATCGCGGATGCGGAAAAATATGACCTGGATGGTCTGAATCTTGATTTTGAGAGCCTGAAAACAGAGGCGGGCGTCCATTATATCGAATTTATCCGGGAATTATCGATCCCGTGCCGCCAGAAAGGTATTGTCCTGTCCGTGGACAACTATGTTCCGGCGAGATACAACAGCTTCTATAACCTGAAAGAACAGGGAATTGTTGCGGATTATGTGATTATGATGGGATATGATGAGCACTTTGCGGGCGGCGAGCCGGGCTCTGTGTCCTCTATCAGCTACGTGAAGAATGGAATCTCCGGAATGCTCGAGGATGTCCCGAAGGAGAAGCTGATCAATGCCGTTCCGTTCTACACGAGACTCTGGATCGAAGCCGGGGACGGATCCATCACCTCCAAGGCGATGGGAATCGCGGATGCGAAGAAGTGGGCAGACAATAACCAGGTGGAACTCACCTGGCAGGCGGATACCGCCCAATATTATGGCGAGAAACAGACAAATGACGGTGCTTGGTTCCTCTGGATGGAGGAGGAGCGGTCCTTGAAAGAAAAGATGAACGTGGTCCGTCAGAACGATCTGGCGGGAGTCGCGTGCTGGAAACTGGGGTTTGAGGATTCTGCCGCGTGGGATTCCATCCAGTGGAACTAAGATCATAATGGCGCTTTTACGCCGGACCTACCAGGTCACCATCTTGTCCAGCAGGAGTTTCTGTTCCTTGCTGGAACGTGTGAGGTAGATGCGGGTGGTCTCGATGCTCTCATGCCCGAGAAGATCCGCCAATAGAGAGATATCGCTGCTGCGAGCCAGAAAATTCTTCGCGAACCGGTGGCGGAAAGAATGAGGGTACATGGTATCAGGATCGATGCCATACCGGACTGCATAGTGTTTTAATTGGGAATGGATGCCTCTGGTCGTCACGGGGCGTCCATTTTTTCCCACAAAAAGAAAGCCGGAGGTGATACCGCGGCGGTCACACCAGGCTTTTGCCTCCTGACAGAGGGAATCCGGGATGTAGATGCGGCGGATCTTCCCACCTTTGGAGTAGAGATCAAGATACCCGCAGGCTAAATGTTCCGCCTTGATCTGCACCAGCTCACTGACCCTGGCACCGGTGGTCACCAGAAAACGGACGATGAAATACCAGAAGTCGTGGTGTTCTGCTTTCAGGTTCCGTTGGAGCGTCTCACAGTCTTCGTTTGTGATAATGGAGTCCTGGAAGGTGTCGCGGGAAATTTTTACCGCATGGAGTCGAAAACTGGCGAGGTCGGGATAGAGTTCCGGCTGTTCTTCCTCCAGGAAAAGAAGAAAATGATTTACGGCGTAGATCCGCTGATTGATCGTTGCGGGGCGGTAATTGGCAATCAGAAGACTCCGGTATTTCCGGAGAAGAGATTCGGTTGGAATGGGATAGATGGACAGAAGCTGCCTGATCGTCCGTCCATACGCGTCTCCGGTATTTTCAGACATATTCTTTTTTCTTAAATATGATCTAAATGATTCTGCCAGGTTTTCCTGGTCTTTTGGAAGTTCTTTCATAACATATCCTTTGAATAATAACGGAGCAGCAGGAATTTTACCAGTTTACGATCTGATTGAAGAGATCCTGCTGTTCAGTACTGCTTTTATGTAGGTAAATGCGGGTAGTCTCAATGCTCTCATGTCCAAGAATATCGGACAGAAGCGCAATGTCATCACATTGTTCTATAAATTTTTTTGCGAATAGATGTCGGAATGCATGGGGATGTACGACAGATGGATCCAGATTGTATCGAAGTGCAAAAACCTTAAGCTGATCCCGGATCCCGTTTGTGGTGATCGGATTTCCGAAACGGTTTAAAAATAAGCTGCCGCTGGTGCGCTTTTCGTTTTGAAGCCACAGCAGGCAGGTCTCCTGGACATTTTGCGGGAAGTAGATCCGCCGGATCTTATCACCTTTTGAGTACAGGTCCATCTGACCGCGGATCATATCTTCCACACGGATCTGGAGAAGTTCGCTGATCCGCACGCCAGTGGCGGCCATGATCCGCACGGCAAAGTAGTAGGTAGGCTTTCCGTCACGCAGAAGACATTTTTTCAGGTACTCATAGTCGGCCTGGCTGATCACATTTTCCAGAAATGGTTTCTGTTGAAGGCGGACCATAAGGACCCTGGAGTCAGGAAGCTCGAGAAATTCCATAAAACAGTTCATTGCGCGGATCCTCAAATTTACGGTGTTGGGCTTGTACCTGTCGATGAGATAGCATTTATAGAGCATCAGATTGTCATGTGTGATTTCGGGGTACAGGGAAAGAAAATGCCTGGCAGTATAGAGATAGGAACGGATCGTCTGGTAAGATTTTCCATTCCGGAGCAGCCACGCTTCGAACCTGGAGAGTTTTTGACGGGCCGTTTCAGAAAGACGGTCTGTGGGAAGAGCAGTTTTTCTCATAGTATTATCATACCTTTCTGTTTTTGAAAGTATTTTATCGCAGGAAACAAAAAGAGCAAGAGAAAACTGGAGAATACGTTGTTGATGGGGAAAGGAAGGAGGAAAAGCAAAAAATCCGTCGGAGACATAGGACATCTCCGACGGACGTTTATATAAGCTGTATATGATTGGAAATGAACAGGCAATGCTTTTGGGAAATGTTCGGTGGCATTGCGCTGCCCGGAAGGAAATTGGGTTGCTTAGCTCTGGAAATCTACAATCGCGTTTCCCTTTTCATCATATCGAACAGCATCCTTATCAAGTGTCAGCGCATCAATGGCGTCAAGGTACGCCTTGATGGACGGATACTGCGGCTTGTAGTTGGCGATGATCTCTTTCGCGGTCACGGCATTGTTGGAGAGCAGGGCATCTACGAGGAAAAGCTGAACCTTTGCCGCGTTTACGCACATACGGTTCGGATCGGTGATCTGGAAGTCGATGCCATGGAGAGTGCCGACAGCGCCGCCTGCGTTGATCTGCACGCCCGGCATTACGCAGGTGACATCGCCGAAATCGGAGGAACCGGTGCTCCAGCCGTTGTAGTCGAAGACAACTTTCTTTCTTCCGCAAAGTGCCACGCAGCAGTCCTCAGCCAGCTTCATGAATGTCGGATCATGATACTCCGGAGCGTAACCAGGGCGGTCGCTCAGCTCAACGCCTGCGCCCATAGACAGTGCGGCACCGGTCAGCGCACGGTTTACCTTGATATTCTCGCGTTTGATCGCCTCTAAGGATTTTCCACGGACATAACTCTCGATCTTCATCTCATCCGGGATAATGTTTACGGCGCAGTTTGCGCCCATGAGGATCGGATGGAAGCGGATCGTATCTTTCTCCTGGAATGTCTCACGGAGGTCGTTGCATGCCTGGAGACCCAGCATAGCGGCATACTCCGCGTTGACTCCCATATGAGGAGCTCCGCCTGCATGGGCAGATTTTCCTTTGTAGCGGATATTTTTCGCTATACATCCGTTCATTCCGAGCAGTGCCTGAAAGTCAAGGTCGGTATCTCCGTCCTCGTTGACGCTGGATCCCTTTGTCATGCCGTGAACCATCATGGCCATGTCGACGCCGTCTAAGAGACCACGGTACATGAATTCGGTCTTACCGCCGTTGTACTTGATGATGCCTTTCTGGCGGAGTTCCTCACGGAATGCAAGCTGGATCATCTCCTCGGCCGGAACGACAACGAGGCGGATGGATCCGCAGAGACCGTCGAGGGCGTGGGGCTGTTTCAATGCGGCTGCGATTCCTAAAAGTGCAGCGGACTGGGCGTTATGTCCGCAGCAGTGGGTCATTCCATTTACGGATTCCGGATGGTTCGCGATATCGAGGGCATCCAGTTCACCGAAGATCGCTACCTTTGGTCCCGGTTTTCCTGTCTCAACATCGGTGTAAAAGCCCGGAATGTTTCCGGCTTTGACGAGTGTGTATCCAAGTGCCTCGTATTTCTCTGCGAGATAGTCGTGGGCCTGCCACTCGGTGTAACCGGTCTGCGGATGAGCCCAGATCCAGCGCTCTGCGTCGAGGATGAGCTGTTTTACGGTATCTACGTTGTTTACGATCAGCTGTTGTCTGTCTGTCATGGAAATACCTCCTGAAATATGTAATATTGGACGGAACCAGGCGCTGTACGGGAGCATCAGGTCAAGCCCGGTTCATCTTTAAAAGCTCGATCAGCGCGTCAGTGTGTTCCTTCGTTGTCGCCCAGCTTGTGGCGATCCGGATCACGGTATGGGAGTCATCATATTTTTCCCAGAAGCTGAATTCCGCCTGCTCTTCCAGACGGTGCAGGACTTCGTCCTCCAGAATAATAAAGATCTGGTTTGTCGGAGTCTCAAGGAAGAACTGGTAACCGTTTTCCTTTAACGCGGATTTTATCGCGGCTGCGCAGTCGAGGGCGGATTCCCCGATATGAAGGTACAGATCATCTGTGAACAGGGTATCGAACTGGATCCCCAGGATGCGGCCTTTCGCGAAGAGCGCTCCGTGCTGCTTTATGATCGTGAAAAAGTGCGGGATCAGCGCCGGATCCGGGATTACGACCGCCTCGCCGAAGAACGCTCCGCACTTTGTTCCGCCGATATAGAAGACATCGCAAAGTCTCGCAAGATCCCTTAATGTCACGTCATTTTCCGGGGAAGCGAGAGCGTAGGCAAGTCTGGCGCCATCCACATAGAGAGGGAGATGGTACTTACGGCATGCCTCGCTGAGGTCGGTCAGTTCTTCCAGGGAATACAGGGTTCCGTATTCCGTAGGCTGGGAGATATAGACCATACCCGGCATAACCATGTGCTCATGATTATCATCAGATAAAAAAGTATCCATATAAGAGGTGACCTGGGCGGCTGTGATCTTTCCATATGTATGGGGCAGCGGGAGCACTTTATGTCCGCCGAATTCGATGGCACCGGCCTCATGGACTGCGATGTGCCCGGTCTCCGCACAGAGAACGCCCTGATAGGAGCGGAGAAGCGCGTCGATCACGGTAGCGTTTGTCTGGGTGCCGCCCACGAGGAGATAGACTTCCGCGTTTGGAGCGCCGCAGGCTTTGCGGATCTTATCCCGGGCAGATTCGGAGAACTCATCGAGACCGTACCCGGAGGTCTGCATCATATTTGTGGCGAGCAGCTCATTCATGATAGCCGGATGGGCGCCTTCCATGTAATCGCAGACGAATTTCAATTTTTCATTTGCCATGTTAAAAACCTGACCTTTCATGTTGTCTGACTCTATTATACAGATGGCATATTGACGTGTCAATGCAGGAAAGTATATGAAAAGATTTGAAAACACTGAGGGGAATATGGGGATTCAGCTGATGATGACGATAAGAGCGGAAGCCAGAATCCAGAACTTGTGTGGGATTGAACGGAGATAAGAAAATCCGCACATAAACAGGTTTCTCATGAAATAGAGTATTATGAAGAGCGGATTTTCGGGGAAACAGAGCATGAAGCAGAAAGTGATAGAGCCGGTTCTCGGCATATGCCTGCTCGCCATGGTGGTCATGGCGGTGAAATATGGGAGTATTCGTGTGACGGGGAGCGGTGACGCCTACATAAAAGAGACACCGGTGGTGGTGGTCGATGCCGGACACGGCGGAACAGATCCCGGCAAGGTTGGAGTCGACGGGAGCCTGGAGAAAGATATCAACCTGGCTGTGGCGGAGCGGTTGAAAACGTACCTGGAACAGGATGATGTGAAGGTCATTATGACGCGGGAGACGGACACGGGACTTTATTCCGAAACGGACAGCCGGAAAAAGATGGCGGACATGAAGAAACGGTGTGAGATCATTGAGGAGAGCGGCGCGGACCTTGTGGTCAGCATCCACCAGAACAGCTATCACGAGGAATCCGTCTCTGGCGGACAGGTATTCTATTACCGGGATTCGTCAAAGGGAAAGGCGCTGGCGGAGATCCTGCAGGACCGGTTTGACTATGTCCTGGGGGACCAGAACCGGAGACTTCCGAAGGCGAATGCCAATTACTACCTCCTTCTGCATGTGAAATGCCCCATCGTGATCGTGGAGTGCGGATTCTTAAGCAACCGGAAGGAAGCAGCGCTTTTAAACAGCGGGGAGTACCAGGATAAGCTGGCATATACGATTCATATGGGGATCATGGAGTACCTGAATAAGAAGCAATGAGATAGGAAAATGTACAAATGAAGAGAAATAAAATTGTCATATTATACAAAAAAGGTCCACCTGTTTTTAACGATCCGATATGGCATTTAAAAGTTCAATATGCTATGATTCTTTTACCAATTGGGACGAAAAAAATGAAGGAGGGATACTTTGACGAAAGAAGATATGAAACAGATTTCAGACCTTATGGATGAAAAGTTTATTGCATCGGAAGGCCGGGTGCGAGCGGAGATTGTAGCATCGGAGGCGCGGACAGGAGAAAAGATCGATAGGGTGGAAAATAATCTGAGTGCAGAAATAAAGAAGAATCGTATCAGCATGACAAGGCATATGCAGGAGCTGAATGCCAAATGGGTTGAAACAAATGAAAAACTGGATCGTATGCTTGCAAGGATGGATGGAATGGATAAGAATATGAGCGCGATGCGGGCAGAAATGGACGCAGTGCCTAAGCGATTCGACGCGGTAGAGACAAATCTGGGCAGAAAAATTTCAGAATCGGAGGCAGTTACCCGGAGATATACGGAAAAACTGTTTTTCCAGGTGGCAGAAGGCAAAAAGAAACGTTCTGTACGTTCATCTGGGCTGGAAGGATAAAAGATCCGCCGGAGACACGAATATTCCGGCGGATCTTACTATCAGAATTACTCAAGTACGAGTGTACCGTCGCCCTCAGCACGGATCGCGGATTTGAAGAACTCTTCAAATGCCTTTTCCAGGTAGGCCATATCCTTGGAGCCTGCAGTCTCATACGGAGAGTGCATAGCTAACTGCGGAAGTCCGACGTCTACCGTGTTTAAGGAAACCTGAGCGTTGGAGATATTTCCGAGAGTGGAGCCGCCGAGGATATCGGAACGGTTTAAGAACTCCTGGTACGGAACACCTGCGCGCTCGCAGAGGCAGCGCATAACAGCTGCGGAAACAGCGTCTGTTGTGTACTTCTGGTTTGCGCTGTGCTTGATCACGAGACCGCCGTTTAAGTAGGTGCGGTTTGTCGGATCTGTCTTGTCTGCGTAGTTCGGATGTACGGCATGTCCGTTATCCGCGGATACCATGAAGCTGGAAGCGAGGGACGTGAGGTACTCTTCCTCTGTTCTTCCAAGGCTGCGGTTGATGCGGCGGAGAATGTCGTAAAGGAATGTGGAGCCGGCGCCCTGTTTTGTGCCGCTTCCTACTTCCTCGTTGTCAAATACGGCAACGACCGGGATGCAGCGGTCGCTTTCACTGTTTAAGAGAGCCATTGTGGATGTGAATGCGCACTGGAGATCATCAAGACGCGGAGCAGAGATAAACTCGCCGTCGCAGCCCCATACAGTACCTTCCATACGGTTGTAAAGGAAGAGGTCCATTCCTTTGATCTGGTCAACGGAGACGCCTGCCTCCTCAGCGATCATCTCTTTGAATGCCTTTCCGGAATTGCTCATGCGGTATAATGGAAGCATATCTTTCTGGATGTTGTACTTGTAACCGTCGTTTACTTCACGGTTCATATGGATTGCGAGGTTCGGGATCATGAGAAGATCACGGTCAACGTTGATCAGTTTTGTTGTGAGACGGTTGCCGTCTTTTACGATAATGCGTCCTGCAACGGAGAGAGGTCTGTCGAACCACGGTGCGCAGAGCATTCCGCCGTACTTCTCAACATTTAATTTTACATACTGGTTCTCGATGTTCATCTCAGAAGACTCTTTGATCTTTAAGGTCGGGGAGTCGCTGTGGCTTGCCGCGATATGGAAGCCGGAATAATCCTTGCGGGATACCTTGAATGCGATGATCGCGGACTGGTTGCGGGTTACGAAATACTTTCCGCCCTCAGCAAGATTCCAGGTATTGCCCTCAGCGAGGCGCTCGAAGCCTGCCTCGGTCAGGTAGTTTGCCAGTTCATGAACAGCATGGAAACCGGTCGGGCTCTTTTTGATAAAAGAAAATAATTCTTCGTTCAGATTCTGAATCATGTTTTGCTACTCCTTTCAATAAATAACCCCTGTAAGTTATGCTGATTTATTATACAAAAAAAATGCAAATCAGGCAAGCTTTCGCTATAATGTGCGCAAGTGTTAAAATGAAAATATGAAGAGGATAAAACACACCGGGAGGAAAAGTAAGCTCCCACTCCGCAACTGCTGCCATGTGTCTGAAAGAAGCTTTCAATGGCAGATAATTACAATTACGGAAGAATTTCTGTTATAATTCTGACGTTTTTCTGAAATTTGCGAAAAAGGTCTGGAAGAGGTACCTTTATTCTCAGTTTCATGTTAAAATATGGTCACGAGTAGCTGCGAAGGTATGGAACAGTTACAAATACGATCAATATGGTGAGAAGATCACTGGGAAAAGAGGGGAACTTATGGATTGGAAGAAGATCAGACAGGCAGTCCGCACGGTGCTGGCGGCTGTATTGATCTGCGCTGCATCGGTGGGAATCACCGGTGATCCGGCATATGCGGCGGATATGGGCGCAGTTTACGGAATTTATGAGCATGGAACCGGTTGGAGTGGGTATCATGGTGACAGCAAAACAGCGCGTGCTGGAACCGGAAGCTATGTGACGGCGATCCGCGCCAGCCTTCAGGGACAACCTGAGGGAATGAGCGGCACGCTTTCTTACCAGGTGAACTTAAGCGGAAGCGGATGGCTTTCCTGGCAGGAAAATATGACTCCGAATGGAAGCACCGAGACAGATATGCCGTTAGAAGCGGTCCGCATGGCATTTACCGGACAGCTTGCGGAGAATTATGATGTTTATTACTCTGTATATCAGAATGGCTCCTGGACAACTCCGGTGAAGAACGGGGAGACTGCGGGAACCGAAGGACAGGGACTCCGTGTGGATGGTCTCTGGGTAACGGTGACGGGAAAAGGTGCGGAGGTACCGGAAGGCCCGAATGGAAAGAGCGTTGACCCGACAAGACCGATGGTTGCCCTGACCTTTGATGACGGTCCGTCGAAGTATACGCCCCGGATCCTGGATTCCCTGGAAGCGAACGGCGGAAGAGCCACATTCTTCATGGTGGGCAACCGAGTTGCGTCCTATGCGTCTACCGTAAAGCGCATGGCGGATCTCGGATGCGAGACAGACAGCCATACCTGGGCACATACATATCTGACAGGAATGTCTGAGGGAGAGATATT
>OGFF01003594.1_pt1 | contig 11322 bp, 7 predicted proteins | sample 1570751 | NCBI WGS metagenome assembly OGFF01 (sample SAMEA2581951, study PRJEB24529) | metagenome | biome: Human gut stool | place: China | collected 2011 | reverse complement strand
GGCTCCCGGCCGCCGGGGGGCTTTTCGGTTTTTTGCAGGCATCCGGCAAAGGCCCCCTGCGCTTCTTGACCGCAAAAGCGCATGAGACAACATTACATTTCGGTTAAATGTCATGCCGGGGGCATGCAACATCGGTGAATGATGCGTAAATTTGCTGCGGACTCAAACCCGCATTTATGGCAAAACACAAAATCCTGGTGGTCGACGATGAGGAGTCGCTGTGCGAAATCCTGCAATTCAACCTCGAAGTCGAAGGCTACGAAGCCGACGTGGCATACAGCGCCGAGCAGGCCCTCCGGATGCATCCCGAACGCTATTCGCTGATCCTGCTGGACGTTATGATGGGCGAGATGAGCGGCTTTCGGATGGCGCAGCTCCTGAAAGCCGATCCCGAAACGGCCCGGGTCCCCGTGATCTTCTGCACCGCGAAGGACTCCGAGGACGACACGGTGGCCGGGCTGAACATCGGAGCCGACGACTACATCACCAAACCCTTTTCGGTCCGCGAAGTGCTGGCCCGCGTGCGCAGCGTACTGCGCCGCACGTCCGCCGCACGCGCCGAATCCGAAAGCATCCGCTTCGAAGGTCTGGAGATCGACCTCCGGCGCAAAGTCTGCACGCTCGACGGCAAGGAATTGCAACTCACCAAGAAAGAGTTCGAAATCCTGGCTCTGCTGCTCTCGAACCGCGGCGTGATCTTTTCGCGCGAGGAGATCCTGCGCCGCATCTGGAGCGACGAGGTGATCGTCCTCGACCGCACGGTCGACGTGAACATCACACGCCTGCGCCGTAAAGTCGGGCCTTACGGGGAACACATCGTAACGCGCCTGGGCTATGGCTACGGCTTTGAAGCATAAACTTTCCTACCACCGGCGGCTGTTCCTGCTGCTGCTCGTCTTTTCGTGGACGCTGGTGGGGTGTTTCATCCTTTTCCAGTACGGGCGCGAAAAGCACTTCAAGGCCGAGCGGCTCGACGCGCAGTTGCAGCTTTTCAACCTGCGGATGCTCGACGCCGTGAATGCGGGCGCGCCCCCCGACGCCTTCATCGCCCGCTCCGGCGCACCCTGCGAAGGAGTGCGCGTGACGCTGATCGACCCGGCGGGACACGTCGTTTTCGACAATTCGCTCGACACGCTGCCCGGCGCGAACCACCTTGACCGCCCCGAGGTCGCCGAGGCGCTGGCCCGCGGGACGGGGTACACCATCCGCCGCCACTCCGAAAGCACCGACCGCAACTATTTCTACTCGGCCATGCGGGGCGACCGCTACATCGTCCGCTCGGCCGTACCCTACTCCGTGCCGCTGGGTGAAATCCTGGCCGCCGACCGCGAATTCCTCTGGTTCATGCTGGGCGTGACGCTGCTGATGAGCGTGGCGGGCTATTTCGCCACGCGCCGCCTGGGCCAGAACATCACCCGGCTGAACGAATTCGCCGAACGGGCCGAGCGGGGCGAGCGGATCGACGACCTCCCGGCATTTCCCCACGACGAACTGGGCGAAATATCGAGCCACATCATCCGCCTCTACGCCCGTCTGCAAAAAACCACTGCCGACCGCGACCGCGAGCACGCCCTCGCGCTGCACGAGGAACAGGAGAAAATACGCATCAAGAAACAGCTCACCAACAACATCAACCACGAGCTGAAGACCCCCGTGGCGGCGATTCAGGGCTATCTGGAAACACTGCTGGCCAACCCGTCGCTCGACGCGCAAAGACGCACGGACTTCCTGGAAAAAAGCGCCGCACAGACCGAGCGTCTGCGGCGTCTGCTGGCCGACATCTCGACCATCACGCGCATGGACGAAGCCAGCCAGCTGATCCAGAAGGAGCGCGTCGTGCTGAACGACCTGATCGCCGAGGTCACGGCCGACATGGAACTGAAACCCGCCGACCAGCGGCTGCGGATGAACATCGACTTCCCGCAGCAGGTCGAGATCGTCGGCAGCCCGTCGCTGCTGGCATCAATATTCCGCAACCTCGCGGACAACGCCGCGGCCTATTCCGGCGGACGCGACATCTTCATCCGGCTGCTTTCCGACACCCCCGAAGAGTGCACGGTCTCGTTCGCCGACAACGGCATCGGCATCGGCGAGGAGCACCTGCCGCACATCTTCGAACGCTTCTACCGCATCGACAAGGGCCGATCGCGCAAACAGGGCGGCACGGGACTGGGGCTGGCGATCGTCAAAAACGCCGTTGCGATCCACGGCGGCACGATCACGGCCCGCGAACGCGAACGCGGCGGGCTGGAGTTCGTCTTCACATTGAAGAAACACAGTTAACAAATTCCAGCTACACGACAACCCGCCCGGCCGCATTCGCAGCCTTCGGCTGCGGTTACGAATCGGCTCACCCCTGACTCCCCGCCGAGGCGGGGAGTTAAGGCGCAAAAACACACGCCTTGACTGCTGTGGCGGCCCGGCAATTCGCAAGCGATTGCGCTCGCCTGTTGCCCGCAGTTGTCGCATCGCGACCGGATTGTCTCTTGGCTTTCAGCTTTTCACTTTTTCACTTCTCGAACGTCACCTCCCCGAAAAACTCGGGACGGTGGAAATCGGGTTTCTCCGTCCGGATCGGCCGCCACGAGAGGAAATGGGGGTGCGAGAGTTTGTCGCCGCATTTGTAGAGGTTCATGCGGGCCTTGAGACCGCTCCAGTCGGTCAGCGCATGGCGGAAAAGCGCCTGCGGGGGGATGGCCAGCGTGAGCGACCAGCGGTTGTCGCCCTCGCGCTCGGCGAAAGGCTCGCCGCAGGGAAGCGTCGTGTAGCGTTTCACGCCCGCTAGCACCTCGGGCGAGGCGTGCTCGGCCTCGGTCCGGGATTTGCGCGCCCCGAGCAGCATCCGTCCGATGCAGGTGGTTTCGAAATTGTAGTACATCCCTGTGTCGGGCGCGATGAAGAACTCCGCGCACGAGTCGGTCCACACCTCGCCGTTGTCCTCCGTGACGAGCGCCGCCGTGTAGCGTTCGGCGACGTCGAAGCGCAGCATCAGCCAGTCGCCCGTATGGAACATCCGGAAGCTGACTTCCGGGGCGTAGGGAAATTCCGCGGGCCAGTTGCAGCACGCCACCGGCAGCGGCTCGATTCCGGCGAATGCCTCGTCCACGGCGGCCCGGTCGTCGGGCGCGATGCCTGCTATCTTGCGAATTTCCATTCCTTATTTGTATTTGGCGACGGTTTCCCGTACGATTTCACACATCGTGCCGTACTGCTCTTCCATGCTTTGCAGCAGCTTGTACTGGGCGTGCGTGCGCACGAGGTTGTGTTCGGGGTATTTGATTTTATAATAGGTGTCGCCGTCGATGTAGTCCATCAAAAAACGCAGCACCTGCTCGAAGGTGATGTAACGGGCCGAGAATGCCAGGTGGTCGATTTCGGCCTGGTTGAGCTGTCCGGCCCGCTGCGACAGATAGCCTTCGGTATAGGCGCGGAACATTTCGAGGGACATGCCCACGCGCGAAAGGTCGCGGTCGTCCTCGTCGCCCGTGTTGGCGTAAGAGCGGATCGCGTCGCCGAAATCGTTGAGCGACGTGGAGTTCATCACCGTGTCGAGGTCGATGGCGCACAGCACCTCGCCCTGCTTGTCGAAGAGGATGTTGTTGATCTTCGTGTCGTTGTGGGTCACGCGCGTGGGGATCGTGCCGTCCTCGACCTTCGACCAGAACGAGAGCATCTCGTCGCGGCGCGATTCGATCCAGCCGATCTCCTCCGCAAGGTCTTTCACGCGGCCTGCGGCGTCGCGGCGCAGCGCCTCGTCCCACTGCACGAAGCGGTGGCGGATGTTGTGGAAGCCCTTGATCGTCTCGGCCAGCGGCTCGGTGAAATCCGCCAGCTGGGCCTGGAACTTGCCGATGCCCTCGCCGCCCTTGCGGGCCAGTTCCGGGGAGTCGGCCTTGTTGTAGGCGATCGTGTCGCTGATGAAAACCGAAACGGCCCAATATTCGCCCTGTGCGTCCACGTGATAGAGCTTTCCGTCGCGGGTCGCAACCACGGTCATCGCCTCGCGTCTGGGGTCGCCCCCGGCGGCTGCGACACGGCGGCGGATATGGTCCGTCACTTTGCGGATGTTCTCCATCATGGCCGGAACGTCGGGAAAGATGCTCTTGTTTTTGCGCTGGAGGATGTAATCCGGCGCATCGCCCGCCGTGCGGACGATGAACGTGTCGTTGATGAATCCCTCGCCCAGCGAGTCGATTGCCGTGATAGCGCCTTCCAGCGCGAATTGCGACGCTATTTCCTGTAATTCAGCCTTCATACGATGAGGTTGTTTCGGTTTTGGTTGTTAAAGGTTAAGTTTCACCTCCAAAGTTACTGGAAAAAACGCAGAAATGCAACCGGATATTATGAAAAAGCCCGCCTTTCTTGCTGAAGGGCGGGCTTGCGAAAATTTCGGACGGGTTATTCGATCGGGTCGATCACCGTGAACGTCACCTCGTAGGGAGCGGGCGCCGACTGTCCCTGGTAGTTGCCGCCGGCGACGATGAAGGTCACCGTGTAGGTCCCCGGCTCGGTGTAGGTGTACGAGTAGCTCGGCAGGTCGTCGGTCACGCCCTTGATGTTCAGGCCCGTGTCGGGCGAGATCGTGTTGAGCGCGACGGGCTGCATGAAGGCCCACTGGTCGATCTCGGGGAAAGCCCCGGCGCTGAAGCCCTGGAAGACGATATTGGCGGTGTTGTTCGCTCCCGGCTGGCCCTGGAATTTCAGGTTGCCGTTGCCCGATACATTATGGATATAGGGGTTGTCGGCGTGCTGCGAAGCCAGCGAGAAGGGGACGAACTCCATGTCCGGGTAGTTGTAGACCTGCGTGTCGTGGCCCTTGAACTTGACCGTGATCTTCGGATTGATCCGATAGGTGCGCATCGTAGTCTTGGGGTCCGGATAGAAAAGGTGCATGCCCCACGAAAAACGGTCGGCGAATCGGGTGATGTCGTAGGTGTAGGTTTTGAACTTGTTCGCGTTGTTCGGCGTGAACTCCAGTTTGGTCCAGTCGGCGCAGTCGTTCGCCGCGATGGCTTCGACCACGGGGCGGTCGGTGGCGGCGTCGCTGCCGTTCAGCCCCGCGAATTTGTTGCCCGCAAACAGGTCGAGGTTGTTCAGCGTGCCGTACTGCTGGCTGATCTCGATCTCCAGTTCGCACGACTCGATGTCGGCGATGTCGACCTTCGTACGGTTGCGGTGCTTGTACTCGTGTCCCGTGTCGCCCGTCCAGACGGTGATGAAGTCGGCGTTGCCGCTGAAGTTGAAGACCACCGGGTCGCCCGTGCGGTAGGTGTTCGTCGGCGCCAGCTGTACCGAGAACTCCAGCGGCTCGTAGATCTCTTCGTGCTCGCACGAGGCCGCCGCGGTTGCGAGGGCCAGCGTCGCCGCGAGGTATGTGATTCGTTTCGTATTCATCGTATGCTCTGCAATTAAGCGTTTTACCATAAGGGGTTCTGTCGGAGCGCGTGGTTCACCGCCAGCTCCTTGGTCGGAATCGGGAGGTAGATGTGGCGTGCCGTCACGTTGGCGTAGTTCGCCGACGCATAGTTCGTATAGCTGACGTTGCGGTACTTGTTCTCCGTCGGCTGGTTGGTTCCGGCGTTGTGCATCTGCTCGACGAACGTGCCCCAGCGGATCAGGTCCCACTTGCGAAGCCCCTCGAAAGCCAGTTCGCGTCCGCGCTCGTTGCGCACCAGGTCGCGGAATGAACGGTAGTCGCCCAGCAGACTCTCGTCGGTCTTGACGCCCGCGCGTTTACGGATTTCCCGGATGGCCTCCTTGGCCTGGTCGTCCGGCGCCCCGGCGTATTCGTTGATCGCCTCGGCGTACATCAGCAGCACGTCGGCATAGCGAAGGATCGGGAAGTTGATCGTCGTGTAGAGGCTCTTGGCCGACATCTGTTTCTCGTAGACCGTCTCGCGGCGCCATTTGCCGGCGTTGCGGACGGCGCACATCACCGTCGGGTCGTAAACCAGATCGGCGGGGTCGAACGCGTCCTCGATCGTCTGGTCCAGTCCTTCGATGTCGGGCATGGCGAAATTGTTGTTGTAGACCCACGGCGTCTTGAACATGCTCTGCGTCTGTTGCAAGTAGCGCGTCACGGTCTCGCCCGCCTTGTTCTTGTACGAGATTTTCTGGTTGTTCATTCCGCGGTAGTTGTAGCCCGGCAGGTTCCACGTCAGCCGCTTGTCGATGACCGTGGCGCTGGCCGTTTCGTCTGCCGTGCGGTCGTTCTCCCAGTAGAGCTGCCAGAGGGTGTAGGAGCCGTTGTAATAGCCGTAGGAGTAGTTGCAGGCCCACTCCGAGTAGTTGGTCGTTCCCGACTGCGAGCGCAGGCCGATCAGGTCGCCGATGCGGCCGTTCGTCCAGTCGGTCGCGCTGGTGCGGTCGCCGAGGAATTCGGCCTCCCACATTGATTCGTGGAACTGTGTGTCGTACTGGTCGCGGATCATGTTGATGAAGATCTCCTCGTAGCTCTCGTTCAGGTCGTGCTTGTGCGAGGCGATCACCTCGTTGGCCCAGTAGGCGGCGCGGCGGTACATCTCCTTTTTATCCAGTCCGTCGATCTGCTTGACGCTCTCGCCGGCCATGAAGAGATAGACGCGGGCCAGAATGCCCTGGGCGACGGTCTGGCTGACGCGCGAGGGGGTGTTGTCGATGGGCTCGTAGAGGTCGGGAATCGTGGCTTCGATCTCGTCGGCGCACCATTTGAGCACCTGCTCCTGCGGCGTTGCGGCCATCTGCACGTCGTTGGGGTTGGGCGAGGTGGTCGCTTTGCCGCGCAGGGGCACATCGCCCCACGCCTGCGCCAGCAGGAAGTGGTAGTAGGCGCGCAGGAACCGCGCTTCGGCGATGTAAAGCCCGATGTCCACCGAAAGTTTCCCGGGGTCGATCTCCGTCTTTTCGACGGCCTCGATGTAGCGGTTGGCGTTCTTGATGCCTTCGTAGAGCTTCGACCAGGTGTCGTAGATCGCCGCCGTGCCGGCGCTGTGGTTGTAGCGGTCGGGACGCGATTCGCTGTTGTTGTAGTTGTTGAAGTAGCAGAGGTCGTCGGCGTTGGCGATTTGCAGCGAGTAGTAGTTGCCGTAGAGCGCTTCGCTGTTCAGCGCGCCGTAGACGCCCGCCAGACCGTAGATCAGCTTTTGTTCGCTGTTGTAGTAGCCGTCGTCGGGGATGATCTGCGGATCGGTGTCGAGGAAGCTGCACGCCGGAAGGGCGGCGGTGAGCAGCGCCAGCGTTCCCAGTTTCAATATGCTTTTGATTTTCATGGCGTAATGTTGCGTTTAAACCGTTAGAATGTGAGGTTTACGCCGGCCGTGAAGCCGAATGCGCGGGGATATGCCGACCAGTCGAATCCGGGCGTCAGCACCGAGTTGCGGGTCGATACCTCGGGGTCGGGACCGCTGTAACCCGTCAGGGTCCAGATGTTGTCGGCCGAGACGTAGACGCGCATCTGGCTGATGCCCGCCTTGCGCAGCGAACGGCTCGGCAGCGTGTAGCCCAGCGAGACGTTCTTCAGCCGCAGGAACGAACCGTCCTCGATCACGCGCGACGAGTACTCCTCGCGGCCGACGGCGTTCACGCGCGGAATGTTCGACGCGGGATTCTCCGGCGACCAGCGGTCGGCGTAGGAGGCCAGCTGGTTGGTCTGGCTCCTCCATCCCGATTCGAAGACCAGCCGGTTGGCGTTCAGCACGTCGTTGCCGTAGCTCCACGCGAAGAAGATGTTCAGGTCGAAGTTCTTCCAGTTGAAGTTGTTGCCGAAGCCGCCCGTGTTGAGGGGCTGTCCGCAGCCGATGATCGTGCGGTCGTAGTCGTCGATGACCCCGTCGCCGTTCATGTCGCGGTATTTCATGTCGCCCGGCTGCATCGCGTTGCCCTTGAACGAGGGAACGCCGCTGACGAGGTTGCCCTTGTCGTCGAAATCCTCGGCCTTGTAGGTCCCGTCGTAGATGAAGCCGTACATCATGCCCGTGGGCTTGCCCACCTGCGAGATGTAGGGGAACTGCGAGTTGAAGCGCGTCTCCCACGATACGGAACTCTGGAGCGTGTTCTGTCCGTCGACCAGCCCGAGAATCCGGTTGCGGTTGAAGGCGATGTTGAACGACGTGGACCACTGGAACTGACGGGTCTTGACGTTCACCGTTTCGAGCGTCAGCTCGAAGCCGCGGTTGCGGATCTTGCCGATGTTGAGCATCCCCTGTTCGAAGCCCGACGAGGCGGGCAGCAGGGCGTAGAGCAGCAGGTCGCGCGTCACCTTGTCGTACCAGTCGGCCGTCACCTTGATGCGGTCCTCGAAGAACCCGAGGTCGAGACCCGCGTTCCACTGCTCGGTGGTCTCCCACTTGAGCCGCTCGTTGGCCATGTTCGAGACGTAGTAGCCCGGCACGCGCTCGCCGCCGAACACATAGTCGAGCGAGTTGCCCGAACCCGGGTTGACGGTGATCTGCGAATAGAAGTCATAGGGGGTCTGCGTGCGGTTGTTACCCGTCAGGCCCCACGAGAGGCGCAGCTTGCCGTTGCTCATCCACTCGCTCTTCTTCAGCAGATTCTCGCGGTTGAAGTTCCACGAAAGGCCGGTCGAGGGGAAGTAGCCCCAGCGGTTGTCGGAGGGGAATTTCGACGAGCCGTCGGCGCGGAATGAGAAGGTCAGGTAGTATTTGTAGCGGAAATTGTAGTTGGCGCGCAGGAAGGCCGACATCATCCGCCAGTCGTAGTAGTTGCTCTGGACCTTCTGGTAGTTGCCTGTGTGGATGCCCGCGATGCCCAGCTCCTCGGAGGTGATCTGCGTCGACGCAACGCCGTCGTAGGTGTTCTTCTGCCCCTGGAGCGAGAGTCCCGCCATCAGGTCGAGGTTGTGGCTGCGCCCCAGGCGCTTCTTGTAGTTGAGCGTGTTTTCGTTCGACCAGCTCGTCTGGTCGGTCCAGTAGATGGCGCCGTTGACGCCCTTGCCGCTGGGCGAGCCGGCGTAGCCCGTGTAGGTTTCGCTGCCGTTGAACTCCTCGCGGCGGCGTTTGTTCAGGACGTAGCCGCCCGTGGTCTTGAACGTCAGGTCGGGGGTGATCTTCCACGTCAGCGCCAGGTTGGCGTTGAGGTAGTCCACCAGCGTCTTGCGGTATTCGTTCTTGGCGGTCTTCACCGGGTTGAAGCGGTAGTCGTTCGATCCGTCTACGGCTTCGTCGAGCATCGAGTCGAGGATGTCCTGCCCGGGAGGCGTTACGGGGCGGTAGCCCCAGACCGAGTACATCAGCCAGCCCGACGACGACGAGGTGGTCTGCGCCGTGGTGGGGGTCACGCCGTTGGTCGCCGTGCGCGAATAGTTGGCGTTGGCGTTCAGCGTGAGTTTTTTCGAGATGGGCAGCGTGAAGTTGGCCTTGCCCTGGTAGCGCTGGAAGTTCGAACGGATGATGATGCCGTCCTGGTCGAGCGCCGAGAAGCCCACGTTGTAGCGCAGCCCCTCCTTGTTGCCGCCCGAGAGCGAGACGTTGTAGTTCTGCTGGAAAGCCGTGCGGTAGAGCTGGTCCTGCCAGTCGATGCCCGGGATGTGGCGGTAGTCGTCGAGCGTCAGTCCCTCGCTGAAATAGCTCTTGTTCATCGTCTCCTCGCTGATCAGTTCGCTCTGAAGCCGGACGAATTCGTAGGAGTCCATCAGGTCGGCCTTGTTGGCGATCTTGTTCAGGGAGAACGAGGCGCTGAAGTTCACCGTGGGCTTGCCCTCGTTGCCGCGTTTGGTGTTGATCACGATGACGCCGTTGGCTCCGCGCGCTCCGTAGATGGCGGTCGCCGAAGCGTCTTTCAGCACGTCGATCGACTCGATGTCGGCGGGGTTGATCGACGCGGCGAACGACCCTTCGGACGGGAATCCGTCGATGATGTAGAGCGGGGCGTTGCTCTGCGTGAGCGAGTTGTTTCCGCGGATGGTGATATTGGCTTCGGCGCCCAGCGAGCCGTCGCCCGTGGTGACGACCACGCCGGCGATGCGTCCGCCCAGCGCCTGGTCGAAGTTGGTGACGTTGGCCTTCATCATCGTTCCCAGGTCGGCCTTGGCCACCGAGCCGGTGAGGTCGCGCCGCGTGGTGGTTCCGTAGCCGATGTTGACGATCTCGACGGCGCCGATCTGCGACGCCTCTTCGGTCATCTTGACGTTGATCGCCGTGCGTTTGCCGACATACTCCTCGACGGTCGTGTAGCCCAGATAGGAGAAGACCAGCGTCTGGTCCTCCCGGGCCTTGATCGAGTAGCTGCCGTTGGCGCCCGTGGCCGTTCCCGACTGCGTCCCCTTGATCAGGACGGTTACGCCCACCAGCGGTGCACCGTTGGCGTCAACCACGCGTCCGTCCACGGCGTTCTGCGCAAAGGCGTCCCCCCCCCGGAGTACCGATAGGGTCACCAGCGCTGCCGCGGCCATGCGTTTAAGTGCTTTTTTCATAAATTAAATCAGGTTGTGGGTAAAAATGGTTATTTCTTCTTGAGCCGGAACTCCACGGGCTGTCCGTGGCGGCAGGTTATCTTCAGCAGCGTTCCGGTGTCGTGGGAAACGGCCTCCACGCCGGGATATTGTGCGGCAAGCTCCCATGCGCCGTCCAAAAGCACCTCTTTTTCGATGGGGCGGCTCTCCTGACGCGTGGTGTAGGTCTTCTCCGTGAGGCCGAGGTCGGGCGTGCAGACGCTCATCACGACCTGTCCGTCCGTGTCGGTGCGCTCCATGACGATCGACTCTCCGGTCGCTTTGCGCACAAGCCCCTGGCCCGTGTATTCCCCGAAGCAGACGTAGCCCGTGATGCCCGTGGCGAGGTCCTTCACGACGTGGGCCGTGTTGTCCCGGCGCAGCACTTCGTAGCCGTCTTTCTTGATCAGGCGCGTGATCTCCTTGTTCGTGGGCTGGATGTAGACCGCATATTCGTATCCGGCCTGCTTGGGGGCGCGGCCGTGGTCGATGTAAGCCGTGGCGAAGTTGCCCGTCTGGGGTGCGCGGGTCTTGTCGTTGGGCGAGGTCTGCTCCTTTTTGGTGATGTTCACCGCTGCGGCGTTCTTCACCACGTAGAAATTGCCCTTCGTGTCGGAGAGCGCCAGCCGCTCGCCTCCCTTGGAAAGGTTGAGCGGGAAAGCGTCGTAAAGCTCGCCGTCGACTTCTATCTGTTCGGCCGGGCTGTCCATCCGCAGCTGGAAAAGCGTCGTTTCGGTGGGGTATGCCTGGTTGTCGTTGTCGATGCCGCTGCCGAGGAAGACCATCCGGTTGTCGAAGCAGAAGACCGACTTGTGCGCCGTGGCCCCGGGGGTGAAGTTCTTGCGGTCCCTTTCGACGAACTGGAACGCCAGCACACCGTTGCGGCCTTCGAGCGA
>OGFF01003583.1_pt1 | contig 11347 bp, 13 predicted proteins | sample 1570751 | NCBI WGS metagenome assembly OGFF01 (sample SAMEA2581951, study PRJEB24529) | metagenome | biome: Human gut stool | place: China | collected 2011 | reverse complement strand
TGGCTGCAGCCGTTTCTTAATACTTTTTGTAGCCAGCGCCGGGTGGCACTGGCTATTGTGCTGATAGGGGGAGTTTTCTAACAGCCCCATAAAAAAGCTTATTTTTCCTTCAGCAGGTCCCGGATCTCTGTGAGCAGCAGCTCCTCCTTGGTGGGCTCGGACTCCTTGGGGGGCTCTTCCGCTTTGGCTTCCTCTTCCTTCTTCTTTCCCAGCTCCGAGAGCTTGTTCAGACCCTTTACCAGGAAGAAAACCACCAGGGCCAGAATCAGGAAATTGATGACTGCGGAGATGAAGTTGCCGTAGTTCAGGGTATTCTTAATCAGATTTCCTGCATCATCATACTTTTCCGCAAACAGCCGGGGCAGCTCCAGCTTCATCTCGGAGAAATCCACGCCGCCGATGAAGATGGACACGATGGGCATGATTCCTGCCACTCTCGCCCATTACGCGCCTCTTCAGTCTCGCTACGCGAGCCAGCTTCCCCGGAGGGGAAACTTTTTACCGATACTTTACTTCTTTTCAATAACCTCCATTCCGCCCAGGTACTTGCGCAGGGCTTCGGGAATGACCACTGAGCCGTCGGCGCGCTGGTTCTGCTCCACGATGGCAGGGAAAATCCGGGAGGTAGCCAGACCGGAGCCGTTCAGAGTGTGGACGTACTCGATCTTTCCGTCGGCACGGCGGAAGCGGATGTTGCCCCGGCGGGCCTGGTAATCCCGGGCGTTGGATACGGAGGAGACCTCCTTGTAGCCGTTCATGGAGGGGATCAGAATTTCAATATCATAGGTTCTGGCCATGGATGCGGAGCAGTCGCCTGCGGCCAGCTTCACGGTACGGAAGTGCAGGCCCAGACCGGCAACCAGATTCTCCGCCTTGTGTACCAGCTCCTCGAATGCCTCGTCAGAGCCCTCGGGAGTGGTGTACTGGAACATCTCTACCTTGTTGAACTGATGACCCCGGACCATGCCCCGCTCGTCGGCGCGGTGGGAACCGGCCTCCCGACGGAAGCAGGGGGTATAGGCGAAGAACTTCTTGGGCAGGTCGGCCTCGGTGAGGATTTCATCCCGGTAAACGGAAGCAAGCGCTGCCTCGGCGGTGGGCAGCATATAGTGCACCCGGTCGTCGGTGGGATTGGCGATCTTGTAGACTTCATCTGCAAACTTGGGGAACTGTCCGGCAGTCAGACCGCACTGGTACTCCAGCATGTGGGGCGGCAGGATGAATTCGTAGCCGTCAGCCACATGGCAGTCAATGAAGTAGTTCAGCAGAGCCCACTCCAGGCGAGCGCCCATGCCGGTGTAGATCCAGTTGCCGGCACCGGCCAGCTTGACGCCCCGCTCGTAGTCGATGAGGCCCAGGTTCTGGCACAGGTCCACATGGTGCTTGGGCTCAAAATCAAAGGAATGCTTCTCGCCGATGTAGCGCAGAGGCTGGTTGTTCTCCTTGCCGCCGGGGAGCAGATCGGGGTCCGGCATATTGGGCAGGGACAGCATGCAGGTGGTCAGCTCGTCATCCAGCTCCTTGAGCTTCTGCTTGTCCTCGGCGATTTCCTCGTCGATCTTCACGGAAGCGGCCATGTTGGCGTTGATCTGGGCTTCCAGAGCGGAAGTATCCTCACCCTTCTTTTCTGCACCCTTCTTCTGGCCGAAGAGCTTGCCGTTTTCCTTGGCAAGCTTGTTCTTCTCTGCGGTCTTGGTCTCGGTATGGGTCTTCAGGCCCCGGACCTGGACGTCCAGCTCCAGAATGCGGTCAATGGTGGCGTCGCAATCCACTTCCTTGGCCTTCATACCGGCCTTGATGGCATCGGGATTTTTCTTGATTCGCTTGATATCGATCATGACAATTACCTCTCTTGGTTGATTTTTCTTAATGACTTATTTTTTCAGATTCATCAGGGCGTCCAGCAGATTTTGCAGATCGTCCTGACCGTAGAATTCCAGCTCAAAGCGACCCTTGCGCTTGCCGTTGACGATTTTCACGCCCCGGCCCAGCGCCTTGCTCAGGTTCCGCTCGCACTCGGCTACATAGTCCACTTCCAGGATGATCTCCTTTTTCTTCGGTGCTTCCTGGCTCATGTTCTTGCACAGCAGCTCCGCCTGACGGACAGAGAGACCCAATGCTGCAATCTTCTGGGCTGCTTCCAGCTGCTTTTTTTCGGTTTTCAGCTGCAAAATGGCCCGGGCATGCCCGGCAGTCAGCTCTCCTTTTTTCAGCTTTTCCAGCACCGGCTCGCTTAAGGTAAGCAGACGCAGGGCGTTTGCCACAGCGGGGCGGGACTTGCCCACCCGCTCGGCGGCCTCCTCCTGGGTCAACCCAAAGCGATTGATCAAGGCATCGTAGCCCTGGGCCTCTTCCACCGGATTCAGGTCCTGCCGCTGCAGATTTTCGATCAGCGCCAGCTCCATAGCCTTCCGGTCGTCGGCTTCCATGATGACTACGGGTACCTCGTCCAGACCTGCCAGACGGGAAGCCCGCCAGCGGCGTTCGCCTGCAATGATCTGGTAATACCCATTGGGCATTTCCCGAACGGTCAGGGGCTGAATAATGCCATGCTGCCGGATGGACTCTGCCAGAGCTTCCAGTTCCTCATCGTCAAAATCCCGGCGGGGCTGGTTGGGATTGGGTTCGATTTTATGAAGCGGCAGTGTTTTCAGACCGCCGGTGGTTTCCGGTTCTTCCGTCAAGTCACCCAGCAGCGCACCAAGGCCCCTGCCGAGGCCCTTCTGTGATGCCATGAAATCATCCTTTCCTTATAGCTTCTTGGCGACTTCCTCTGCCATATCCCGATAGGCAGCGGCGCCGCGGCTGAATTTATCGTAGCTGGTCACGGGCAGACCATGGCTGGGTGCCTCGGCCAGGCGGACATTTCTGGGAACCACCGTCGCCAGCACCTTGCCGGGGAAATGCCGCCTTACCTCCTGCGCCACCTGGGCGGAGAAGTTCGTCCGGCCGTCATACATGGTCAGTACCACGCAGAAAATCTCCAGCTTGGGATTCAGCTTCTTTTTCACCGTCCGCAGGGTTGCCATCAGATCACTTAGGCCTTCCAGTGCGTAGTACTCGCACTGCACCGGAACCAGAATTCCGTCCGCTGCACACAGGGCATTCAGCGTCAGCAACTCCAATGAGGGCGGGCAGTCGATGAAAATGGCATCATATTTGTTCTTCACGCTTTCCAAGGCTGCTTTCAGCTGGTGCTCCCGATCATCGGAGCCGATGAGCTCCACGCCTGCACCGGCCAGATCTGCGGAAGAGGGGACCACGTCTCCAAACTTCGTTTCCAGAATGGCGCTTTCAATGCTGACGCCGTTGATGGTCACATCATAGGAGGAATATTTGATTTTTCGCTTGTCCACGCCCATTCCGGAGGTGGCATTTGCCTGGGGGTCAAAGTCGCAGAGCAGCACCTTTTTGCCCAGATCCGTCAAGGCCGCCGTCAGGTTCACCGCCGTAGTGGTTTTGCCCACGCCGCCCTTCTGGTTTACGATGGCTATGATTTTTCCCATTTTTCGCTCCTCTCATTCTCCGCACCGGAATGTTTCACGTGAAACATCTTCCGATGCCGCATTTTCCGGAAAGTATTGTTTCACGTGAAACATTACTTTTCAGTGGGCAAGGGTCCGGAAGTGGAGGCAGTGGGGGAGACGGTGGAATAGTTCTGTCCAACAACGGGCTGATGCTCCCGCAGCAGAAGCCAAACGCAGAACGCGCTGAGCCCGGCTATGACGATCAGAAGTACCGCAATCCAAATCCGCGCCCGTTTCAGCTGTGAATTGGAAATACGCAGCTTCTCATCATCAGACAGAGATGTCTTCCGAACGGAAGGTCGCTGGGCGGACCGCTTTGGGATCATAACATAGGTATCCGGCGGAACAGGGTATTTTTCCATCTCCGCAAGACAATCAGTGCAAAAGCTTTCACCTTCCGCGACCTCAGCCCCGCATCTCAGACAGTTCATTCCATTCCCCCCTTATTGATCGTTGATTGCTTTATTTTACAACAGAAATATGGATTCGTAAAGAGGGGAAAACGAAAAATTCATCTCCTACACGGTGCGTCGCGGAGCAAATCTAATTCTCCATATCTGTCAGTGGCAACTATACCATAATTTATAGAAGAGGGCCCTTGCGTACAAGCGTGGTTCCTAAAAAAATGCTGTCAGGCTCCCCTGAAAGGGATAGAGGATATTGGCCGCTTGGGGCCTACAAACTCTTAATGCACAGTAGTAGCTTTTGCAAGCAGTCATATAATTTCTATTGACAGTCATATGATTATGTGTTATAATCTAGATACAGTAAAAAAGAAAGGAGCATCCCACATGCAGTGGACAATACCGGGAACCGTTCTCGCCGCACAGACGGAGGACGCGGAGAAGATTCGGGACGTATTCAACGCTTTTTTTCTGGCCGGGAACATCAGCCTGAGCCAGGTCTCTGCCATCTCCGGGCTGGAGCCCTATATGATTCAGAACTGGGTGCGCAGAAAATATCTTTCCAACTCCCAGGGAAAAAAATACTCCCTGGATCAGCTCTGCCGCATTCTCACCATCAATCTGCTTCGAAAATCCATGTCCATTGATAAGGTCTGTGACCTTCTGAGCTACGTCAATGGTCAGCTGGATGAAAGCGGGGACGATTTGATTGCCGATGCCGAGCTTTATTTTCTTCTGGTGAGCCTGGCCGCTCAGGTCTATGGGCGCAAGGGTACACTGGAGGAGGGCATTGAAAAAAGCGTCCGGCAGCTTCCCGAGCGGATTCCCGGTGCAAATCAGAAAATACAAAAAGCCCTTTCCATCATGCTCTATGCCTGGTGTGCCGCATTTCTGCGGGACCGGGCAGATGCACTGATGGAAAACCTGGAAAAGGAGTAATTACAATGGAAGAAAACGGAACCTACCGCTGGGCCCCGCCGAAAGAAAAGAAGGAGCCCAACTGGAAAAAAGTAAAACATACGGTTCTTTCGGTCATCGTGATCCTTGTGCTGTTGCTGCTGGTCTCCACCTGCTACTACACCGTGGACGACAAACAGCAGGCTGTGGTCACCACCTTTGGCCGGGTAACAGACATCACCGATGCCGGCGTGCACCTGAAGCTGCCCTTCGGCATTCAAAAGGTCCAGAAAGTAGACGTCAACGTCTATCAGAAGATCACCCTGGGCTATGATCCGGTGGGGATCAACGGCTACAATGTGAACGACCGGGACAGTGCAATGATCACCGGCGACTACAACATCGTCAACGTGGATTTCTTTGTGGAATACAAGGTCTCCGATCCCGTGCAGTACCTCTATTCCTCCAATGAGCCGGAGCTGATCCTGCGCAATCTGGTTCAGAGCCAGGTGCGCAACGTGGTCGGTTCCTCTACCGTGGATTCCGTGCTGACCACCGGCAAGGAAAACATCCAGATGCAGGTGAAAAACCTGGTATCGGAGATTCTTACCCAATATGACATTGGCCTTGCTCTGGTGGATGTGAAAATTCAGGATGCCGAGCCCCCCACCCAGGAGGTCATCGAAGCCTTCAAAAATGTGGAAACCGCCAAGCAGCAGGCAGAAACCGTCATCAATGACGCAAAGGCCTACGAAAATGCCCAGCTGCCCAAGGCCCAGGCCGAGGCAGACAAGCTGATTCAGAACGCCCAATACCTGAAGGAAAAGCGCATCAACGAGGCAACCGAACAGGTGGCCATGTTCAACGCCATGTATCAGGAATATGCCCTGAATCCCGAGGTCACCAAAACAAGAATGTACTATGAGGCCATTTCGGATATTCTGCCGGGCATCAAGCTGTATATCAATACCGGCACCGGCAGCGACATGCAGATGCTCCTGCCTCTGGAAACTCTGGTAGGCAGCGAAGGAGGAGAAACGCAGTGAAAAAAAGAACCGTAACCCTGATTGCCGTGGTGATTCTGGCCGTGATCGTGCTGTCCGGCTGCTTCTTCACCGTGCGGGAGGATGAATACGCCTGCACCGTCCGTTTTTCCAAAATCATTGCCACCACATCCGATGCCGGCCTGCACTTCAAGCTGCCCTTTGTGGACTCCGTGAAATATTTCACCAAAGCCACCCAGCTCTACGACATTCCGCCCTCCGAGGTGCTGACCTCTGACAAGCAGAATATGACCGTGGACTGCTACATTCTCTGGTCCATTGGAGACCCCAAGCTCTTCTATCAGCGCCTGGGCACCACCTCCAATGCCGAGCAGCGGCTGGACGCCCTGACCTATAACGAGCTGAAAACCGTTATGGGCACCCTGGCCCAGGCGGACATTGTGAACATGGAGGACGGCGCCAAGCGGAACGACATCTACAATTCCATTGCAACCGACGTGGACGCCCTGGCCCAGACCTACGGTATTCGGGTGGAGGATGTGAAAATCAAGCAGTTTGACCTGCCGGAATCCAACCTGAACGCCGTGTACAACCGGATGATTTCCGAACGGAACCAGATCGCGGAAAAATACACCGCCGACGGCAACTACGAAGCCTCCATTATCCGCAACAATGTGGACAAGCAGGTGAATATCATCGTCTCCAATGCCAAGGCCGAAGCCGCCAAGCTGGAAGCCGAGGGCGAGGGCGAATATATGCGGATGCTGGCAAGCGCCTACCAGACCCAGGACCAAAAGGAATTCTATGAATTCACCCGTGCCCTGGATGCCCTGAAAGCCAGCCTGACCGGCAACGAAAAAACCGTGATTTTGGACAGGGATTCCAAACTGGCCCAGATTCTCATGGGCAACTAAGCACAACCCCGGCGCGGAAATGCGCCGGGGTTGTGTTATAAATTGGGGGTGTCAGAATGTCCCCTTGGCTCCCCCTCTGGGGGAGCTGGCGTGCGCAGCACGACTGAGAGGGTACCAGTGTCGGAATCTGCATGAAAGCCTCAGCATCGCAGCCCTCTCAGTCACGGCGTTTCCGCCGTGACAGCTCTCCCATAGGGAGAGCCAAGGGGTACGACAAATCCCAATTGTCAATTCATATACCTGACCTGTTCCCCCGTCACCGGCTGATAGCAGATGAGCTTGTCTCCGTCCAGATTTTCCCGGTGCATATCTACGGCGGTGATCTGGTGGTTATCGTAGGTGGTGTAGTAATAAATTCCCTTGCTTACATTGCAGCAGCAGGTGTAGAGGGTGATCTCATATTCCTTTTCCTTCAGACGGCACAGTCCCCGCTGCTGGTCTACGCTGCCGAGAATGTGGAAGAACTGGCTGACGGAGTGCAGTTCATCGTCAGGGGACAGAGAATGGAGCTTTGTAAAAGCCACGCGCACAAATCTTGACTGGCTGGAAAGATCCCCAGGCAGACCCAAACCGCCCAGGCCCCGGCTATAGGCGTTTAAGTCCGTGCCAAAAGTATTTTCCGGGGTGTCTACGCCCAGAGAGCGGTAATTGTTCAGAGCAAACAGCTGATAGGGGAAGGGCGGATTGTTGGTCATGACCCCCACGGGGTTGTCATAGATGTGCAGCCCGTCCGCCATGGATTCCACGGTAATGCAGCTTTCCGCATCCGCAATCATCCAGTGCAGCTGGGCCAGGGGCAGATTTTCCCGGAAGGGGATATTCAGCAGGTTTCCATTTTTCAGAATCTCCCGAGCCTCGTACACGTTTTCGCATTTTCCAAGCAGATAGGGGATCAGCTCATACTGGGCAAGGTTATTTTTTCCATTTTTTTCCGGGAAATAGGCGCAGTTTCCCACAAAATTCAGCCCGCAGATGCCCAGGCCCTTTTCATTAAAGCCCTCGTAATACAGTGGGTAGTTCTCCATCACCGCCGCCATGCCAATGATCGCATGGTGGCGCTTCATTTCCGGCAGGCAGTGAAACCGCAGGGGAAAATTCCGGGGAGTAACGGTAATTTTGTCCCCATAGGACCGCTCATAGTCCAGAGTCCGGCCCATGTAGAAGTCTTTCGTTTTGTAAGTGGCAGCAGTACACATAAAAAAGCATCCCTTCCGTTTTTCGGATAGTATACCCCGAAAAACGAAACGGAAACGAAACAAATTAGGTTTCTTTCAGCTGTTCTTCGCAAAAATTCAGAAGAACGGGAATATCCATTGCGGCTGTCTCCCATATAATTTCCCGGCTCATGCTTCCATAGCTATGGGCGACCATATTGCCCATCCCCTTAATAGGGCCCCACTGGATACGATTGCAGGTTTCTTTCCGATATGCCTCAGAAAGAGAACCGCCAAGCTCTCCAATCTGTAGGATAGAAAAAGCAATGCTTCTCTGATAATCTCCATCGCTGTCAAAAATTTGAAAATCATTTCCATATCGTGAGATGGTTTTCTGAATTTCCAGACAATAATCGCGGATTCTAAGAATTCTCTGCAAATCAGGCGACATCATAGAGCTACACCTTCTCCTTTTCAATATTGCTGCGAAACAGTTCATCGCTGGAAAGGCGCGTTGTCTGTTCCAGAGACGACAGGGTGATCAGATCTATTTTCTTTTCCAACGCCGATTCCAAGTCACAATACAGTTTTCCCAGAGAGAGCAGGGAGCGAAGATTCGTTCCGGATGTGTCGATCAGCAAATCAATGTCACTGTTCTCCTTAGCCTCTCCTCTGGCATAGGAGCCAAAAAGGTAGACAGCCTGCAGGCCATATGCAGAAGCAACCGGCTGAATTCTACGGGAAATCTCGTCAATCGTATAAATCATAATGGCTGCTCCTTTCCAAAACAGTATATGCTTATTTTTCCTTCCCCAACCGTTTTTCCAGGGTATAGGCATTCAGGGAGGTCAGATGCACCTGGCTCAGGCCGTACTCGGCGGTGAGGACGAAGCTTTTGGGCAGGTCGTCACAGGGGACGACCTGCCCGTTTTGTTCTGCTTTTTCCAGAAAAGCCTGGGTGCGCTTGGAATAGGAGGTGTTGTCCAGGTCGAAAATGCCGATGATGGATTTGTCCCGGACAGCAAAGTCGTTGCCAATGGATAGGTACATTATTTCAGCTTCTTCCATTCTCCCACTGCCAGCTCGTCGCAGCGGTTGTTCATAGGATTGTCGGCGTGGCCCTTGACCCAGTGGTAGCGGAGTTCGTGGACCGTGGTGAGCTTTAAAAGCTCCTCCCACAGATCCGGGTTGAGGGCCGGCTTTTTGTCGCTTTTTACCCAGTTTTTCTTCTTCCAGCCCCAGGCCCAGCCCTTTTGCAAAGCATCGATGACATACTTGGAGTCGGAATAGAGCTCCACAATGCAGGGCTCCTTCAGGGCCTGCAAGCCACGAATGACGGCGGTGAGCTCCATGCGGTTGTTGGTGGTGCTCTTTTCGCCGCCGGAGAGCTCCTTCCGGACTCCGTTATAGTTGAGGATGGCCCCCCAGCCGCCGGGGCCCGGGTTTCCCGAGCAGGCCCCGTCGGTATAAAGGGTCACGGTTTTCATTTCTGAGTCTCCTGAGCCTCCGGCTCCTCGTCCTGTTCCACCCGCTCCAGGGAGACGACCTTGTTGCCCTCTTCCACACGCATGACGATGACGCCTTGGACATCCCGCTTGTAGACGTTGATGGAGGCGGCAGGGACACGGATAATGACACCGCCATTTTCGATGATCATCACATCATCATTGTCGCCCACCACGCGGCAGCCGGCAATATTGCCTGTTTTCGAGGTGATGTTGTAGTTTTTCAGGCCCTTGCCGCCCCGGCTCTGGGGGATCTTCTCTCCGTCGGGACCGGTGCGCAGGTATTCGGGCAGGGCGGTGCGCTTGCCGTAGCCGTTTTCGGTGAGGGTCAGCAGGGTCTTGCCCTCTTCCATCTTTTCCGCGCCAACCACATAGTCGCCCTCGTTCAGGCTGATGCCCCTTACGCCTGCGGCATCCCGGCCCATGCAGCGCACATCGTTTTCGTTGAAGCAGATGGCCATGCCCTGGGCAGTGGCAAGAATGATGTTGTCATTGCCGTTGGTCCGGAGAACGTTGATCAGGTGATCGTCCTCCTCCAATGTCAGCGCCCGAATGCCGCCCTTGCGGTTGGTCTTCAGGGCGATGAAGGGCAGCCGCTTGACCACGCCCTTCCGGGTGGCCATGAGCAGATACTCATCCTCATGGAATTCCCGGGTGACCACCATAGCGGTGACGGTTTCGCCCGCATCTAGGGGCAGCACATTGACAATGGCCGTGCCTCTGGCGGTGCGGCCTGCCTCGGGAATCTGATAGCCCTTGCGCAGATGGACCTTGCCCCTGTCCGTGAAGAACAGGATATGGTCATGGGTCGAGGCAATGTTCAGACTCTTCACATAGTCCTCTTCCTTCAAATTCTGAGCGTTCACGCCACGGCCGCCCCGGCTCTGGGTGCGGTAGGTATCCACAGGCATCCGCTTGATGTAGCCGTGATTGGAAAGTGTAAAGGCACAGGTCTCCTCGTCGATCAGGTCCTCAATGTCGATCTCGTCCTCAATGTCCTGGATGACGGTCTTCCGCTCATCGCCGAACTTGTCCCGAATCTCCACCAGCTCCTGCCGCAGAACGGCACGCAGCTTGCTTTCGTCTGCCAAAAGCTCCTGATAATAGGCGATCTTCTGCTCCAGCTCCTTGTATTCAGCCTCCAGCTTTTCCCGGTTCAGACCCTGCAGGGCAATGAGCCGCATATCGCAGATGGCCTGGGCCTGGACGTCATCCAGATTGAACCGGTCCATCAGGTTTTGCTTGGCGTTGTCATAGGAGGAGCGGATAATATGGATGACTTCGTCAATGTTGTCCTGGGCAATGAGCAGGCCCTCCAACAGATGTGCCCGCTCCTGGGCCTTGCGCAGATCGTACTGGGTTCTGCGGGTCAGAACTTCCTCCTGATACTTGAGATACTCGTCCAAAATCTGCCGCAGGGACAGAATTTTCGGCTGCTTCTGGTTGTCCACCAGAGCCAGCATAATGATGGAGAAATTGGACTGCAGGGCGGTCTGCTTGAAGAGATTATTCAGCACCACCTGGGGGTTGGCGTCCTTTTTCAGCTCAATGACCATGCGCATACCGTTCCGATCCGTCTCGTCCCGGAGGTCGGAAATGCCGTCAATGCGCTTGTCCTTCACCTGGTCGGCAATGGTTTTGATCAGCTGACGCTTGTTCACCTGATAGGGCAGCTCGGTAACAATGATTCTCGTCCGGTCCTTGCCGAATTCCTCGAACTCGGTCTTTGCCCGGACGACCACCTTGCCGCGGCCCGTGGAATAAGCTGCCCGAATGCCGCTGCGCCCCATGATAATGCCGCCGGTGGGGAAGTCAGGGCCGGTAATGTGCTCCATCAGATTGGCCAGCGTACATTCCGGATCATCCAGCACGCAGATGCACGCGCCGATGACCTCCCGCAGGTTGTGGGGCGGGATGTTGGTGGCCATGCCAACGGCGATAC
>OGFF01003571.1_pt1 | contig 11390 bp, 13 predicted proteins | sample 1570751 | NCBI WGS metagenome assembly OGFF01 (sample SAMEA2581951, study PRJEB24529) | metagenome | biome: Human gut stool | place: China | collected 2011 | reverse complement strand
TAATTGACTTTTTATTATTCTTAGTGTACATAGTGGGACATCATTTGAAAGTGAAATATTTACTCTTAGACGAACATCCTTATATTCATATGATGTATCTAATCTTCTTGTTGAATTGAATACTTCATCTTTATCAACATTTCCTCTTACTAAATAATCATACATTTGATTCATATCATCAACTGTTAATACATCCATATCATCTATTGGTACTAGTTCTCTTGTTATTCTCAGCATTGGTTTATTTTCTGCTATTAAATGTATATCTGACGCATCTGTTTACCTGTGTAAAATAGGTAGGCTCTACCGCTTCCACATGGTTCAATGTATGCGGCTGTAAGGGAATCATCAATTCTTCTAATGTTGTTTCACCATTCATTATTTTTCTGATTCCATCTATAACTAATGGTTTATAATTTTGTTCTTGTGCTTTTTTTCTTATTTCTATTGTAGATGCACCTTTTACAATAAGTTCTTTTATTTCATCAGATACATCTAATGTTTCAAAAACACCTATTCTTCCATAATATCCTATATTATTACATTTTTTACATCCTACTGCCTCAAATGTTTTTGCATTATCAAAATTAACTGTTTCACCGTATTTTTCAGCTATTTTTGTAATAATTTCTTTTTCTTCTGATGTGAATTCTCTTTCTCTTCTACAATCAGGACAAATTCTTCTTACTAATCTTTGTGATATTGAAGTAGCTAATGTACTTGAAATATCATAGTCAGAAAGTCCCATTTTTCTTAGTCTTGTAATTACTTCTATACTATCTATTGTATGAATTGTTGATAAAACGTAATGTCCAGTTTGTCCAGCTTGTATTGCTATTTCTCCAGTTTCTCTATCTCTAATTTCTCCTACTAGTATTATATCTGGATCTTGTCTTAAAACTGTTCTTAGTGAACCAGAAAATGAAGAACGATTATCTATTTCTATTTGGTTTAATCCTGCAATTCTTATTTCTACTGGATCTTCAATTGTAGTTATATTAATTTCTGGTCTATTTAAATAGTCTATTATACTATATAAACTCGTTGTTTTTCCTTCTCCAGTTGGAGCTGCAATAATTGTTATACTATTTTTCTTATTTATATTTTTACTTAGTTCTTCTTCTGTTCCTGGGAATCCTAATTCAAATATATTTCTAATAACAGTATTTTTCTTTAATAATCTTAAAACAAATTTCTCACCATAGATATTTGGTTGTGAAGATACACGAATATTATAATCTTCATAAAGCAATATTCTTCCATCTTGTGATTCTTGTTTTTCTTGATGCATATTTGAAATTGCTTTTAATCTTCCTATAATTTGACTTTGTTTTTCCTTTTCAATTTTTGCTGCTGTAAATAATTCACCATCAATTCTATATCTTACTCTTACTTGATTTTGCATTGGTTCAATATGAATATCACTAGCTCTTCTTTCCATTCCAGTTTTTATAATACTATCTACAAGTCCTGTAATTGTATCATTTCTTCCTGCTGCTTCTAGATTGCTTGTTGCCACACCTTCTAATGATTTTAATATTTTGTCTATATCACTTTCAAAAGTAATATAACTTTCCATTACTAATCCTTTATTTAATAGTAATAATCTTACTGTATCTATTACTCTTGAATTTACTGTATTAGCAAAACAAACTTTAATCTTTCCTGATGATACTTCAAAAGGAACCGCTTTATTTTTTTTAGCAACGTCTAGGGATATATAATCCGTTAATTTTACTTTTATCGTACTAGCATTTAGTAAAATTCCCTTTGTTCCAACTATTTCTCCTATTGTTTCTATTAATTTATTAGGATCACATACATCTAGAATATATAAAATATCTCCTAATTTTCTATTTGGATGTTCTCTTTGATATTCTAATGCTTTTTCTATATCTTTTTCTGTTACTATTCCTCTTTTTACTAATTCAACCCCTATTGGTTGCCTTTTTCTCATATCCATAAAACGTTCTTCCTTTCTTTAGTATTTAATTTTATTATACTATAATATAAATTAATTTTGTTTGGTTTTGTTAAATTACATAAATTTTCTAATCTTTTAAAGTATAATCTATAGTCTTTAATTCTCCACCCTCTGCTTGGAAAGTTAATGTTATAATTGTTTTTCCTTTTTCAATTTTTTCAGAAAATTCACATTGTTCTATATTTCTACATATTTTTACTTTATTTCTATAAATCCCTTTATTAGCAGGAATATATGTATATTGTACCCCATTGTTAAATATTATATAATTTTGTTCATCATCTGTCGTTCCTGTATAACATTTTACAATTTTTATATTGCTATGATTAACTTCATCTGAAAAATAACTGTTAAATGTTGTGTATTCTAACATAGGATTAATATCTCTAAAATCTTTTGTGTTATGATAAAAAAATGTAGTAATAACAGAAAGTATTCCAACTACAATTGCCATTACAATTACATATATCGTTAATGATATAAGAGTTACACCTTTTTGTGATTTCATAATTAATTCTCCTTTGAAAGTATTGTTGAAAGTTCTACACTTTGCTCCTTTGCTTGAAACATATACGAAATTTTTACAGTTACTTTTTTTACTAAATTCGATATTTTTTCACTATTATTATCCAAATCTGCATAATCTTGTACTATAATAGTTTTAAAAAAGCCTTCTTTATTTTCCACTTTTTGATTTTCTAAACTATTACCATTTTTATCTTCCTTTGTATCTTTATTCATTCCATCATATTTTTCAAATCCATCTTGTTTGACTTTTTCTATTTCTTCAACTGCAATAGAAGTTGCTTCAGACTTTAATTCTACTTCTTTTGCAGAACTATTAAATCTATAAATCAAAAAAGATATTAATGAAACAAATATAAATATTACAATAACTGATATAGCTATATCAACACCTGTATACCCCTTTTCACTATAAAATTTCATGTTATTCTCCTTTTATAAAATAGAATGATTAAAAAATAATGCTAATATTACTGTTAAAATATTTGATACTCCTAGATAAAAACCTATACTAAGTTGTTTTGAAATTTGTTTGTCTGATTTTCTATTTCTATTTTTTCTATTTTTTAGTTTATATAATAATAAATAAATTGCAATTGTTAAAAGTGTTAATATAATTGCATTTGCAGTTACATATTCTCCTGTAAATACAATCATTGTTATTATGCTAATTATAATTCCATTTACATATGTACTTTTAGCATATTTTTTTAATGTGATTGTATCAAATGTTAACATTATAATGTAACACATTAAATATATACCATATCTATATATATTAGCTTTTTCTACTATGCATAGATATACCATATAAATTATAGCAATTACTATACCATAGATATTTACAGCTTTATCAATTTTTCGGTTTTCTTTGTCAATTCCAGATAATAATATTATAAATGTTAAATATAATACTAAAAAACTAAATTCAACTATTTTTATTGAAGTTAAATGATTTATGTTCATTCCTATTAGATAGGAAATTGTTACAAAAAGTATACCTGAAAGAATTTCTAAAACTAAATATCTTGGTCTTATTTTATTTTTACAATATCTACATTTTCCTCTTAAAAAGATATAACTAAAAATTGGAAACAAGTCTAAAAGACCTAATTTATGATTACAATTAGGACAGTATGAATGTGTATATAAAATATCTTGTCTTTTTGGAATTCTGTATACTGCTAAAGTATAAAAACTTCCAAATAAGGTTCCTATGATGAATATTATAATATAAAAAAATATGTTCATTTCTTTGTTTCCTTTTTAAAATTTTAGCCATACACACGAAGTGTGCGTATGGCTTAGTTATATAATATTTTTTTATTATTTAGTTACAGTACCTTTATCGTCTACTGACCATGTACCTATAGTTTTTGAATCTTTTGTTACTGTTACTACTCTTTTACTTTCAGCAGCATCTCCTACTGCATACTCATAATCAGGATTTGTGGTTATACTTGTAAATGTGTTTAAATCAAATGTTCCTTCATTAGTTGCAATATTATTATATACTTCCATTTTTATAGCTTCTTCAGCAGTTGCCTTTTCTGTGTCACTAACAGCTCCGGTTGCCTTGTTTAATATTCCATTTTTTCCTGTTAACATAGCAATTGTTACACCTGCTAAAATTAATAATACAATAATAGTAATAACTAAAGCGATTAATGTAATACCTTTTTGATTTTTCATTCGTTTTTCCCCCCTTTTTCTTTGGAATTTATATTTTGCTTTATATTTATAATTTGAAATTATAAATATAACGTTAATAACTAAAAATTATTTTGTTCCTGTATCTTGAAAAAATTTTCCACCTGATGTTGTTGTATTATCTGTACTTTGTGATGAATTTGAACTGCTTGAAGTATCACTGCCATTTGAAGTATTTCTACTTGTAGTTGTATTTTGTCCAGATGTTTGACTAGAACCAGCATTAGATCCACTAGCTTGTGTTTCATAAGATGAAAACGGATTTGCTTTTCCTGGTTTATAATTTTGTATTTTTTTGTAATTATTTAAATCAGTTGAATCTATTTCATATGTCATCACTATTTGGTTTTCATCAACATCACTAGATGTAAGTAATTCTTCTTTTACTTCTTCTGGTGTAGTATATGAAACTTCATTTGGTATTGTTTTTGACACAGGCACATATTCATATAATAATATTCCTAATACAAGTATTATAGCTAAACATAGCAATAACACTATTATTAACTCTTTTATTATTGACTTTGCCATTTTCTTCTCCTTTTTTATCTAGCAGCATTTGAGCTACTTGTATTTGTTGTATTTGTTGAATTGCTTGTATTTGATGTACTATTGCTATTTGTATTATTTGTTGTATTGTTTGTAGTATTATTTGTGTTTGTACTTGTATCTGTACTTGGACTTGGTGTAGTTGTTGTTGATTGTGATACATCTTTTATAGCAATATCTTTACATACAAAAGTTGCTTGTAAGTCTGAACCTGAAGAAGATGGATTCATTTTAAATTCTTCTATTTTAAATCCTAATGTACTATCATTTTCAATTGCTGAAATAAAATCTGTAATAGATATATAGCTTCCTGTAGCTGTGAATTTTAAATTATACATATCTTGAGTAGAACTATTTCCTTTTATTACATCCATTTGCATAACTACCCCTTGACTAGTAGCATGATTTCCTAATCTTACCCATAATGTTTCAATTTCATATTTTTCTATTTGATTAGTTGATTTTCCCTCAGCATCTGTACTTATTGCCGTCATATCTTCATAATTTTTCTTTTGTTGTTTTAATTGTTGTGAACTCGCTGTCACATCACCTACAGCTTGTTTATAGTCTTTTTCTGCTAATTTTCCTGCTTGTTGTATTTTAGCATCTAATTCATCATCTTTTTCTTGAATTATTTTTATCCCTGGTATTTCAAAACTTCCAATGTGTACTCCTTGAATAAAAAGAAATATAGAAAATGCTACTAACAATGCTATTAATATTAACATTAATAATTTTTTCATGGCAAATCTCCTTCTATTTTTACAGTAACTATATTATTATCTTTTTGTCCTGCTGTTGATATTACATTTGTTAAAATAACATCTGCTTTTATTTTAGCTTTTAAATATCCTAATTGCTCATATTTATTTGATTGTGCATTAATAACAACATGTGTTCCTGATGTATTTTCAATAGAAGTTAATTGAACATTTTCTGGGATAATAGACATTATTTGATTCAATAAATTAGGAATTGCATTTCTTGTTTTATTTCTATCTGCTATTTTTTCATTTGCTTGTTCTAATTCATTTATCATTGTTGTATATTCATTTGTTTTGGTTTTTATTTTTTCATTGTCAGCATTAGCAAGTTGAATTTGTTTATTAGTGTTTTCAATATAGCTTTCAGCTTCTTGTTGTTTTTTTCCTATTTGTGAATTAAGTAAACTTGCAAATCCACTATAAATAACAACTAATAACAATAACCCTGTTGCTATTCTTAATAAACCTTTTTCTGTTTTGTCTAACTTTTGTCCTAAATCCCAAGTTAAAAATCCTCCTAGATTTTTTTGTTCTTTTTTTGTCTTACCTGGGTTCACTTCTACTTTTAACCAAGCTGGAATTTTATCAGCAAATGATTGTTTTTTAAAGTTCATTCCAGCAATTCCTGTTCCTAGCCCCATTAAAGCTATTGAAATTGCTGAATTAACTTCTATATAATCTTTTATACTAATATCTTTAGTGTTATTAATAAAATATGGTTTTAATATTTCACAATTTGATTCTGTTAAGTATTCTTGGAAATATAAATCAACATTATTAACCAATGCTGCTGTACCAGTAATATAAACTTTGTTTATCTTTTCTGTTGTAGAATTTATTATTTTTTGTGTATTACTTACTATTGTATATAAAGTTGGCATAATGTCTTCTAAATAGTTTGTTTGTTCATCTTGTAATTCTTTTCCTTCTGAAGTATATATTGTTGTATTTTTACATATTTCATATGATTTTGAATATGAATTTTCTTTTAAATTGATTTTGCTTAGTATATCTGTACTTCCTTCGTCTAGTACATCAACATGATATATTTTACTATCTATAATAGTTGTAATTGTTGTCTTATCTTCCATATTTACAATAATGCAATTTTCATTTGGTTCTATATTAATCAAATTAGGAATTGACATTGATATAGGAGAAATATTTGTTAATTTATAGCCATCAATTTCTTGTATTCTTTTATTTAATTCTATTTTGTTATCGGCAATATGAATAACTTTAATTTTTTCTTTGTCTAATTGATTGTCTACTACTGCATATCTTCTTTCAAATACATTCGGGTTATATCCTTTTTCTGAACAATAAGATTCAAATTCTGTTTTTATTGCTTTTTGCAAATCTGTCTTTGTAAGTAAAGCAAACATATCAAAATAGTTATACATTTCTTCTGACATATTTACACTTATTGGAGTTTTTTGACTGTATGTTTCTTCTATTACTTGAGATATTGCATCATCAATTTTATCATAAAACTTAATTCCAAAAGCTTCTACTTTTATATTTTCATGTTCCTTAGATACTTTTGCATATTTAATTAAATGTTCTTCAATATATATCCCTAAACAGCTTGGCATTTTTTTCTCCTTTTATTAGTATATATTTATTTTTTACAATAAATTCTAAAAAATACTTGAAAATATTTTACATATTCTTATTGCATAATAAATACAAGTATACTTATATTTTATATTTATTTAATAAAAAGTCAATATCTTTAACATAACCGTAATATAAATGTAATATTCCTGTAATATTATTGTTTTTTTCTTAATTTACAAATAAAAAATCCATCTGTTTCCTGATTTTGATACACTTGTAAAATTTTTTCATTTTGTAAATACTTATTAAAAAAACTTTCCTTTTTTAATGAAATTTTTTGTATTTCAAAATTAGTATTTTTCTTTAAAAAATCTTCTATTACTTTTTGATTTTCTTCTTTTAAAATGCTACATGTCGAATAAACTAACTCTCCGTTTGTTTTTAAATATTTTGAACAAATATTTAAAATCTTGGATTGAATTCTCGATATTTCTTTTACATCTCCTTGTTTTCTCTTCCATTTTATATCTGGCTTTCTCTTTAACACTCCCAATCCTAGGCATGGAACATCTAGAAGAATTTTATCAAATTTTCCAATATATTCTTCTTTATATACTGTCGCATCTTGCACTTTTGTTTGTATTGAACTAATTCCTAATCTCTTAGCTGTTTTTTCCACTAATTCTGTCCTGTGTTTATGTATGTCCCATGCTTCTATTTTTCCTTTATCTTCTATAAGTTCTGCTATATAGCTAGTTTTTCCTCCTGGACTACTACAAGCATCTAAAATATTGTCTCCTTGATTAGGATTTAAAATTATTGCAACTAATCCTGCTGCTTCATCTTGTACAGTAAATAGTCCATTTCTGAATTCATCTATTTTTTCTATTCCCTTGGCTTTACTTAATATTAGAAAATCTTCTAATATCCCCTCTTCTACTTGTATTCCTTCTTGTTTTAATTTTTGTTTTAAGCTTTCTCTATCTATTTTTATTTTGTTTGTTCTAATTGATATTTTAGGTTTCTTATTAGAACACTTGCAAATTTCTTCTATTTTCTCATATGATAACCCATCTTTTTTTAATTCTTCTATAATCCATTTTGGAATTGAATTTGTTTTAGAAATTTTTTCTTCTATTTCTTTTATTTTAAACATTTCTTCATAGTCATCTTTACTTACTTTTCTTAATATTGCATTTGTAAAACCCGAACTACTTTTATGTCCATATCTCTTTGCTAAGTTTACGCCTTCATTAACAGCTGCAGATTTTGGTATTTTGTCTAAAAATATAATTTGATAAATTGACATTCTTAATATATTTAGAATCCATGGTGAAATTTTTTTTATTTTAATTTTTGAATATTTTTTTACTATTTCATCTAAAGTTAATTTCCATGTCGTAACTCCATACACAATTTCTGAAATTAACCCAATATCTTTTTCTCCTAAATTATTTCTATTTTTTCTTATCATTTCGTCTAATATAATATTAGAATAAGCTCCTTCTATATCAATTTTATATAATGTTTGTAGAGCTATATCACGTGCTTTATCCATCATAATTTTCCCCTTTTTTTATAATTTAATCTATTAGATGGATTATATAATTTTTTCATTATATTTTCTACTATTTTTGTATATTTTTTCTACCTTTTGTAAAAAATACTTATAAAAGTTCTTTTGGAGGTTTAATATGGATATAAAAAAACATTTAAAAATAACAGGAAGTTCCACTGTATCTTGGAAAGACGCCATTGTTAAAGCTATTAGTGAAGCTTCTAAAACTATTGATTATTTATCTGAAGTTAAAATTATCGAGCAAAGAGCAAATATCGATGGCAATAAAATTTCTGAATATTTTGTAGACTTAGATCTAAGCTTTATTGTTGATGTAAATCGTAAAGATAGTTAGGAGGTGTATATATGAATCCTTTAGAAACTAAAAAAGCATATCAAGAATATGTAGATAAAAAAACACCTAATTCTCCAATACTAAAAAACTGCTTTAATGCATTTTGGGTTGGTGGATTAATTTGTACAATTGGGCAAATTATTCTTAATATATGCAAAGAACGAGGTTTTGATACTCAAGCATCTGGTACAATAGTTTCCATTTTATTAATTGGAATAGCAGCATTCTTAACAGGATTAAATCTATTTAATAAAATAGGAAAATTTGCTGGTGCTGGTTCTTTAATTCCTATTACTGGCTTTGCCAACTCAATTGTTTCTCCAGCAATGGAATACAAATCAGAAGGATATGTAATGGGTGTAGGAGGAAAAATGTTTACTGTTGCAGGTCCAGTACTTGTATTTGGTATTTCAGCTTCCATAATTGTAGGAATCATATATTTAATATTTAACACACAAGCAATTACTTTAGTATAACGTGAGACATCAGGGACAGGTCAAAAATGTCTCACGAAAAATATAGAATTTTGTCTTAATTCGACATATTCTGACAAATTCATGAGACATTTTTGACCTGTCCCTGATGTCTCAATAGGAGATGATTTTTTGGAAAAAGTAGGTAAACAAACTATAAAGTTTAATAATCCTCCAACAATAGTTGATTGTGCTAGTATTGTTGGACCCAAAGAGTCTCAAGGACCTTTGGCTAAATATTTTGATCAAACTCTAGATGATGAGTTTTGGGGAGAAAAAACTTGGGAAAAAGCAGAAAGTAAAATTATAAAAGAAACAGTGAATACAGTAATTTCTAAATCTGGAATTCCAACTAGCGAAATTGATTGTATGTTTGCTGGTGATTTATTAAATCAATGTATTTCTTCTAGTTTTGGTTTAAGAGAAGAAAATATTCCTTTTTTTGGAGTTTTTGGTGCTTGTTCTACTTTTGTAGAATCTATGATTTTGGGTTCTATAGCTGTAGAAGGTTTTGCAAATAATGTTTTATGTGCTACTTCTAGTCATTTTTGTAGTGCCGAAAAACAATTTAGATTTCCTTTGGAGTTAGGAAATCAAAGACCACCTTCAAGTCAATGGACTGTTACAGGTTCTGGAGCTGCTATCTTGTCTAAAAATGGTACAGGTCCTTATATAACGCACGTGACCCCAGGTAAAATTGTTGATATGGGAATAAAAGATGCTAATAATATGGGTGCTGCTATGGCTCCAGCATTTAATGATACTTTAATTACTCATTTTTTAGATACTGGTAGATCTCCTAGTTACTATGATGCAATTATAAGTGGTGATTTAGGACATATCGGAAAAGAAATTGCTATTGACCTTGCAAAATCTCAAGGATACAATATTAAATCAAATTATAATGATTGTGGTGTTTTAATATTTGACAAAAATTCTCAGGACACTCATTCTGGAGGTAGTGGCTGTGGTTGTTGTGGAACTGTTTTTTCTGGCTATTTCTTTAAGCAATTAAAACAGAAAAAACTAAAAAAGATACTATTAATAGCTACAGGTGCTTTAACAAATTCTACGACTTCACAACAAGGAGAAAGTATCCCTGGAATTGCTCATGCTATTAGTATAGAAATTTAAAATGAAAGGATATAATAACTATGGATATAAATTGGTTGAACGTTTTTAATTGGCCCATGTTAGCAAAATGCTTTTTGACTGGTGGTATTATTTGTATTATTGGACAAATTTTAATTGATAAAACCAAACTTACACCAGCTCGAATTCTAGTTATATTTGTTACTACCGGTGCTATCTTAGGTGGATTAGGTATTTATAAATATCTTGTTGACTTTGCTGGAGCAGGTGCTACTGTTCCTCTTACAGGTTTTGGCTATAACCTAGCTAAAGGTGCTATAGAAGGTGTTCAAGAAAGTGGTTTACTTGGTGCTTTTACAGGAGGTGTAAAAGCTGCTGCAGGTGGAATCTCTGCTGCTGTATTTTTCGGATATTTAGCAGCTTTAATTTCTAAACCTAAAATGAAAAAACAATAAAAAAAGCTATTTAGGATTTTAATTTTAAATTATTTTCCTAATAGCTTTTTATTTTACTTTTTACTATGCTTTTTTTGCAACTTCTGCAATTTCTGTAAATGCTTTTGGATCTGATACAGCTATTTCTGCTAACATTTTTCTGTTAATAGAAACATTTGCTTTCTTTAACCCTGCTATCATTTTACTATATGTTGTTCCATTCATTCTTGCAGCTGCATTTATTCTTGCAATCCATAATTTTCTGAAATTGCTCTTTTTATCTTTTCTTCCAACATAAGCATATGCTAATGATTTTAATACTGCTTGGTTAGCATTTCTAAATCTATAGTGTTTTGCACCATAATATCCTTTTGCTTGTTTTAATA
>OGFF01003564.1_pt1 | contig 11402 bp, 8 predicted proteins | sample 1570751 | NCBI WGS metagenome assembly OGFF01 (sample SAMEA2581951, study PRJEB24529) | metagenome | biome: Human gut stool | place: China | collected 2011 | reverse complement strand
GCCCCGCCGTTCCGGTGATCAGACCGATCTGGGTCTTGGTAAATCCCACCTCATAGAGATACAGCTGAATATACTGATTGGTGGTCTGGGTCGTGAAGAATACAAACATGAACAGGGCAAGCCAGCCGTAGGCGGACAGTCTTTTGCCGCCGGTGACGCCAAGAGCCATTTTTTTCATGTTGTACGCTCCTTAGTCCGGGAAGGCCTTTCGTCGCTCCAGATGCTCCCGGATCAGTTCGTGCAGCTTGCCGGTATCGTGAAACGCCTCGATCTCGTCTCCCAGCTCGATGTAGCCCCCCGTTTCGTCACTGGCGGGCCACTGGGGCAGTCCCGGGCCGTTGGGGTCGCCGGTTTTGATGAAATTGGCCCAATAGTCGCACATGGTCCCGGCCAGGTCAAAGTCCAGCTTCTCCCAGGGCCGCACGGGAGGGATGCCCTGCCTCAAAGAGGCGAAAGCGTACCACAGCTCACTGGAATGCCAGCTCATCTGCAGGTCCGGGTCCCGCATGGTGCCCAGATCCTCCGGCCGATGGGGCGGCACCCGGGTGAACAGATAGGTATAGGTCTTCCGCTCCGGCGCCTTTTCCCGGCGCACACGGCCAAAGCGCAGGTTGATGGCCACGCCCCCCATGCGCTGGGTCATGTTGAGGCCCAGGGAGGCCAGATGCCGGGTGGCCCGGTCCACGTTCTCGTCCGTCACCTGCACCAGGTTTTCAAAATCGTATTTTTCGTAGAGATCTCCCAGCATTTCCTTGGCAAAGGCATAGAATTCCGATGCCTTTCGGATGCCGTATACGCCGCCGAGCTCCATGGAATTCAGGTGGGACTCTCCCAGGTTCGAGCCCGCCAGATAATCGTAGGGATAGCCCTGCTGCCGGACGGTATCCGCCAGCTTCCGGTTGGGGATCCAATAGCCGTCATAGATCAGCGGCCCGGGGGTCATGGTTTTCTTGCTGGAAGCGGGGATCAGGCGGCGGCTGTCGATCCTGCGCAGCTCTTCGGGGCTCAGGGTCGGGTCAATGCCCAGCAGCTCCAGGAAATCCGCGCAGACCTTTTCCGCTTCCTCCCGCTCCATGTACTCCACATTCCACTTCAGGGCGCTTTCGTTGATGATCCGCCGCACATGGCCGGGGGCAATGGGGCCGTAGGCAAGCAATGTGGATTTGGTGGTTCCCGCAGACTGGCCGCCCAGGGTGATCATGTGGTTATCGCCGCCGAAGGCATCGATATTGGCAATGATCCATTCCAGGGCCTTGTGGTTATCCATCAGGATATAGTTTCCGCTGTGGCCCTCCTGCTCCGCGTCCAGCTGGGGCAGCGCCAGGTAGCCGAACATGGAAAGCCGCTGGGCCACGGATACCACCACGATGCCCCGGCTGGCCAGCTCCAGGGGATCAAACTCTACCTCATAGGAGTAGCCATGGTCCGAGCCGCCGCCGTGGAACCAGACATAAACCGGCAGCTTTTCCTCCGGCGCTGCCGCGGGCGTCGTAATGTTCAGGTACAGGCAGTCCTCGCTCTGAGGGGGATTGCCCATAAAGTAGAAGTCCGAGCCCCAGGGCTCCGCGTCCAGGTGGCCGTCTGTCGGCTGCACGCACACGGGGCCGTAGCTGTCGCAGCAGCGCAGACCGGACCAGGGCTCCGGGTCCTCAGGCGGTCTCCAACGCAGCGCCCCCACCGGGGGCTTGGCAAAGGGAATGCCCCGGAACTGAGTGATGCCCTCGTATTTTCCTGTCATCTCCACGCCCTGGACCAGGCCGCAGGTGGTTTTTACAATGCCGATGGTTTTCATGATTCGCGCTCTCTTTCTGTTCTCTCCGGCGAAGCCCAGATGGAGCTGAGTCTTCGCACACTCAGGTCAAAGCTGAAGCCGGGCTCTGCCAGAACGGGCTTCAGCGCCGTCTCAAAGGGCTGCAGGGGCTGGCAGACCGCCGTATTAAAAGCGCCGTCATTGACATAGATCTCAATGGACAGCCGGTCCGTCACAAATCGGAACTCCAGATGGGTCAGCCCTTTACCGATGTCAAAGGCCCCCGTAGGCAGCAGCAGATGGCCGGTAGCGGGCTCATAGGCGATGAGCACCCCCCGCAGGGCAAAGGCCAGGACCCGATCCCCCTGAATGTCCACGGTAAAGGAAATGTCCATACATTCCGAAAAAATATCCTTGGGCAGCCGCTCAAATTCTTCAAAGCCCCGGTTGCGGACTTCGTATACATGCTCATACATATGCCCGATCTCCTTTGCGGGCAGCACCCGCAGTCTCGGCCCCTCCCGGGTGGGCACCAGCCGCAGTTCATTGGCAATGCTGGCGCAGAACAGGAAGGGCGTATCCTCCGTCCTTGGCCGCAGCCAGGAATGCTGGATGATCCGGCCCTCCGGGGCACCAAAGTAAGTCTGGGCTGCGTAGCCTCCCGTGGATCTGGCATTGACCCAGTCCGGCGTATAGATTTTGTGGCTGGGGCCCGGGATATAATCGCCCTCCGGGACAAAGAGCCCCTCTTCCATGTGCCCTACCAGATAATTGTCCGTACAGCCCCAAAAGACCCATTTCCACTGCTCGGTACCCTCCAGCCGGATTCGGAACAGGTCCGGGCACTCCGCGCTGCCGGGGATGGCAAGGATCTGACTGGGGGTCCAGTCCAGAAGGTTTTGGGAGGTCAGCAGCTGGTAGCGGTCGCTGTCCAGGAAAATGGCCATGACCCAGAGCCTGCACTCCGGCACCCAGGCGACCTTGGGGTCCCGGTTGGCAAAGGCGATGTTCGCAACCACGGGATTCCCTTCATACTTGCGGAAGGTCTTTCCCTCGTCGGTGCTGTAGGCAAGGGCGATTTCAAATGCCTTGCCTCGGCTCCACCGGCTTTTGGAGCCCGCCGCCGTATAAAACAGCAGCATGGGCCCTTGGCCCTTTTCCCCCAGGCCGGAGACATTCTTCTCGTCCATCACGCCGCAGCCGGAGTAGATGCGTCCCTCCGGCCCAGGCAAAATGGCGTAGGGCAGCTCCTGCCAATGGCACAGGTCCCTGCTGACCGCGTGGAGCCAATGGGTATTGCAGGGGGTGTAGCCAAAGGGGTTCAGTTGAGAAAAGTAATGGTATACCCCATTGTAGTACAGAAGGCCGTTGGGGTCATTCATAAAGCCGTGAGCCGGGGAAAAATGGCACTGGGGCCGCAGGGGCTCCCGGTAGATGGGCGGCTCGTCCACATAGCGGTCCGACAGCCGCAGCGTATCCAGCAGCGCCTCGTTCCCCCCGGTAAGCCGCAGGGTCAGCTCCGTTCCACTGGGGTAGCGCTCCAGGAAAATAGGGCTCCAGGACCGGGGCGCTTCATCCAGCGTCAGCTCATACTCCTCTTTCAGGGTCTCCCCCTGAAAAAGCTGCAAAATCTGGATCCCCTCGGTGGATACAAAGTTGTATTTTTGTCTGCCAACAGGAACAAGAAGATATCTGTGGTCAGCACATATCCTTCTTTCTCGCATAGCGCTCTCCTTTTGCGTTCTTAACCCTTGACGCCTCCCACAACGATGCCCTTGACAAAGGACTTCTGGATCAGCGGATAGGCGATCATCACAGGGATCAGGGCGATCACGGCGATGGCCATACGGATACCCACGCTGGGCAGCTGGCTGAGGTCTAGGTTGATGCCGTCCATGGCAGAGGTTTTCAGGAACTGAATGTTATTGAGCATATTGGTCAGCACGTTCTGGATGCTGTACAGGTCCGTCCGCTTTACCAGATAGTACAGGCCGTTGGTCCAGTTGTTCCAATAGGCCAGTCCGGAAAGCAGACCGATGGTTCCAAGGATGGGGCTGGAAATAGGCAGCACTACCCGGGTCAAGGTCTGCAGGTCCGAAGCGCCGTCCAGCTTGGCCGCCTCCACAATGGAGTCCGGAATATTGGTTCGGAAGTAGTTGCGCACCAGAATCACGTTAAAGGGACTCAGCAGCAAGTTGGGGACGATCAGCGCCCAGATGGTATCCCGGATGTGGAACAGCTGGGTATACATAATGTATGTGGGCACCAGACCGCCGTTAAACAGCATGGTAAAGAACACCAGGAAGGTAACAGTATTCCGGCATTTGACCTCCGGACGGGACAATGGGTAAGCCAGAGTCACCGTCAGGGTCATGTTGGCCAGAGTGCCGACGATCGTCACAAACAGAGTGATGCCATAGGCCCGGAAAATCGTGGCGCTGGAACGGAAAATATACTGGAAGGAATAGAGGCTCAGCTGCTTGGGGAAGAAGGAATAGCCGTTTTTGATCAGCTCCTGCTCATCGGTAATGGAAGCCACAAGCAAAAGCAGGATGGGCAGCAGCGCCAGAACGGTCATAAGGACTAGCACGATATGGGGAATGACTCTTGCGGATTTGCTGGTTGTGATCATCAGTGTTCCCTCCTATCAGAATACGGCGCTGTCCGGGTCCACCTTCCGGGTCAGGGCGTTGGCGCCCCAGACCAGCACGAAGCCCAGAACAGACTGGATAAAGCAGGCGGCAGATGCCCGGCCGATGTCATTGAGCTCCAGCAGGCCCCGGTAGACATAGGTATCCAGGGTATTGGTGGCGTTGAACAGCAGACCATTGTTCATAGGCACCTGGTAGAACAGGCCAAAGTCCGAATAGAACATTCTGCCCAGGTTCATAATGGTCAGGGTGATGATGGTGGTTTTCAGGCACGGCAGGGTGATATACCGGATCTGGTCCCAGGTGGAAGCGCCGTCAATAACCGCCGCCTCGTAATAGGACGTATCAATGCCCACCAGGGTAGCGTAGTACATAATGGTGGTATAGCCCACGCTGCGCCAGAGCTGAATAAACGTCAGAATATAGGGCCAGTATTTGGGCTTGGAATACCAGCTGATGGCATCGCCGCCCAGAGGCTTGATGATTGCGTTGTTCAGGAAGCCGCTGTCCTTGCTCAGGAAGGCAAAGGCCAGATAGGCAATGACGGCGGTGGAGAGGATATGGGGCAGCAGGATGCTGGTCTGGTAGATCTTCAGCAGCTTTTTCTTCTTCACCTCACCAAGCAATATGGCCGTGGCCACAGCCGCGGCAGTACCCAGAACGATGAAGGCCAGATTGTAAAGCACGGTATTGCGGAAGATGATCGCCGCATCCTTGGTCTTGAACAGATACTTGAAGTTGGACAGGCCGCACCAGGGGCTTTTGAAAATACCCAGGGTGTAATTGACCTTTTTAAATGCCAGCAGAATGCCCGCCATGGGGATATAGTTGTTGATCAGCAGGTAGACAAGGCCCGGGACCATAAAAAGGATCAGGGTCCAGTGCTTCTGTCCGGAGCTCTTCTTTTGGAGCCGATTACCGCCTTTTGGAGCGCTCATAAAGATACCTTCTTTCATTTTGGAAGTGGTTCTTTCCCGGAATTTAGTTCCGGCGAAGAGCGGTAGTCCGCCCTCCGCCGGGAAAGGGGTATTGCGTTTACTTGGCAGCCAGGAACGCGTCCAGCTGTGCCTGCTTTTCGGCAACGATCTTCTCGATGCCGGCGGCCTTCATTTCATCCTGCAAGGTCTTGACCATGGCGTCATAGTCATCCACAGCGTCGGAGAACAGGGCCTTGAAGTACTGGTTGTAGACGTTGGTGCAGGCGGCGATCTCGTCGGCAATGTTGGTGCTGTCCAGCTTGAAGCCAAAGGCGTTGGACTTGAGGCCGTCCTTGTTGGACTGGAGCATCAGGTCAAAGTAGTTGGAGGGGTAGTTGAAGGGAATGGACAAGGTGGAGTTCATGTTCGCCCAGGAGTAGCCGATGCACCAGCCCACGTTGGAGGAATCCACGCCCTCGGGATAGGTGGCGGTGCCGTCTTCCTTCACCACATAGTGGACGCCCTCAATGCCGTTGACCATCAGGTTGACGATTTCGGGATCGGTGGCCATCAGAGCCAGCATGGCGACCGCCTTGTCGGCATTCTTGGTGGCGGGGTTGACGCAGAACACGCTGGTGGGGGTCTTGCAGTAGGCCTTGGGGAAGATGCTCATGCAGCACATATCCACGCCAAAGTTATCGGACTGCCAGATGCCGTTCATCTCGGCGGAGAAGTGAGAGGAGAAGGCGCCGAAGCAGCGGCCGGTGGGGATGTAATCGATCTGAGACTCGGTGACATTCATCATGTCGGTCATGTAGTAGCCGTTCTTGTTCCAGGTCTCCAGATGCTTCACGATCTCCAGGAACTCGGGGGACTCATAGTAGTTGGAAACGGTGGTGGTCTGGCCGTAGTCCGTCAGCACACCCAGGTTATAGGGGTTGTTGCCCATCTGGTCCACACGGGTATCGACGAAAACGCCGGTGCCGTTGTTCGGTCCGATCAGAGGCGTGTCGGGGTACTTTTCGTGTACCTTGGCGAAGAGCTCGTCCAGCTCGTCCAGGGTGATGGCGTCACCGTTCTTGTAGCCGAACTCCGCGGCGATGTCGGCCCGCATGGAGTACATGGCGGTGGAGGCCATATCCAGCAGACGGGGGATGCCATAGCAGGCTCCGTTCAGGTACCCGCACTTAAATACGTCTTCGCCGATGGTCTTGCTGATCTCATCCGCGTAAGGCTCGATCAGCTCAGTAATGTCCATGGCCTGGCCGCTGGCAATAGCGGTGGGGAAATCCTTGACCCAGAACACATCAATGGAATCGTCGCCGGCAGAGAGCAGCAGGTTCAGCTGCTGGGTCTGGTTGGCGTACTCCATCATGATGAATTCCACATTGGCGCCGATCTTTTCACGGGTGATGGCGCTGACGGCCTCTTCGACCATGGCCACATCCTTGGGCACGGTCAGGCAGGACATCATCACCTTAATGGTGGGGTAGCTCTCCTCCGTTCCGGCGGCGGCAGTCTCACCGGACCCGGCAGCGGCGGTCGTCTTGGTGTCGCTTTCACCGGAGCCGCAGGCAGCCAGGGAAAGCAGCATGGCCAGCGCAAGAACGCAGGTCAGCATTCGCTTGATACACTTCTTCATCTTTTTTGTTCTCCTTTTTTGTTTTTTATTGCAGGCCGTCCCCGGCCCTAGCTACATAGAAACCGCGTCTTGTGAAAACGATTAACATAATCGTATATAAACTCGCACCATTTTCTTGGACGCTTCCCTTCCGATTTTGGGTGAGATTCCAATCAGGATTCTCTGATTTCCGGAGAAGTTGAACTTTTTTTCAGAAAATATTCCAGTGATGGCTCTGTGTGAAACCGTTTGTCATATCTATGTTGCCATCAGGATACCACAGCAAATTTCTCTTGTCAATAGAGCTCCATTGCTTTCTCCCTTTTTCACAGAACTGCATACTGGCTTTTGTATGATTCCTACAAAGCCTCCACGTCGCCCCCTTTATTCCACGCTTTTTCAATCAAAATGCAAGATTATTGATGATTTTTATAAGAAGAGTCGAGTTTCGACACCTATTGACAATTTAGGAGGCTCGTCATATAATGCAGATGATTCAAAGAGTCAATCGGTTTCACACATGCAGCCGCCCATACTTTTGGTCTTGATTCCTTTTTTTCTTCGCCAAAGGCCCTATTCAAAAAGCAAAACTTTTAGGAGGTTTTTTTATGATTTCGCAGGTTATGACCAAATACGGTGCCCTGGAGGGTGTCCAGTCCAACGCCGGTTATTCCCTATTCCGCGGGGTCCCCTATGCCGCGCCTCCCGTCGGGCCTCTGCGCTGGCGGCCGCCCCAGGAGCCAACCCCCTGGGAAGGCGTTCGTGTGTGCGACACTTTTGGCCCCGCGTGCTGCCAGTTTGACCGGTGGCACACCGCCACCGATGACATCACCGACGACACCGGCCACGCCTACGTCCACATGCCCAACTACCCCTATCCTCCGGAAATGAGCGAGGACTGCCTGTATCTGAATGTCTATACCCCGGCGGAGACCGCCCATGACAAGCTCCCCGTCATGATGTACATCCACGGCGGCGGCCTGCAGCAGTGGTACGGCTCCGACTATGAGTACTGCGGCGACGGCTTCTGCGCCCAGGGCGTGATCCTGGTTTCCATCACCTACCGCCTGAATGTGTTCGGCTTCTACACCCACCCGGAGCTGGAGGCCGAGAGTGAACACGGCAGCTGCGGCAACTATGGCATCCTGGACATGATCCAGGCGCTGAAATGGATTCATGAGAACATCGCCCTCTTTGGCGGCGACCCGGACAATGTCACCTGCTTTGGCCAGTCCGGCGGTGCCAGAGCCACGGCAGCCCTGTGTTGCTCCCCCCTGGCCAAGAATTACTTCAGCCATGCCTCCATCCAGTCCGGCGGCGGTGTAGGCAGCCGGGTGCCCGACCGGAACAGGCAGGCCATGTACGCCAAGGGCGTGGCCTTCATGGAGCAGCTGGGCTGCCATTCCATTGAAGAAATGCGGGATCTGCCCGCCCAGGTCCTGCAAAAGGCCAACGATCAATTCGGCCTCCGGGGCGGCTTCAACCTCTATCCCGACGGCTGGGTGCTGCCGGAGGACGTGGACGACTGCTTCGCTGGCGGCCGTGAGCGGGACGTGGACATCATCATCGGCTGTACCTCCGACGAAGGTGCCAACAATACCCCCAGCCGCTGGCATTACAACACCCTGGCCTCCGTATACGCCCTGGGCTATTTCCGTCAGCTGCGGGGGAAAAAGCCGGTATATACCTATGTTTTTGACCAGCAGCAGCCCGGAGAGGACCATCCCGGCGTCCCCCACTCCTGCGACAACCGCTATCAGTTCGGCACCCTGGACGGCTCCTGGCGGCCCTATACCCAGGAGGACTGGGCGCTTTCCCGTACCATGCAGCGCTACTGGGCAAACTTTGCCAAAACCGGCAACCCCAACGGCCCGGACCTTCCCCTCTGGGAACCCTTTGACAACGATCGCCGTGTCCTCCGCCTCTCCGGCCAGGGCTGCGGCATGACCGACTATAACACCAACACCGCCCTCCTGGAGGCGGAAGCCCAGATGATCGCCCAATACCAAAAATAATTTGTCCCTCCAAACCCAAAAGGCAGAGTCCCAACAAATGGAGTGCGCCTGTAAAAGGAAGGGGCTGACTCGCTAAAAGGCAGCACTTAAAAAACAAAAGGGGCCGTCTCAAAATGATTTTTCAAAATCATTCGAGGCAGCCCCTTTTGTTTTGCTGCGGCGCAGGACTCGAACCCATTTCAATGCCAAACGCCAGTGGCATTTGGCCGCAACCGGGACATTTCTTCTTGTGTCAAGTTGCTTTCGACTCCGAATATCAGCCGGCATCCATATGAGGACGGAAAATGTAGCGGCTATTGAAAAGAATATTGCGTTTTTCTTCCAAAAGTGCTAATGTCCCTTATCAAGCCCGGACACTTTGGGATAGCATTCGCTAAGGAATATCTTAATGGTGTCCCGCAGAGCAAGAATCGTCACATTATTTCCTCTCCATTCATATACTGGAATTAGGCATTTCTTCCTACATATTACGCAGGTAATTCTCGGTCAAGATTTCCCTGTATCTGTTTAGCTCAGCGGCAAGTTGAGCATCACTTGCATCATTGAACGGAATAAAGCTACAGGGAAGTGCACCAATTACAGTTCTTCCGACGTCTTTGTTTGTTATCCGTAATTCTCTGATTTTAGCAATGGCCTTTTCTCGATTTATCAAGCCAATCTGGAAGTATTGATTGAGAATATTATCAATGTCCTGCATATCCTTCTGTAAGCCAAATTTTCAAATGTTTTATCCATGTCTACCTCCGTATTCGGAATTTAGCATCGCATCTCCGCAGAACAATATCAGTCCCTTCAAGGGCAATGTCGTCAACTTAAGGATTCCATTTCAAAGCATCAAAAAATAAGGCATAAATTTAGTCATAATGTCAATTGACAAATTCAAATCGGCTCCAAAATCAAGATGATATTCTGATTTTGGAGTGATTCTTATGAAATCTACCCGTTTATATCTTGAAATTGTTCGCTATATCCATTATCTTATTTCTCGTGAATACTTTTTCCGCAGATCGACGGAGCGACAAATGGATTTTTCGAGGACGGGTAAAATGAGCTTTACTGACTATATTTACGCTATCATTCAGAACACCAAATCCAGCTTGCAAGTTGGACTGAATGCCTTTTTGGACGCATACAAAAAGGAAAATATTGAATACTCTAAGCAAGCTTTCTCCAAAGGACGCCAGCGGATTAAAGTAGAAGCTTTTCAGGAATTATTTCAAGCAGTTGTTGATAAATTCTATGAAAAAGCAGATTTAACCAGCTGGAACGGATATCAATTGTTTGGAATTGATGGTACACGTCTGAATCTTCCCTGCACAGACCAGCTGGCCGAATTGTACGGAATGCAAACAAGCCAAGGAGAGCCTCAGGTTCAGGCACTTGTTTCGTGCATCTACGATCTTCTGAACGGAATCATTGTAGATACTCGATTTGCTCCCTGCAATTCCAGCGAACGGGTTGCTGCGAAGGAAATGATTGCGGAATTTCACGTAAAAAATATCGAAAATCCCGTATTTATCATGGATCGCGGCTACCCCTCCGCAGAATTGATTGATGCAATTGTAAGTGCCGGGCACAAATTCGTTATGCGGTACTCTTCGGAGTTCTTGAAGTCTGTAAAAGTACAGGCAGAAGATACAGTTATTGAGCACAAGTTCACAAAGCTAAATCATTCTTTGAAACTTCGTGTGTTGGAGATTCAACCATCTAATGGAGAAATTGAGCATTTAGTAACCAATATTTTAGATTCTAGCATTTCTTTGGATGATTTCAAATAGATTTATCAAAAACGTTGGGGTATTGAAACCAAGTATAATGATGTGAAGAATAAGTTGGAAATTGAAAACTTTACCGGTTATTCTCCCAAAGCAATTCTACAGGATTTCTATGCCACTATGTTTCTGGCAAATTTGACCGGTGTTCTGGAATATGACCTGCATGAGGAAATTGAAGCTGCTCATAGCAAACCGGAAAATCTCTACACCTACAAGATGAATATTGCCATGACCATTTCAGAACTAAAACGAACTGTAGTGGAAATGCTTTCTACATCTTCTAAGCTGAAACGGGAACAACTATATGCAGAGATGACATTTCGTCTTACTAAGGCTGTGGTTCCAGTGCGTCCGAATCGCTCCTCAGAACGAGCAAAAAAGCATAAATCCATGAAATATCCTAACAATTCAAAGAGAAATTAAGAAACCTTAAGTTGATGACATTGCCCTCTGGGCAAGCTGCGATAAGCTGAGGAGGCGGCCCGGGAAAAGACGAATACATACGCTCCAAATAATCGTTGCCGTTTTCACATAATCATGGTAAAATAGTAGTAGAATACATGGTAAGGAGGAACGGATATGCGATATACTGTGGATGAAATCAAGGAAGTCGTTGCAGCTTTGGCGGCCCAATATGGGGCAGACCGGATTTATCTGTTCGGCTCCTATGCCA
>OGFF01003558.1_pt1 | contig 11419 bp, 7 predicted proteins | sample 1570751 | NCBI WGS metagenome assembly OGFF01 (sample SAMEA2581951, study PRJEB24529) | metagenome | biome: Human gut stool | place: China | collected 2011 | reverse complement strand
AAATCGTGTGACGGTCAAAAGCCGTCCGAGGGTTCGAATCCCTCCCACTCCGCCATAAAAGCACCGAGAGCATAAGCTTTCGGTGCTTTTACTATATCTTTTACGCGAGAATAAATACCACATAATAGAAATGCATAACGCTCTGCTAATACGGATGCTAATATAGCTTTTTCAGAAGCGTATTCATTTTACTTGTTGCGCCCTCCTGCATATCCGTCAGAACGTGCGAATATGTGTCCATTGTAATCCCGATGGAAGAATGTCCGAGCATGGCAGAGACGATTTTTGCAGGCACGGCATTTTGCAGCATAAAGGTTGCCGTCGTATGTCTGAGATCATGGAAACGGATGGATGGAAGACCAGCCTTTTCTAAAGCCGCATGAAATTGATGATGCAGAACGCCACAGGTAAAAGGTTGTCCAGAATCCCGGCAGCAAACAAGATTCAATGGGTTATAGCCGCCACCTACTTTGGCGCGTAGCTTCTGCAAGTCAGCATATCGAACAATAAGAAGATCAAACAGTGTGTCAGGTAGACGCAACGTCCGGTTGCTATTCTTGGTCTTGGTTTCGGAAATGCTGAAAGTATCCTGCGATTTACAGAGCGCGGAATGACGGATGCTTACAGCTTTCTGGTCAAGGTCAATGTCCTGCCATCGAAGCGCTAGCGCTTCACCACGCCGCAAGCCGAGGGAAACCGTAAGAAGAATCGGTAAATAGACCTCTGAGCCGCTGGACGCCTTGAGAAGCTGCAAGACCTGTTTACAGATGCTTCATATTTGCGGACGGTTGGCGGCTCCACACAGTCGGCAGGATTGCGCGGTAAACTTTCATGTCAATCCGGGTTCGTAAAACGCGCTGTGCTTCTTTTTTGCAGGAAAGCCACTTTCCCATCTTTGAAGCCATTACCATCAACGCGCGGTCGACCTCATAAAACGAGGTTCCTGCTGGTTCACATCGTAATACACGACCGATGGCGGGCTGCTCTCATATACAAAAAACTTTGCCTGTTTTTCAAAAAACATCCCCCGGGGGAGCTTCACAATCAAAAAATGCTTTGATAGGATAAAGGCACAGTTCATACACTCCCAATCCTCGAATGCAAAAACGGTATCGCGCTATCTTGGGGAAGAAGTAGCGTGATGCCGTTTTTGCAGCAACTTCGAGCATGAAGAAACGGCACCGGGAGCAAGTACAAATGAAAGGTGAAAGATGATGAAAAAGACAACTCGCTACCTCGCGTCCCTTCTTTTGCATCAAGCATGCATTCCTGCTGCGGCAGCGCGTTATGCTGCCGCAGCGTCTTTATACACCGTTTTCCCGTGAATCAAAACCTGCGTGACATGGATCTTCTCGTCAAAGATACACAGATCTGCGTCGAAGCCTTCCTGCAAAACACCCTTTTTCATGCCGGCACCCATCTGCCGAAGGGGATGAACCGTGACCATGCGCACAGCGTCTTCCAGCGCGATGCCGGCCTGAAGCATGGTGCGGATCAGCCGGTCGGAGGTTGCAATGCTGCCGGCAAAGGCTTGCCGGTTCAGCAGTTTGGCGACACCGTCCTCGACGACGATCGGGATCGGATCATCGGAACTGCCGGAGAAGCTCTCCCGGACATCAAGACCGGTTGGACGAATGGAGTCTGTGATCAGAGCGATATGCTCCGGCTTCTTGAGCTTTGTGATCAGCTTCAGGAGCGACAGCGGCAGATGGCAGCCGTCTGCGATGATCTCGACGTCCATATCATCCAGATAATAGGCAGCCTCGACCACGCCTGCGATCCGGAAGCCGTTTTTTCGGACGACGCTGCTGCATCCGGAATAGAGATGCGTGATATGCCTGTAGCCGATCTCAAACGCCCGGCAGACTGTATCAAAATCGGCGTCGGAATGTGCGATGCTCAATGTGATCCGATTGTCACGCGCAAAGCGGGCAAATTCATCCGCACCGGGCAGCTCCGGCGCAACGCTCCAGCGCCGAAGATGCCCCTCTGCGGCCTCGCATATGGCGTGATATTCTGCTGGGTCAAAGGCCTTGATCTGCTTCTGATTCTGCGCGCCTGCCTGCTCGGGCGAGATATACAGCCCCTCCACATGCAGACCCAGTAAATTGCAGGAGATCCGGGGATCGGCCAACGCGCGGACATATTGCCTGGCTGCGCGGATGGTGTGCTCTGCGCTTGCAGACATCAGGGTCGGCATGACAGAGGTCGTTCCATATTTCAGATGTGTGGAAAGAACGGTGTAATATGTATCGGCATCCGGCTCCATATAGTCGCTTCCGCCAGCGCCGTGCTGGTGGATATCGACGAAGCCGGGGGATACATACTGTCCCTTTGCATCCACACGGCGATAATCCGTGGAGATCGGCGTTATCTCCGGTATGATCGCGGTGATCACGCCGTCCTCCGCCAATAGGATATGCTGCTCCAAGATCCCCTGCGGCGTGAGCAGTCTGCCGCCGCAAATGGCGATGCGTTCCATACGCGCCCACCTTACAGAAGCTGCGAGGCACTGTCCGTGTCCAGAAACATCTGTGCATGCGCGTGGCTGCGGAGAATGGACGCCGGACAGGCGGTATCGATCGGCCCGGTCAGCATGGCTTTGACGGCAGCAGCCTTTGTACGTCCCGGCACTGTGCAGATCAGGTGCGCTGCCTGCATCAGGGCGGGAACTGTCAGCGTCAGGGCAATTTTCGGAACGGCATCAAGTGTGGGGAAGCAGCCGTCATGCACCTGCTGCATACGGCAGACCGCATCAAGCTGAACCGGCTTCATCCAGACGGGATCCTGAAAGTCTGCCACAGCGGGATCATTAAATGCAATATGTCCGTTCTCCCCGATGCCCATACAGACGACATCCGGCGGATTGTCTTTTAGAAGCTCTGTGTAGGCGCGGCAGGCTGCCTCCGGCGTTCGCTTTGCGGGAATCAGATTCACAGTGCGGAACGTTACCCTGCCGAACAGATGCTTTGTCAGATAGCAGCTGAAGGAAGCGCTGTCATCCAGACCAAGGCCGAGGTACTCGTCCATGTGAAAGGCGTTGATCCGGGAAAAATCCAGGTCCTGCCGCAGCAGGCTTTCCAGCATCTCATTCTGCGAAGGCGCAGCGGCAAAAATCACATTTGCAGTTTCCTTCCGTTCCAGAACTGCGCGAATGGCGCTGGCCGCCGCTTCTGCGGCAGCGTATCCCATTGAACTGCGCGAATCATATACGGATGAAAAAAGCGTATCTGTCTGAATGGTTCTGATCAGCATACAGCATCCTCCCAATGTTGATCGATTCTGAATTTTCTGCACCGCGCAATGACCTCGCGCAACTGTGTTCTGGTCAGCGCGTCATTGCTGATGAGATCGAGGCAGTCCGTGCTGAACGTAAGCGGCATATAGTATTGCTCCAGCCGCTGTTCCAGCGTGTCGATCTGCCGCCATAAAAGTGCGGCGCGGTCATCGCATCCTGCATAAAGCGCGGTATAATACTGTCCCATGCGGAGCATGAGCTGCATGGTATCTGTTCCGTAGACCAGAAGCCGGAGGTCTTCCTCCAGTGCATGACGCAGCTGCGCGCTTTGCTGTGCGCTGCGCTGCTGCGCAGGATTTACCGCTGTGACGATATCGGTACGGATGGCCGCGGTATCGTGTTTGACCGCAGACAGGGTTTCCCGCAGTGTCAGCAGCGCTGCCTGCAGAAGCGACAGCGTTTGCTCCCCGGCTGTGTCAAACGCTTCCGGCGTTTGAAAGTGGTCGTCGACTTGCAGCGGACGCTCCGGTCTGCCTCCGTTCCAGCTTTGCAGCCGGCTCAGCAGGCTTCTGTCCTTCCACGCCCGCCAGCTTGTAATCTGCTGCGAGGCCATGTCGATCTGATCGTATACAGACCGGAGCCGTCCCGCGTATGCACCGTACCGGCGCGAAAGAAATTCCGCTTTGATCTTCGCGATATCGGCGTCCGGGTCCCACGCCAGCTCTGCAAATAAAACCTGTGTCAATGCGCGCATTCCCCAGTTTACCAGCGGGACGTGCATATATACGAAGCCTGCTGCACCGGTGCGGCGGTAGACTTGAAAATCATGCGCCATACTGTGCGTAAACAGCAGCGGAAGATCCTCAAATTTGCTGACATTGTAGTATTCCAGCACCATCACCGGCAGGTGCGGCCGGATCTGATTCCAGCCGGAAAGCGCGCTTGCGTATGCCCGGTTATAGGAACAGCCGGGATCGTCGAAGCCATGCGCATAGCAGCGGACAATGGGAGCGTAAATGAGATAGTCTCCGGCATCCAGAAGATTCTGCGGGATCGGACGCTCCGGCGGCGCAAGCGTGGAGGTTCCTTCATACGCGATCAAGGCCATCTTTACATCGTGATCCAACCGGCCTGCCGCGCGGGCGCGGTCCAGGAAGGAACGAAAGTGTGATGCCATATGCAGCATCTGGTCTGTGCCGTTTCCGAGCGCACGGCAGCGCTCGCATGTGCAGACACTCCCCCATGTATCGAGGCCCCAGACGTCGATTTCATCTGCCTCATGCCACGGCCCCATGATGTGCCGCAGCAGTTCCTCGCATAAATATGGAATCAGTTCCGGCTGAGAAACGCAGAACTGCGTCTGCAGTGCGGTCTGCCTGCTTTTGGGTCCGTGGGCAGGTGTTCCGTACCACTCCGGGTGCGCGTCCCAAAGCGTCCGGCCGGATGGGGTCGGACGATCCGGCGCCAGAATAGCCTCAAAAATATGACCGCCATCGCGCATGACAATTCCAAGCTTCCGCATGAGCGCGCGCGTGTTCGGCCGATCTCCATACGCATTCATTCGATTTCTGGCCATCCAGATCAGAAGATCCGCGCTCTCCTTGAGCGCGCCTTCGATGGAAAATCCACGGCCGAGCGTGGAAGCGGACGCATCATGCACGGCGTTCTTCGGCCAGAGAAGGCCGCATCCCGGCTCGGGCGCATATTCTCCCGCTGTACCCGGTTCCAGCCATCGCCAGCCCTGCATTTTCAGAAATTCATAGACGCCGTATAAAACACCGACCCGGCCTGCACCGCGGATCAAAAGACCATCCTTCTGCGGCAGCAGCGCGTATGCGTCCCCAGACGCCGTAAGAGAATCGGCGTGCAATTCGATCGCTGCTTTTCCGCTGTGCCGCTGCGAGACAAAGCAAATCTGTGCGTCTGGCTCCATTTGCAGCAAATGTGTTCTAAGCTCCACCGCAGCATAGCTGATCGTGCATCTTGCGCCAGCCTCCGGATCATGTCGAAAATCAATCTGCGCTTCCGAAAATGCCCAGCTTTCTGTCATGGTCTCTGCGGAAGGAAACGGAAGAAGAATTTCAAGCTCCATCGTGTCTCTCCTCCTATTGGATAACGCCCTATCGGACGATCAGGCCGGTCGCCTCATAAAATTGCTGCCCGGCAAGAAGCCGCTCTTTGAGGTTCGATTGGAAGCGATTTTGCGGGATAAACGCAGCAATTTCATCCGGCTGAATGTCCCAACGGAGCACATATCGTGCAGCTGCGTTGGACGCGGTGCGCCCGACGATCTGAAAACGCTGTTGAAAAAATGAAATATTGGAGTATACTCCAACCAGAGGCAGCAGCGTTTCGTCCAGCAGCCACGAATGGCAGCTGAAATACGAGAATGCATATGCCGGAAAGTATTTCGGAAAAAACGCGCGCGCCTGCGCAAAGGACGCATCACACGCCGCAGGCTCCAACGAGCCGCCGCGGCAGATGTGCACGGACACCAGCGGCTGCCCCGGCTCGATGCCGAAAGACGGCGCGGAAAAGTCTGCCAGTTCCATGCAGAACTGAAGCCGGCCAAGCTGGAACAGCCGCAGCGTCAGATGATTCGTCAGCCATGCGCTTTCGGCAAGGCCGATCTTGCCGCTATAGCTCCAATATTCGGAGGCCCAGCGGCCGATATCGTCGATCGTATGATAAAATACCTCGTCCGGAAGCCGGTGCCTTTGATAATCGTTCAGCAGCTTCTGACTCCAAAGGAACGCTGCGAGCAGATCCGTCTTGGGATCGCCGCTCCAACGGAGCGTGTCTGCCCTGTAAATTTCGGCGGCCTGAGAAAGTGCCGGAAGCAGCGCTTCCTCAAAGTCCTTTTGATAGAGCGCGTCCAGACCCTGACGGGTATATTCCTGCCGCGCAAAGGAAATCGCCTGTTCGATGTTGTTCATTTTGTACCCAACCTGTAGAGATTTCTCAGGAAGCGCTTTGCGACCGGGTTTTCCTGCCGCAGATCCAACTGGCAGATCACATAGTGCTTGCCCTCGTATAGCTTTTCTGCCGCAGCCAGTACTGGCCCCCAATTTCCCTGTTCGTCCATATTGTTGGACAAAAGAATGGGTGTGAAGCCTTCGACGGTAAACGTCGTGTCCAGCAGCGGCGTAATGCAGTCCTCCTTGGCGTCATACCAGTAGGAGAAGTCCTGCTCCTTAAATTCCGCGACAGCCGGGTAGCCGGTCTTGCGGGAGACGAAGTGCAGCGGGAGCATCCCGCAGGGCTTGACGGTCACGGTCTCACCCGCGACGGTATGCAAACCCGGTTCCAGCTTCAGAATGACAACATTGTCGTTCGGTACGACAGTCACGTCCTGAAATACGGTCAGCTTCTGCTCTGCGTAATTGACAACGTCCCCGTTCCCGTCCAGCAGGACGGCGCGGAGCGTCAGCGTTTCGCGGTCTTGCGCGGTCTCTGCCGGGAATTCGGCGCTGGCGATATAGGCTGCGCGGCAGGCGTCCGCGTGCGCGGGGACGCGCCCGGTCTGAATCAGCTTGTTTTGCTCGTTGTAAAGCTCAAAGGCAAGCGTATACGCGCCGGATTTCGCGGTATCATTGCACAGGAACGCTTCGATCTGAATCGTTTCGCCCGCCGTATAGGCAAAGCGGTCGGTGCGCAGCGACACCAGCAGGGGCGCGAGTGCATCTCGGTAGGCAAAATACGCCTGCTTCGGGATGCGCTTGCAGTCCATGATGGACTTCATCCAGCCGCTGGGCCATGCGTCGATGAACAGATGAATGGCGTTCGAGACCATGCGGTCGTCGCGGCGGAATGCCTCGGTCATCATGCGCGTGGCAAAGGCCTGATACCGCTGGCTGCGGCTGATCCAGCCCTGCATATCCTCCTGCGCGTCATAGAAAAAGCCGCTGAAGCTCTTTGTCTGGCTGCGGACAATGCGGCCCGGGTCAAACGGCTCGCGCAGCCATTCGCGCGGGTAGCACTCCTCCATGACCTCCGCCGAGTCCAGCCCCTCTGCGCCGTATTCACCGCAGCCATAGTACCAGCCGGGCTTGACAGGCAGCCAATAGCCCCGGTGCAGACGGCCGATGTCAATACCGTGGCCGTTGTACCACATGGGGTAGCAGTGGTTATCCGGTATCCCGTCTGTGGGCGGGTCATAATCGCCGTCCACATGCTTGATGACCTGATCGGGGTTCGAGAACTTCACAACAAGGTCACAGCAGGTGAAGAAGTTTTCCAGTTCCGGACGGATCAGATGTCGGTGCGGCTCGTTATTGGCGTTCGGAAACGGCTCGTTGATATAACTGACGACGACATTGCACGGATGCTTACGCACCATGCGCGCCAGTTCCTCCGCTTGCCGGATGCCCTCCGGGACGCGGAAGCGGCGCATGACGCCGAACAGCGGAAGATCCGTCTGCGTCATAAGGCCGAGCTTGTCGCAGTATTCGTAGACCTCATCCTGCACCGGCCGCTGCGTCAGACGCAGAAAATTCATGTTGCAGAGTTTGGCCAGCAGAATATCGTCGATCAACTGCGGAAGATCGCCGCGCAGCACGTCCTGCTGCTCAAAGCCCATCGTATTGGCCCCGCGCAGACGGATGGAGCGGCCATTGAGATAGAACATCCCCTTGCGCTGCGGACTTTCTGTGTCCTGCGTAAAGCTGCGCATACCGAACTGCTGTGCAAGGCGGTCGGTGCACGTCCCGTTTACAAGAACGGCTGCATGGAGCTGGTACAAATACGGGGTTTCCAGATCCCACAGCTTTGCGTCCGGCAGGTCAAATTTGAGTTTGTACAGATTCTTTCCGTGCTTGAGCGGCATGGGAATGCCCTTCCCAAGCTCGGACTTGACGGCGGCCTCCGTCAGGCTGTCGCCCATGCCGACAAAGCGCGTCGTCTCCGGCGTAAAGCGGTGGTCTTCAAAGACCGTCTCGGGGAAGTTCTGCCCGTAGAGTGAAAGCGAAAGCTCGACCGGGAGGGTATCATATCTGTCGTTCTGAATTTCCAGCCATGCTTCTGCCTTCCCGTCCAGCGGACGGATATAGAGGTCGCTGATATGGACGGAATTTCGGATCTCCACATAGACGCGGTTGTAAATGCCCATCCCGGAGGGGCAGTGGTGCCAGCCGTCCAGCGGACCGTCCCAGCCGAGACCGGTGGCGGCATAAAGCTTGTCGCCTTCTGTTTCTTCGCTGCCGCCGGGATCGTTTCCCATATAAATATGGTCATTATACAATTCAACTTTCAACCGGTTTGTGCCGTCTTTGACGATGCCTGTAATCTCAAACTCGAATGGAGAGAAGAAGCCTTCGTGTTCTCCGACAAATGTGTCATTGACGGTAACGACTGCACGGTAATCCGCGCCGTCAAAATGGATATAGACCGACTGGCCCGCCAAAAGCGCAGGCAGCTCAAACGTGGTTTCATATGTCTTTTTGCACACGCCGATAGGCCCGCCGTATTCCGGGATCGTGACCGGCTGACCATCGCGCAGAAACGACGTGAGATCCATGCGCCGGCGCAGGCTTTCAAACGCAGGCGCGTGATTTTCCAGAAACGGGCGGTATGCTTCCCGCATGGCAGCAAGCTCGGTTTTCAGTTCTTCCGTTGTAGACAGATGCGGCTTGACTGCGATGGGCTGTGCATCTGCCTGTTCCAGACGGCAGATAACGGTTTCATGCGGAATTGGCGTGACCGGCTCCAGAAGCGCAGCGTTCCCGCCAATGCCGTTTGCCGCGATTTGTGCGAATTGATCCATATATGTTCTCCTTTTCGCTGCTTTTTCGTATCGTAACACAGCGCATATAGGGAGGCAATCTGCGAAAATGACACTTTGACCCGCAAAAATGTCATATTCGCCACCTATGATTTTTGACCCGCATTCTTTTAGAATGCGATACAGAGGATACTGGACCGATGGACGGATGTGAGGCAGCTTATGTTTGAAGCATTTTTTACGGATCCCTGTAGGCGATACCGCACAGAGGTGATCAACGGCATTGACTTTTACGGGTTGGGATTCAGCATGGTACGCGGCGAATGTGTAGCGGAAGGAACGCTGCGCTGGATGCAGGAAGGTGAAGCTGCGGCCGTGCTCATCACAAATACGAGCCTGCCGGATATGTCTGGGTTTGAACTTGCCAGACATGTCCGCAGACAGTTTCCGTGCCTCCGCGTGATTTTTTTGACTGACACGCCGAACCTTGCGGAAGCGCAGCAAGCCGTCCGGTGCGGTGCATATGACTATTTGCCGAAGTCTGACGGGATCGACGCGCTGCGCAGCGCGATGATCCGCGTTTCAGAGGAACTGCACACGGAAAGTCGGGAAGAAGCATATCTGCGCGGCCAGCAAAACTGGGATGAGTGCATTTCGAGACTTCTGAAGCTGCTTCTGGCACTGAAGCCGGGCATCGACGAGGATCACTGGCAAATGTATTCCAAAGTCAAGCCGCTGCTGAGCGATGCTCCGCTGCGCATGGAGGCTCTGCTGGTGCGCTCTTTGATGGAGGAACTGCGCGCAGAAATTTGCCGCAGGGATGAGGCACTGGCCGCGCAACTCCGAAGTAACATGATGGCTGCGCCGCTGGGCATGCTGACCTCCGCGCAGGGAACGGCGGCGTACATGGACGCCATCTGGGCGCTGCTTTCCGAAAAGGGCTATATCACGCAGGAGGACGCGCTGAAAAGCGATCCCATCGGGCGCGCCTGCGTCTATATGCAGTCGCACCTCTCGGAAAAACTGACTGTGCAGGAGCTGGCTGAGTATGTCCACATCAGCCCGCGGCATTTTATCCGGAAATTCCAGACAGAGATGAACGAGAAATTTACGGATTATCTGGCCCACATCCGTGTTCAGGCGGCAATTCAAATGCTGGAGGCTGGTCGGGATGTCAAATCCATTCCGGAGGCGGTCGGGTATAAAGACGAAAAAAGCTTTTATTCCGTGTTCCGGAGGTTCGCGGGCTGTTCCATGCGCGAATACCAGCAGAAACTGAACTTGAGCCAGCGAAAGGAGAAGCAGTCATGATAAAGCTATGGAACCAAACCATGCCGCACCGCTGCGTAGAGGATGCGTTTGAACCGTATCTTACGCCATATGACTGTGACGCCGCAAAGACGGCAATTGTCGTGTGTCCGGGCGGCGCTTACTGCGGCCGGGCGGACTATGAGGGAAATGACGTTGGCGCGTGGCTGAATACCATCGGGATAACAGCCTTTGTGCTGGAATACCGCGTTGCGCCGAGTAAAGCCCCGGCGCAGCCGTCCGACGCGCAGCGGGCCATGCGGCTGGCAAGAAAGCTCTGCATGGAGCGTGGGATCGAGCGCCTTGGCATCATGGGCTTTTCCGCCGGGGGCCATCTGGCAGCGACACTGTCTGTCCACTATGATGAAGCCTTTTATCCGCCGCAGGATGAGCTTGACAATCTATCTGCCTGCCCTGATTTTACCGTCCTGTGCTATAGTGTGATCGACATGGGCGAGTACCGACACGATTGGAGCCGCCGCTTTCTGCTCGGCGATGTGCCGGATGAGGCACAGATCGAATTCTATTCTCCGCAGCGCTGTGTGACAGAAAACACTCCGCCCGCCTTTCTCTGGCACACAGCACAGGATGCAAGCGTTCCGGCAATCAATTCGATGCTCTACGCCGCTGCACTGCAAAAATGTGACGTGCCGTATGAGCTGCACATCTTCCCGTTTGGACAGCACGGCAAGGCGCTGGCGCTCGATGATGCCTCCGTCGGACAGTGGCGGCAGCTTTTGCGTCAATGGTTGGTCAGCATGAAGTTTTTATAAGCGATATGAAAGGCACATGCGGCAGCGCATGTGCCTTTTGCATAATTTCATGCAATCGTCTCTGTGCATATTAACAAAAGAGCAAATACGAATCGTCAAATTCAATGCTGATTTTTTGGCGACAATGCTTAAAATAAACACGCAGATACCAACTGGATGCAGGAATAATGCACAATCAACGCAGTCACAATCGCCAGCCATCTTGTCACAATCGCACCTTGGAAATCAAAAACTCAGCTCGTAAAATGAAGAAAAAGAAAGCGGAGGCACCCATGCGAACCATGACAAAAGAAACAAAAAAGGAAGGGCCGCGGCTCAAGGGAAAGGGCCGGGCGGACGCAAAGGCCAGCCGTCAGCTGCTGCTTCTGTGCATCCCGGCGA
>OGFF01003555.1_pt1 | contig 11435 bp, 10 predicted proteins | sample 1570751 | NCBI WGS metagenome assembly OGFF01 (sample SAMEA2581951, study PRJEB24529) | metagenome | biome: Human gut stool | place: China | collected 2011 | reverse complement strand
ATTGGACGCGCATCCGCACCAACAACGTGATCGAGCGGCTGAACCGTGAGATCCGTCGGCGCACCCGTGTGGTGGGGACATTCCCCGATGGGAACTCTGCCCTGATGCTGGTCTGCGCGAGGCTTCGCCATGTGGCGGGAACTCAGTGGGGCAACAAGAAATACATGAATATGAAGCATCTGGAGGCGGCTTTAGACGACGCCTTCATTGCCGGCTGACGTCATTCAGCCGGAGCCTGCAAACAATTTTGCGCATAAATCTTGACGGGACCTACGGTGCGGACGACAGCCGCGTGAAACGAAGAAAAATCAAGCCTGCCTGCGCAAAAACACGCCGCGTCGGCAGCCTCGGTTCTTCTTCAAAAAGTTCGGATAAAGCAAAAATCCGCACTTTTCAGTGCGGATTTTGTCAATGGGGTACGAAAAAGATGGATTTGCGTTTTTGATAGATAGATTCGAACCCTTGTAAAGCCCGTAAATAATAATGAGATGGTCATTATTATAAATGCGATCACTATTAATCTTTGTTTCTTTGTCTAAGTGTATGGAGCAACGAACAGTTCGGGTTGAAGGCAGGAAGATTTACCCATCCATTTTTACTCTGTATATAATCTGCTATATAAGGAGTAAGAAAATCAGTTGTAGTTGCAAGAATATCTATCGCAGGAATTTTTGAAATCCCTGTTTTAATTATGGCAACCAGCGCATTCTTATTCAGTTTCTCATATTTATCGAGCTTTATTAGTTGTTCGTTTGCTCTGCGTACATCCATTTTCATTTTACACGCCATATCGAGATTGCCATTACGCAATACAGAAACCCAATCCGAAAAGACAGAACGAAAAGATTTCATATTTGCATGTTTTCTCCACGATACAACCTCTTCGATTGTTTCAGGGTGGGGAATTACTCCCATGCCGCTTGCAAAATCCGCTGCAAAAACTAAATCGTCCATTTTATCGAGATCTTCCATATTTATGTTGCTCCAGCTATCTTTATAAAATAAACTAGAGTAAAATGTTCCTCGGCGGTCATACATACTCTTTGCTAAAGAACTAAAAGTTGAGTCTAGGTAATCCATAAAATCATACTCGCCAGTCTTCAGCAAATTCTGGGGACCTCTGCCTAATATATCAAATTCCAGTAAAGTTGAAATATTCTTTATTGGTTTTGAGCTTGGGAGAACGGATAAATGATAATTTCGTTCAAGGTAATAATCAAACGAGTCTGACAAATCAAAGTCGTAGTTTATCCAATAATCAGCGTAACTCTTTTCTTGCCTAAAATCGCTTAGAATAGCACCTTTAGCTGCACGAACAATGTTTGCTGCTTCTTCGGCAGAAATCGCTTTTTTGTTCTGGGAAATCCTTTTTATTCCAGATTTGCTTTTTTCATTTGTGGAAGAATAATGTATTCCCAACTCATCAAGAAGTCCTTCATCCAATCTCTGAATTTCATTAATAGGATAAACTACAATCTCATCATACAATGTTAACATCGACAACATTCCATAGAACCCTCTGAAATGTCGATGCAACATTGCCTGTTTTTCGTCATTGGAGAGAGAGTCATCTCCAAACAAGTAATAATACATTTCATCATTAATTTTACCTTCTGATATTAGATAAGTAAGGAAGATCTGTAGGGATCTACCGGTACTATAATCCATATACAATACTTGTTTTCCCATTTAAGTATAGCCTCCATAATTCCTAAGTTTTCTCTCAGTTTAAGATCATATTATCTATAAGTCGTATGAGCTCACTTTCTTTTTATTGAATCAATAAGAAGCCAAAAACCGCAACGCACTATTCTGGGTATAAATAGCAGCACATCTAATCTAGTTGGAGTGTAATTTACAGTATAATATCTGAGCACTATTTGCTCAAAAAGATATCTGCCTTTTCCTAAATATTCCTTTTTGGAATTAATGTGCTTTTTGTAAGGATTGGATTTTTCCTGTTTTATCATACTGATCTTAATATGATATGTAGAAAATCTTCCTTTAAAACCACACTGTTTAATCACATCGATATAATGATTTCGACGGTTTAATGGGTCAAAATCAAGCAAATGCCATACGACATTTTTAGTATCTATCGTGCTACATACAAGAGTGATATAAGGAAGATCAACATATGCAAAAAGAAAAGCCATATGAATATATATCTGTAATTCCTGCACATTTTTGGGTAATAATCTCTGATAAACGTAGCACGTTCTTTTCTGTATCCTTACTAGTTACATTTAACAATACTTGAGCTGCATGTTTACAGTATTCAGGTATTGAATTGTGAACACAAAAGTGATCCACATCTATATCAGGATTGTGTCCTAGCATTACACGTCCCCCGGCAACACCGTGAACGTGTACAACTTCCTCCACTCCGTACACAACCTCTAAAGTAGGAGTGTAATTAAATGTTATAAACAAGTCATTGTTTATCTTAAGTAGTCTGTCGCTATTAATGAGCTTCGAAAAATCTTTAATTGGCTGCACATTGCTTACTTCAATCTGGCTCGCCCACAAAGCAGCCAATTTCTCTAAATACTTAAAGCATTCAGCAACATCATATAATAACCATTCTTTATCATCATAATGTTCTTCGAAAATTTCATCTGATTTGTCAAGAAAGAATTCTTTTAAATCAAGATTTCCTAAAGTCTCCTCAACAGACCACCAATCACTATTAATGTAAAAATTATATGGCACATCGGGGTTTTGAGATCGTGAAATACAATAGTCAAGAAAACCTAAAATATTGATTATAGTGTAATCCTGATTCTCATAATAATGACCGAGCGGACTGTTTGTCCTTGGTACTGAATACCTCCAAAGAGAAAAACTATCATATGATTTGTCAATAAGTTCTTTGGTCATATATAATGAACGTATGAATTTCTGAAAATCTGTATATTTCGAAGGAATGCCATGGGCAATATCAAAGCCATTTCCAATAATAAACAGTTTTTTTCCTAAGTTCCTTATCCACAATACTCCCTCATCTTTATCAGCTATCTTTTTTCGAGACAAGCCACACATTATCATTGGCTATTCACATCAGAATTATCAATGCTGGAAGTTGTATAGCACTTCAACACTTCGCACCTGAAATCAGCATCATTCCACATTTCAAAGTCACACGCAATAAATGGATGTGCCATCGTGCCACCGCCCTTGCCTTGCCTTGACGTTATCCCAATCGCATTCGTCAGATCGATCCATTTCTTTGGAGTCAGAGTAAACTGCGGTGTTTTTGCATCAACCACTAGTTTTTGAAATGCAGCTTCATCAAAATTCGGATTATTGTTTCGCTCCCACGCAGCCAAGAACTCAACTGTGTTGCGACTACGCAGCCAGCTTTGAATTAAGTAGCTTGGATTCTCGGCATCAAACTTGCGTGCAATTTCAGTCAAAGAAATATAATCATCGGACGGGTGCAGATATTTTGCTACTGTCTCTTCGAGATAGGCGTTCATCTTTGGCTCATAGATCGGCGCCTCGTCCTTTAAGATCGACTCAAAGATAACATCCAAATACCGACTCCAATCCGCTGCTCTGATGGGAGACAGCTTATTCACACGAACTAAAAACTTCTCTCTGGTTAGGGCATACGCCCACTCCAGTTCTTCTTTGGTCGCTCTTGGCATATGTTTTCACCACTTTCGCTTGATTGGGGTTCCGGCAGTTTTCACCTTTCAAAAAGTATACGTCACAATATTCTTCAAACTTGATGATGCCCTTTGTGTACTTTCCGTTGTTTAGGAGCTTATTCAGTACATCTCTGCTCCATTGTGCTTTCCCAGAGGGAGAAGGAATCCCTTGGGTGAACAAATAGCCCTGAATATCCTCCAAACTATTTCCAACTCTGTAGAGCCTAAAAACAGTTCTGACAACTTCCGCTTCCTCCGGCACAATTTCAACAAGCCCCTGCTTGTCCCTTCTGTAACCGTAGCAGATCCTTCCGAAAAGTCTCGATTCGACTAATGACAATTTCATAATTTTGGTTCCTTTCTAAATTATACTGATTTCGACTTGCGTTTTCAATATAAAACACAAATATTAGTGGAATTAGTGCAAATTCAAAACCTTTATATTAGTGCTTTATATCGTCGACTGATTGTTTGGGGCTTGTTTTTAATATGAAAACGGAGCGGATTTCCTTGAAAATCCGCTCCAAACAGCATTTGTTCACTTATTTGTGGGATAAAAAGAGACAAACAGGCTCGTTTCAGCTTGTTTGTCTCTTTTGCCAATGGGGTACGAAAAAGATAGATTTGCGTTTTTGGTAGATGGATTTGAACCCTCGTAGAAATGTAAAAGGGTAACTGCGATAGCGAGCCGTTGTGATTGCGTTTACAACCGGACAAGCGAGTCGAGTGAAACCTTTTACGGAAAGGAGGGATCCTAAAAGATCAGCTTTGCCAACCGGCCTTAAATACGAATTTATCAAATATGGAAGCGTAGGGCAAAAAAGATGTTATAGTGAATCCATCTTGTTCTTTATTTAATACTGGCAAGAATGGATATTGCAGTCCTCTTTTCTTCTTCCCATTCTTTTGAAAAAGGAGGATATTTCTCTAAAACATCGCCAAATTTGGCTTCTAACATCTGAAGCGCACACATCATTTCCTCTAAATAATTTCTGTACTTCATGTAACAATATTTTCTGCATCTGTGAATCGTCTTTCCAAAGTTGGGGATATTACATATCATATCTTTATAAAAGCCTAGGGCATCTAATGCGACAATTATTCGCAACCAACTATTATTATATTGTTCTTCTATACTTGTTAACACTGAAATGGAATCCATAATTGTTAAGTTTGTGATAGCAATGATATATGACTCCACCATAAACTCATAATAATAATCCCCACCAGCGTTCATCACATAATCAAACAACAAATCCAGTGCATATACGTCACAGGCAAGTTCTTCATCTGGCACTTTAAAAATCTTGGCAAAATCTGGGGATTCCAGTTCTAACGAATCAGAAACAACAGAAACCGCACTCGAATAAACTGAGAAGGCATGAGGGTCCTGCCTAGCTTTGATATGTGCCAACTCATGATAGACATAAAAATTCATGACAAATGAGTGCGCAATTTCCGCTCGGTGGGATTTCAGCAAAAACCAGTTGAGGTCAAATTCTCCGGTATCACCGCTGTAATCTTCCGAAGTAATTACGTTTTCCTCTAGTTGCGCAAGATACTGTAATGCTCTTGTTGAATTCGCCGCTAACATACATTTTTCAGACAAAAGAATCGCTGCAATATTGTACAAACGTTTTTTGGGCGTTTTTATTATTTGGTCCATTATCATTGAAAAGATAGGCTGTTTGAAATCGTTCTGCCCGTACATGTAGAAAAGGAGATTCATTGCCCCCAATAATTGAATATGATGTTCATCAAAGACAAGGTATTGAACTTCAGGACTGTTTGATACTCTACATGCGCATGTATGCTTATTAATTGATGAGCAGAATACTGGCTCAATATTTGCATTTTCCAACTTAAAGCCAGAAACGCCACTTTTAAGACGCAATTGGATGTTTGTTACGAATGTATCCGATACCGCCCCAATCAGAACACGATCTCCAAGTAATACATTTTGGATTGAGTTGGTCATTAATTATTCTCCATATTTATAAGATCGTTCAATTTGGCCAGGAAGGCGGTTACGGCCTTTCCTTTCCCTTCAACTACAAGTGCGTTGTTTTGCAAAGCTTTTTTTGCTTCTTTAAGAAGGTCTGGATTATTTTTAATAATATTAAGAAGATCATCAACCGAGTTGTTGATCTTAATTCCACCTAGTTTCACTATAATTTCTTGCCGAGAAAAAAACTCAATAAGCATGGGAATTTGAATTAATGCAACGATAAACTGACCAACGCTAATAATTAAGGTTGCAATTTCAACCCCTGCGCTAGAATGTGTTTCTAAACCATTAATACTATATGGTCTGAGATGATGAATTAATGAATCCATATCATGGGTACTATTCTCGATATCAATATACAGTTGATTAGTCATTATAATGTTCTCCAACTATCTTAATATTGGGGCCTTGTATTCGTACTCTCAAAGTTTTTTCCTAAGAAATGCGGCTTCCGTCTATCCTAATGCCAATCGCATTCGTCATATCGATCCATTTTTGGGCGTCAGAGTAAACTGCGGAGTTTTTGCATCAACTACAAGTGAAGTCAATTCCCATGCGGTTCGAATTGCAAAAGACGTTTAAATCTACCATTTTATGAATCGAGTGTACTCAATAACATTTTGTGTGCCAAAAACACGATTCAGATAATTCCTAAATTGATCGCTAATTGGAACTGTTATTAGAATTGCCAGTCTTTTTCGTGGTCTTGAGCAGCAAACATAAAAGAGGTTTCGATTCCGAATATACGCTTTTAAATCGTTCCCGGCAAGTTGGCTTTCTTCTTTCCATAGAATATCTTCAAATTTGTAGAGGTTCCAACCACGCCCCATTACAAGCAAAACATTGTCATACTCTTCACCTTTAACTCCATGATCTGTCGAGTACATGCCGTCAACCTTGAAAAAATTGATAGCACGAACAACCTCCTCATATTGAATAGCGTAAAACCTTGCGAGAGTCGTTTTGTGATATTCTTGGGGTTCTTCTGCCTCATATAGCTTTTTTAGTCTCTCAATCTCCGGCTGGATAGGGATCAATCGGCTGTCATATGCTGCCTTTAGAACATCGTAGATTGTTCCTTGTCTTGCAATTTCCAAGCCTCTTTTTACAGCTTGCCACTGCTTCTTCTGCTTTTTAGTCTCGATAGGTCGTCTTCCAGCACCCAATGCATCAAACATCAGCTTAGTATCATTAAGCACCAATGCATTGTACAAAGGTTCAATCCTATCTCTGAAGAAAACAAAGTGTATATCGTCCTGCTCTCTGAAATGGTCGCCAAGAGCATCAAATAAATTGGGATAGTTTTGGTGCCGAGCCAACATTCTATGGGTAATCATCAAAACCTTATTGTCTGACCCCCAACCTCTTTTCTTCAGTTTTTCTTGAACAGCATTGATGTAGCTGGAAAGAACCTGATCCGGTAAATCATCTTTATAGTTTCTCTCTGTACTTCTCTGTCCGATGAACTCATTTGTGGTTATGACTATTATCTCTCCATCATTCTCGTCCAGTGCTGATATCTGAGGGAGATTCGGACGGATTTGATTCAAAGCGTCAACGATAACTGCTTGTGATCTAAAATTCGATCCTTTTTTTATTTCTATTATGTTTTCACTTTGAATTGATCCACAAGCACCGTTTGATGCATAGATTGTTTGCCATGAATCGCCAAAGAATCCAAACTGGGGACCCTTTCCTAAGTCAATAAAATAGGTCAAGAACTTGTCAGTAATAATCTTAAACGTATCCTGATATTCGTCAATAAGAATCAACGGGTATTTGTCCGACAGTAGCATTCGAAACTTTTCTTTGTCAAGGAACCATGCAAAGATCTTGATAATGTCATCATGAAACAAGTGAAGTGTTCCATCTTCTTCTAAATAACGAATGCCAAGGTCATAGACAACTCGCTTTACTTCTTCAACTGTATGATCAGATGGGATGAAGTCCAGCTCCTTTGCTGCGACAACCAGGGAAGATCGGAAATTCTGTATATTCTCCCATGCAAAACTGTGTATTGTTGATGGAATGATGAAGCTGTCTGAAAAAATACGGGAAGCGATTACTTCTACCGCAGCATTTGTGTAAGTCAGGCAGGCAACATGTTTGCCATTTCGCTTGTATTCCTTTGCTTTATGCTTATCAATCCACTCAACAACGCCATGTAATGAATATGTCTTCCCCGATCCAGCACCAGCTTCAACTTTGAAAGATTTGCCAGATTGCAGGACTGCAATGATTTCTTCATCGATTTTATCCGCAAGCTCTTTAGCTTTTTCATAGTTTGTTTTTTCTGACATAGTCATCACGCCTTTCTATCTTCATGGATTAATCGCTTGTGTTGACGGACAGGCGCTTCTTTTTCTGGCATCTTGGCTTGATCGTTGAGCCAGATGAGGCCATCTCTGATATATGTGGGTATATGGAAATCCTCATATTTGGGATCTGTCAATAACTTAATTGCAAAATCAGTTTTGCTTTCTCCAGATTCACTTTCCTCAAACAAAGGTATTTCGGTCGCATCCTCTGCGATTCCAAACAACGCTCTATTCACATTTTGAATGGATTCCTCTAGACTTCTCGGGTATGCTCCATTTTCCTCCTTTTGAAATTCAAGGTGACGGAGTGCATTTGTTCTTTTCAATGAGTCGGTGGATAGCTCAATTACTTTCTCGATTGGAATGGGTTTCGACACGGCAATTCCATAAACATCGTGACACCACCTGTTGATTGCACCGTTTGAAGAATGTAACGCTTCCGAGCGTTGGCACTTCTTATTTCGTTCGCGGACAAAGTCAACATCCGTAAAAATCAAAGTCGGGATTTCAAGGAAATCCAGGAAATCATAAAATCTATAAGCACCGCCGACTTCAACAAGGGAATAGTATTGCGACTGGAGGGGAGGTGTCGTATTATCGAACGCCCCCGATTCAGCGCATTTCAGTATCATTTGGGGGATAAGTAATCTTTCGGTAGCACCTTCTACAAGAATAGCTTTATCACAAAAGTACAGGTCACAATAGCTGAGTTTCAAATACTTCTGAAGAAATGCAAGATTCTCTTTCTGCTCGTCTGTCTGACCTTCTTGGTAGAAGTGCTGCAAATCTTTGCAGTTTACCCCGTTCGTTGTTCTTCGCATATACCTTACTTGCTTAAAGTCAACAGTATTCGCTACGTGAGAAGAATGAGAAGAAAGAATAGTCTGCAAATGTCTTCCAGCACCGATGGACTCTTTGAGGAACTTACTCACAAAACCTACAAATGTTGATTGCAGTTGGGGATGCATATGAGCTTCAGGCTCTTCAATAAGTAGCAAAGGTATCGTCGTTGCGTTTGCAACAACAGCCCTGGAAAACTCGGTAAGAATCAAGGAAATCTTAATTAAATTCTTATAGCCCAATCCATTATGCGTACTTGGCAAGCTTTCACCCCCGTCGGAGGAGGTGTACATTAGATCCGTATTGCTCATTATTTGATTCTTCAGTGAGATGTTAGAACTTGCCTTCAACTTCAAATCTTCTGCTGAAGGATATCCGAAATGGATCATTCCGGCAATAATTTGATTCATGAGCGCATCAATTCTTTCCTGCGCTGAAAAGCCGACATCATCAACATATCGATTGAGTTCACTAATGATTGGACTAAAGGCCGACTCCAGTTCCTGTTCCTCGGGATTAAACACTCGATTCATCATACCAGCAAGAGGATGATCGTTTTTGTTCTCCGACTCATCGAGATTTCTTTCTGCTTCGATAGTTCGGTAAGTGAACAGTTTTCGTAACAAGCTTGAAGGTTTCTCCTGGCAATCTTCAACATTGCTCGGATTGACAGCCAAAACTTTAAGGTAAAAGAATTTGTCAAAAGAGTCTTTTACTACCGCAGCAGTTAATGCTCTGTCAAAACCCTCTTGCCCTTCATCACCCGGATTATCCTTTTGGCGAGCCTGCAGCAACTGATCATAACGGCCTTTGCAGGAGGAGAACATTTCATCTGCTTTCAATTCATCAAAGGTATAAATTGCATCAATCCGGGCGATGGTATTATTGTCATCTATGTCAATGATGAACGGGCTTAAGCTTCCAAGTGGCTGATCATCATCTTCTTCCGAGTAGTCGATATAAAAGGAAATGCTTGTTTCCGCAATCTGTTGTTTTACTTCCGATTGATCTATTTCTCCGGCCCAGTATTTTTCTATTACATCATAGAGACGAGATCTGCATTCGAGGGGATAATCATCTATTGAAAGCGTTTTCTCTTCATTGAGTACTTTCCTGATGAGATTAATTACGGATGTTTTGCCTGTATTGTTTTTTCCCACAATCAAAGTAAGAACACGATCGAGAAAAATGTCTATATTCGTGAGTAATCTGTAGTTTTCAATATGGATCTTCTGTAAGTACATTTTTTCCGCTCCCTTATGTCTCTTCCGTACACATAGTCTTGTTGGCTAAGCGATGACCTTGGATCTTGTTATGCTTCATTATTCTCTTACTCGAGGCTGGTTGGAAATCCGATTTTAAACCCTGACAGCTTTAGAGCAGGTTAACTGCACGAGTCCAGCAATCAGAAAAGATCCAATATACCAATGTAATTATACCATAAGCTGGGGAATAGTTCAATGAGAGAGGGAAAAAGAAATATGGCATATTTCAATATTGGTAGCAGGGCAAAAGAATATGGTTTTTAGATTTAAGTTATCAAGGCTTATTTAGTGCATACCGCCCCGCCTTATGACAGTAGCCATAAGGCGGGGCGGTATGTGTGAAAGGAGGGTATGAAGCAATCACATGAGTTGTGTTACTTCGAGACCGCCGACGAAGACCACCTTGATCTTCTCTTTGGATTCGACGATTACGCTCTCGAGGACCTGCCTTACGATCTGATCGTCATAGCTAATCGGGTGATTCGCCAAGGCTTCAATAAAACGGCGCTCTCTTGTGCTGCCATTTTTTCATAAAACTTTTTCAAATTTTCAAATGAATTTCTTAAATCATCTTTAATTTCATCTGCTTCATCTTCGTATCCCCAAATATTGGGGTAAATATCATTTTGGGAAAACGCACTCATATCAAATTTATCAAGATATGTTTCAAAATCAATTTCTTGCAACGCCCTGGCTATTTCTTTCACCCTATCAGCTTTCGTTCCAGATATAAAGTCTTCTTCAGATATATTGAACTGTCCTACAATCGCTTCACTGATTAAATCATCTTCAATCGGTTCGCTGGCAGATTTCCCCGTCAGTAAAAAATGAAGTGCGTCCCACATTTTATCTATATCACAAATTTCTATGTCCTCACTTTCTTGTAATTCTTCCACATCATCAAGGCACATGATTTTTTCTAATTCAATGTCAGTGGTTGGTTGATAATTTGCAATCATTCCCATTTGCATTTCCTCCATATTTCGATTTGTTCTTTTGCTTTATCTTCCCACAAAAAGAAAGAAAATCCCACAAGCAATAATTACAACGCCCAGAACGCCCATAAAGACACGATACCCGCCCTGTCCGAATATGTCATAGATAAAGCGTCCGGGGCCGTTTGGTCTTTCTCCATCCGGGCTTGTGACCCACCGCCAGTTAAAAATTGCTCCCAACAGTGTCAGCCCACCGCCCGCAATCACCACATACTGCCAGTGGTCTTTTAAGTATGCAACGACATTCTCCATGTACTACCCCCTTTTTCCTCGCTGTGGGTTCGGATTTTTCAGCAAGTCGGACTTCTCCGAAATCTTTTTGAGCCATTTCTTTTCTTCCTCGGACAGCTTCTTCA